>Ga0316207_10003775_pt1 | contig 13745 bp, 21 predicted proteins | sample 6weekpyrite_MG_FD_204943 | JGI IMG/M metagenome (GOLD analysis project Ga0316207, IMG submission 204943) | Microbial mat bacterial communities from mineral coupon in-situ incubated in ocean water Damariscotta River, Maine, United States -... | ecosystem: Environmental > Aquatic > Marine >... | reverse complement strand
CGAATGGTGATGTGTTGGCGAGAGGTCCGGACAGCGCCTTCAACCAAGCAACTGGGCACACTGCCGTCGACGGCGACATCATTGAGTGCATCTATGACGGCGTCGACATTTGGGTGAACGTCAACGGCGTCGAGATATGGCGCGATGCAACTGGGATGCCAGCGGATCTAACGCTTGTCGGCATCTGGACCAGTGCGCGCAACGATAGCCTTGCTGCTCCGGGTGTGTGGACGTTCATCGAATGTGACTGGGGGCCATATACCGATCAGGCTTGGGGCACGATTGGCAACGGTCCATCGAACGTCTTCGGTCTTGTGGGCACAGAGCCTATCGACAACCTTGCAATCACGATCGCTGCCGACGGTACTATTTCCGGAGCGGGTGGGGGCCAGGTCACCATTGGCGGCCTCGGGTACACTGGCGCGCTAGATGCAACAAACAACATCGGCACGTTGGCAGATCTAAACGCCGTCGACCTTTCTGATCTTGGCCTCACGTCTGGCCTATTGCCGACAACAAGGGCTGTTGGCGGCCTCATCAACACGGGCGTTAGCATTGCTTCAGATGGCACACTCTCTGGCGGCGGCGGGGGTCAGGTCACACTTCCGGGCTTGGGCGGTGAAAGCGGCGCCGACGTTACGAAGTCGATCGAAGGTTCGTCGACGATCAACTTCGACTACGATTCGGACGGCGTCATCAAGTCGGGGCAGACCGGCAATCGCGGTGTGTTCAGCTTGGTAACGTCGGCTAATGTAACCATCACAAGCGGTGTGACATGGGCGGTCACGGTTGTTAGCGGCAGCTACCAAGGCGCCTCTCCTACGATGGTTGGCACCGGCACCGCGCAAATCGACTTTGGAACCGAGGCGGTCACGGCTGGCAAGGTCCGGATCACAGCCACCTACCTCGGGCGTACCTACACCAAGAGCGTCGACACGACGATCTCGCAGGACCCTCCACCAACAGGTGGCGGCGGCGGGGGCGGCTCTACCAACGTCACCGGGACAGCAAGTGGTAATATCACCACCTCTTGGAGTACGCTTTTCGAGGCTACGGTATCGACCGATAGCGGCGTGACCGAAGTCACACTAACCGCCAACATGCACTTCATCTGGCCCTTGCTTCCAGAAGTTGATGGGATCGCGGGCAACATCCAGTACCAATGGCAACGTGAAACGAGTGTTGGCAGCGGAACCTTTAACGACGTGGGTGCGGTCGCCGACAGCGCGCCGGACCCATTCTTCTTTGACGAAGGCGGATTCCCCTCTGGCGCAGGCGGCAACATTTCTTGCACGAGGACGGACACAGGGCGCACCGCGTCGACAGAATTCAACTATCGCTTGCGGGCGCGCATCTCATCGGGCACGCTGACGTCAGCAAGCGCCACTGGCGGTGCAGTGCAGTTGAATGGTGAGTGATGAAGCAGAGTGTTTTCAGAAATAAGGAAACAGGCGAAATCATCAGCACGCCTAATCCGGACAACTATGCCGACGATGAGCATGAGTTTCTTGGTGAAGCTGAAGAGCCGGCAGAGGACGAGCGTTGGTGTGATGATAGCAACTGCTTCAAGCCCTGTGCAATCCTGAAGGAAGCGCGAGGCAAGCGCCTGAAGGCCGATCGCATCCGGATCGCGGAACTTGAAGAGCGCGTTGCCAGCCTAGAGAAGCTGGTTGAGGGCTTGAGCGCCAGCGGCACTTAGTGTAACCGAAGGTTCTCTCACCACGAAGTAGAGGACGTCATGGCGAAAGAACCTTCCAAGCATCGCGATTTGAAGACGCTTCAGCGCCTCTTGCGCAAAGCCGAAGCGGATCAGGAACAAGCCTGTAAATCGCAGCGGGCGGTCCATGGCTTCCTTGACCGCATGGGCGAACGATACGGTGAGGATTTAGGCGTCGACGTTCAGTCGGTGATCCCCAAAGACCCTGACTGATGGGCATCGAGTTCATCATCACGCTATTTGCAGCCTTGGCGGCCCTTTGGAAAAAGCGCGACGCATTGGTGTCGACGTTGTTTCTCGCATGGGGTGCGTCGGCGCTCATAGCTATCGTCACACCAAAAGAGTTGCTGCCCGGCGCGGCCAGTTTGGTCGACGTCATCATTGCATTCACGGCCTATTGGCTTTGGTCGATCCATGAAAGCCAGCGTGCCCGAATAGTCGGGTCAATCTCATTGCTTAAACTTGGCTTCCACTTCGGGATAAGCGCCCATTTTGGATCAGGGGATTGGTTAATCTACGCTTTTCTTGTAAATGCCTGCTTTGTAATGCAATGTATTGTTGCTGGGGGTTGGTTTTATGGAGTGGTTGATTTCCTTAATCGCATCAGCCCTCGGCATCCTGATCGTCGCGCAGCTACTCACGAGAAACGTGCCCCCTAAATGGATCTTGACCCTTCTCTCTTGGCGCAAGCGAAACTAGCTCTTGCCTCCTTTTTTGGCGGCATGGTGCGACTGTTTTTGCGACCTGCTGCCTCGCTTCTTCAGAGCGTGGGGCTGGTGCTTTCCTGCGTGGTGTGCGGTTACTACTTCACGCCCCCGGTGATGATGTATTTCGAGCTACAGGCAGATTGGTCCGGAGCAGTCGGCGCTTTGATTGGCCTCGCCGGCCTGTCGATCGCGGAGGCTGTCATCGGCCTGAACTATCGCGAGATGCTTCACTCGGCGTGGAACGCTGGGATTGAGGCCACGGTTGGCATGTTCGCGAAGAAGGACAGCAAGGCCAAGAAGACCAAGAAGACCAAGGACTGACGCGTTGCCTGTCGACCGCGTGTCTGGTAGGCACTGCGTCGAAGGAGAACCGACCGATGAAGATCGAATTCAAGAATGATGTGCTTGCCCTTGAGCAAGACATGAACGCATTTGCCTACAGTGCAGCGTGCCCTGAAGGTCTTCGGCAGAAGATCGCTGCCATTCCCGCTGCCGAGCGTGTCAATCGCGGCGCACAGGTACTCTACGCGCACTACGACTTGCTTGATGCTGCTGGTAAGCGCGCCTGCGCGCAGATGTTTTGCTACGCCGCGAACATGGGCTGGGCGAAATTCAATGAAGACCACAAGTCGACAGACATCGTTTCCCGCATCGAATTGGATCTCGATGGTGGTGATACGGGTGAGGATGCTGACTGGCCAGTGCCGCAGAGAGGCATGCGTGCCGGCCGTGCTGATTGGCGGCTGGCGGCCACTGAAGAAGAGCCTTCTGAATAATGGCTGCCGATCCCGCCGACATTGCCAAATATACGAAGGACGGAGTGACCATCACTGCGTTCGATGCGGCCTTGCAGTCGGCGCACCCTGAAAGCACGGACGAGCGCGATCAGGAAATAGAGATGTTCTATGTCCTAGAAGCTGACGGGCAGGCCATGCTTGACGAGAAACACGGCCTCCTGTCGAAGCTCAATCCTGTCCACAAGGGCATCGAGGTTGACGAGAGGATAGACTTGGGCGGATCGATCCCTCTCACACCTGTGGTGCCCAGCTTTCATGTCATCGACGTGCTTGAAGATGTCGACGCTGTAGCGCGTCTTCGCGCTTTCGCCTATGAGTTGGGGCAGGATCGCTTCAGCGTTGAGGTGATCGAATAGCGGAGGAAGACAATGGCTCTTACGGCTGAAGTGAACAACATTGCCGCCACGACGTTCCAGCCGACCATTGGGAACCTGGCCGCCGACGGTACGCACGAGTATCAACTAAGCGCCCGGGCTGATTTCAACTGGTGCGTCGCCCCGATCATTGAAGAGGCTGCGTCAGTCGCGCCCTTGTTCACGGGTTTGAATGCCGGATCCCTTTATTATTTCCGCGCTCGAGCAAAGCGTGCTGACGACACTCGCGAGGATTGGTCGAATGTCTTGGCAATGCGAACACTCGACGGTGCTGCGCGAGATATTTCGCCGGCGCCCGTGATGATCCAGCCGGCCATGCTGGTTGTTCCAGCCACACCGCTCTCAATTACTGGCCTTGACGAAGACCCGGGCTTCCCAGCCGCCAACGTCCTGCATGACGGACCCACAATCTGGCAGTCGTCTCGCGACAACACGACAAGCGAGCTACGGCTGGAAATGGGTGATGTGGACATCGACACCATAGCTGTTTTGGGCACAAACCTATCCGAGACAGCATCGATCCGGATATTTGCAGGCTCCACGACAGGGTATGGCGACTTCGACAGCGGCAACCTGACCTTTCGCGCGTCACCCAACCTGCCGATGCGTCGCGGGTTTCATGGCATTGTCGAACTTCCTTCGGTCGAGCGCCATCGCTACTGGCGGATACAACTCATTGATGACCGTCAGCCCCGAAGCATTGTCGCCCAGCACCTCATCATGGGATTGAACCGCGTCAGCAAGAACCATGCTGTCGAGAAGGTGGAGACGCCAGTGGATCTGTCGACGTTCAGCCGCAACGTGTTGGGCAACCCGATTCGCTCACGTCGCGCTCGCCTTCGCCGCGTCGATTTCGACATCGCGGTGATGAAGGAGGCTGATTTCGAAACGAAGTATGGCGATCTCTACCACTTGGTGGGGACCAGTGACCCAGTGCTTTGCGTGCCCAATTCAAAGGGTGGCGCCTTCCTGCACGACAGGATTTTGTATGGCCCGATCGTCGGCGGCCGTGCCGTCAACGTGGCCTCTCCCTACTACACACGCACATTCCAGATTGAGAGTATCATCTGATCTTGCTATGGCATCCGCTCCAAAGGGGCGACAGCCATGACAGACAAGCCGCAGATCGACGAGCAAGACCCGCTGCCAGAGAGCAACTGGTTCTGGCGCAGGGTGTTCACAATCGCGACGATCAGCGCGCTCTTGGCGTTCATCTGGTTCTTCGTTGAAGACATCGCCAGCATCGCGTTGAAGAACGAGTCCGAGACAGCGGTCAAGGGGCTTGTCGACATCGTTAAGTTCCTGCTGGTGTTGGTCGGCCTTGGGCAAGCCTATTACCTGATCGCCCCGTCGGCAGAGCAGCTTGCTCGGATCATTCAGTCGGCAGCCAGTTTGCGATCGGGCGTGACTTTCCGTAGAGAGGACGAACGACCAGCCCGCACTTGGTTTGGTGAACGCAAGCCATCAGACAAGAGCGGCGAGACTTTCACACCCAGCGAGGATGACCTAGCCGGGCTTGATGAGGAAAACCAACCACGGAGAGAATGACAATGGCGCTCCCAAGGCACCCTGACTTTGCTGAAATCCAAGAGCGGATGCGGCGTATCCACCCCGACTTCTACCCTGCGCGCATAGCTATCGACGATCAGTATGGGCCATCCATGGCTCGCGGCGTTGACATGATCCTTGATGCGCTTGAAGACGCCAACGATCTGCCTCCTTGGGACACCTTGAAGCGCGCCAACCGCGTCGGGCAGATGCCCTCGAAGTTCAATTTCCTTCTGCAAGATCCGAAGGCGCCGCTGATGGTTCGGCTGGCGCTCGAATTCTACGGGCTGAAGGAAAAGCCAGGTGCGGGCAACAATTCCGAGATCATCCAGTGGGCCGATGAGATCGCCGAATCCGTCGACACGCCTTACGCAAACTGGGCGGCGGATTGGTACAACAAGGACTCGATTCCTTGGTGCGGGCTGTGGATGGCTGTTGTTGCCGTCCGGGCGTCACAGGGCCGAGCGGAGCGCATGCCTCCGGTAAAGTATCTGTCGGCTCTCGAGTGGCAGCATTACGGCGAGGCTGTGGCCAAGGAGGACGCTGCTGTCGGCGACGTCATGGTGCTGGGTCGCAACGGTGGCGGCCATGTCTGCATCAATGTCGGCATGGAGGAAGGCAATCGCCGTTTCTTCGGGCTTGGTGCCAATCAATCTGACGCTGTCAACATTCTGCCGTTCGGCATGAACCGGGTTCGCTACGTGCGCCGCCCGCCTTACAACAATCGCCCGGCTGGCGCGCGCCAAGTCGTGGTAGGCCGTGGCGGTGCATCCTCGGTGAACGAACAATGAGCATCTTTGCAACCGTAGGCGCCGCGGTAGGCGTCAGCGAGACAGTCACCAAAGCCGTCACTGGCTTCGTTGGCATCATGGGGCTGTGTTTTGCGCTATGGTGGGTTGTCGACAAGATCGGCGACGGCCGAGAAAACAAGCTACGGCTGGACGCGGCCGAAACTGTCCTTGAAAACATTGGCGTAGCTGACGCGGTGGACGATCAGCTTGAAAACCGTGACGACGACGCCGCAGACAAATTGGAGGAAGTGATCGATGACGCAGTTGCGAATGACCCTGAAGCTGCCGGCACTGCTGCTGGCCCTGTCACCAACGATGTTGCTGATGAGTTGCGCCGACAAAGAGCCACTGGCGAGCGCTAATCGCCCGGCAATCGAACGCGTAACACCGCCCGCACCCACCGTGATACCTGATGGTGCGGTGGCCTGCCCTACGGCTGAAGCCCCGGAGAGGATGTGCCTTACTGACGAACAGACCGGCGAATTGCTGGCGACGTTCGACGAAGGTGAGCGTGAACGCGATCGCAAGCTGTGCTGGCTTCGTGCTTGGTTCGGCTATGACCCTTGTCCGGCGCCAGATTGACGCGTCGACGAAACCATGCCACATCTGTGGCTCTTATCGCGGTGTAGGGAAGTTTGGTCCATCCCACTCGGCTCATAACCAAGAGATCGCTGGTTCGAATCCAGCCACCGCAACCAAATTTGGAGGCAACCCATGAAGGGCATCAAAACCTACCTTGCTATCGCCGCCGCGCTGTTCTTCGCCATCGCGGCGTTCTTCGCGGGCCAGCATTGGCTTGTGACCTTGCAGACGGTCGGCTTCGCGCTCGGTATCGCCTCGGTGCGCTACGGCGTGCAGGCAACCGAGTGGCTGATCCAACGCTCTCACGCTCTCGGGCGAATACCCAAGCTGCGGCAGTGGCTAACGTGGTCGACGCAAATCGTCGTGATCGTGGCAACTCTCGCAGCGTATGTGCTTCGCTTGCAGGGCGGTGAAGTCGCTTTGCAGTTCATCGCGATTGCTTTCGCTATCGCTTTCCTTGGCTCTGGTGTTTCCAAAGCCGGGAAGGCAGCGGCACCGGGTTAGCAGACCTAGCTGTTGACCCGCCCTTCGGGGGCGCAAGAAAGGGTGTCGTGGCATTGGCTGCGGCGCCCTTTTCGTTTGGCAATTGTCGACGGTTGAGTTAGACCTTGCTCATCAGGCTGGCCCTCCTGGCCTGCGACCCGAAACTTGAAGGGGCGGTCCACCGTATGGGGGCTGCCCCTCTTTTCGAACTTGATCCATTTGGCAAACTGACCCATTATGCTTGCGTTGAAGGATTGGCCCTCTAGCCTCTGGCGATGTGATATTCCGCCCGCTGTGTCGACGGCCCCAACGGCAAACAATCAACAAACCTATGGAGGCCATTATGGCAAACGCTACTGTACGCGCGAAGTTTCGCTGCGAATCCCTGACTGATTTTGGAATGACGAAGGAGGTCAGGCTGTCTGCTGTCTGCAACGACGCAGACCCGGACAGTGAGAATTCCTCATTCAACCGCTACACGCCATCTGGTGAACTGCGGATGTCGATCGATAACGACGCCGCTTCGATCCAATTCGTGCCCGGCAAGGAATACTATCTCGATTTCAGTGAGGCGCCGGCCGAAGCTTAAACAGAATGAGGCGGCGAACCGGCCGGGAACCCCCAACCCACTCACCGCCTCTGCCTGAACCGACCACCGGTTACGTCGGCAATGACGCTATGTCACAGCGCATCTGCCGACGCAAGTTCGATCAACTCTTGGGTGCAGACTTGCCCCATCGCCTGTGCCAGTGGCGCCCGCACGCTTGGCACTCTCGGTTGACGCCGCCGATTGATTCCCAGTGGCGTTTGTGCGTTCTCTTGCACCACCATCGACCGATGTGTTTGAAAATCGTCATGCTGCTTGCCTCCTTTCGTCGGGTCTGGTTGCATTGGCGCCCACGAGAGCTTCTGCCATATCCGGGCAAACCATATTGCCAATTCCGGAGATCTGTTCGGAGATTGTCATGGGGCGCCGCACCTCTCTGCCATTCTTGTAGACCACGTCCACTTCAGGATCGAGGATGTAATCGTCTGGCACACCCATCGCCCGGGCAAGCTCGCGCGGTTTGAGCATCCGCATGCCGATGTCGACCATGATATAGCGCGTGCCGTCGATCATAATGGTGATGACCGCCACCTTTCCGTCGACGATCACGGCTGGCTCTTCACCTGGTAGCTCATCCTTGTCGTCGTGAAGGTAGAAAACTGACAGGAAGGCAGCCACGCGCGCCGCGCGCATTAACAGCAACGGGGGAAGCTCATCATCTTCCACCAAGGTCGTTTCGATCAACCGTTGCTGCGATCCGGTGATTGTGACGGTCGACAATGGCATATCAGGCGTTCGGCCAGCGAGCTTCTTGTTGCGAGGGCCGCCATTGGCTTGCTCGATATGGGCTGTGACGACAGCTTGGTGCATGCCGCCAGCGGTGATGGCTTTGGCAGGTTCCCCGACATCGCCGCCGCTTCCGCGCTTATTGCTGCCCCTGAACTGCGATAGGAGCGCGACAGTGGGCGCATGCTTGCCGCCAGACGCCACAACGGTGCCAAGAGGCTCTTGCGGGTCCATAACGCGTGGGCGTTGCCCCTTTCGCTCTCCATAGCCTGTCTGAACGAGCGTGACGCCGGCCAAAGCAAGCGGCTGGGCGCCGGCTGGCCTCGCAGGTTTGCCGTTGGCAGTGACGGTCGGCATGGGGTTCCCCATATCGGAGCCAATCGCGCCGCCCCGGAACTTGGTGATATGCGGCACGAGAACGACATCTGCCAACCCGGCCTTTCCGCCACCACCAGCGGTAACGGTTCGAACAGGGTCTAAGGGGTGGCTGGGTTTCGAAGCGCCGAATTGCCGATCGACCATTGGAACTGCCACAGCGTCGACACGCGCCAATTCGCCTCGGTTCGCCCCGGTTATTGTTGGTGCGGGATCCCTTGTCGATTGGCCGCGGTCAACCTGGCCCTGATGAGTAAGTGGAATCAGGCCTGCATCGACAGAAGCATATTCACCACCCTTGGCCGTCGTAACGGTGCGCAGCGGCTCTTCGCCTGTCCAGACGCGGTCCTTATTCCACTTGGCATTGGTGACGGGCACAATGAACGGCTCGCGCTGCATGGCGTAGCGGACGATGCCGTGGGCAATGCGGCGATGGGTGTTGGCCTTCAGCGCTTTCTTGCGCTCAAAGATCGACGGGCACTCAATATCCCAATCGATACAGTCGGCGGCGGGCCTCCAATCCTCCATGTTCTGAAGGTCGGAAAGTGTCAGCCCGCGCCCCTTGGCCCATTTGGTCACAACGCCATCCTTGACGTCGGCTGGTTTGTGCGTCGGCTCTGGCCATACGATCGGCTTTCCATCGCGCCGGGCAATAAGATAGAGGCGCTTGCGCGTGGTCGGGGTGCCATAGTCGGCAGCAACCAATTCTCTCCACTCAACTTGGTAGCCGTGGCGTCGAATCTGCCGCACCCACATGTCGAAAATGGTGCCTTTTTTGTCCTTGATCGGGTAGCCGTTTTCATCAAGCGGTCCCCAATCAGCGAACTCTTCGACGTTTTCGAGGAAGATCAGGTCGGCAGCATTGTCACCCAAGCGTTCGATCCAGTGAACAACAATCCACGCCAGATCACGGATGTGTTTCTCGCGCGGTTGCCCGCCCTTCGCTTTGCTGTGATGTTTGCAGTCAGGAGAGAACCACCAGAGGAAGCTCTTCGCGACTTTGCCATCGACTGTACACGCATCACGCGGATCAATGGCCATGATCGACTGGCAGAAATGCACGGTGTCTGGATGGTTCGCCTCGTGCATGGCTATGGCCTTATGGTCGTGGTTGATCGCCACGTCGATAGGGCGGCCAAGGGCGCGTTCGATCCCGATGGAGGCGCCGCCGCCGCCAGCAAAGTTGTCAATTACAAGTCCGGTGGTCATGTGTTCAGTCTCCAATTCGTGTTAATTGAGATGGTGCGAGCGCCACTCTGGCGCACGTTCACAGTCGGTATATCGTTCCCATCTCCACCTCTCACGTAACGCTTTCTCGTTGTTGTCCGTGCGACGGAACGGTGGAATAGCGATCAGCGAACGCTTCCTTTTGGTGTTGGGAGGGGGCATGCGTCGACTCCTTGCTAGAAACGAAACGGTAGAAACGGCTGGCAATGGGGGCGGTGCAACCTGGTGCAAATGGTGGACAGACCAATTCCCACCGCCCCTGTCTCGCGCGTTGATCGGCCCAATGCCATGATTACGGGGGCCAAGGGCTTGTGCGCGAGCATCTGGTTCATGGTGTCGGAACGTCGTTGAACGAATTGATCCACGGCACCACGATGAATACGAGGAAGGCGAGGATGCCAATCATCCAAGCACAACCATCTCCCATTGCTTTGAGCATATCAGTCCTCCTTCCGCACGGCCCGCAGGATGCGAGCGCCTTGTAGTTTTCCGGTGGCAGTGGTGTCGTTCCATTGGACGGCCACACGCCTGCCCTGCCAGTTGGCTGCGCTGCTTAGGACAGCCTCGCGAATGTCGGTCGGCATTGCGGAAACCCGATGGCTCTGCCCGCCCACGCGAACGATCAGCGTCTTCAGCTTGCCGTCGTTGATGACAGCGTCGAGAATAACGCCAACGCCGTTTTGCGCTTCCTTGAGCTTCAGCCAGTCCTTGGTGCGCCCACGGTGATAGAGTGACGTTGCATCTTTGATGACCAGCCCCTCATGGCCTTGCTGCCACATCGACATAGCGGTGTGGATCGCAGTGTCCTTGTCAACGGACCATGGCTCGAGCATGCCGAGAAACGCTTCCTTGTGCCGGAAGAACAGGCTCATGCGTTCCAGCCGCTCTTCCAAGGTCTGGTTGAATTCGTTGCGCACCCACTGCTCGTAGGGGACAGCGTCGAATAGCCAGAACACGCCTTCGCCATAGCCCGCCTTGTGGTCAGCCATCGTCTGCTCGTAGCTCTGATTGAAATACTCGCCGTCGAAGACCATCCGGCAGCCATAGTCGCGCTCCATGCGGTGCAGGGCGGGAAGGCAATGCAGCGCGGCGTCGAGCGGGAGAGCCTGACGGGTCAGGATTCGGTTGTCGACATAGAACGCCCGCATGCCATTGACCTTCAACTGGGCGACGGCCTTCTTCGGGTGTAGCTCTGGCCGCCAATGAGCGGCTGGCAGCAGCACAGGCTCGGGCGCGGCTGGCATGCCTTTGAGCAATTCGACCGGCTGGCGATGTTGCTCGCCTCGTTCTTCACGCGCCAGCATAGAGCGCGCCCGGTCAACGATCTTCTTGGGGATACCGCTTAAGGTCATCATTCCGAGTTCCTTTTCTCAAATAGATCGATCAAGTCGGTGACGATCAGATTGTCGCGCATCTCGCGAGTTTCAGCGCTGGAAGCAGGTTCGGTGATTTGCTTCAGCGTTCCAGCCGCCTTGTAGCCTGTCCAGATTGCATACCGTCGAAGACCACCGGGGCCACTCGCCGCGTAATGCAGGTTCATGCGGTAGCGCTTGTTGATGATCTCTTTGATCTCATCAGCCAGGAATTGTTGGTCGCTCATTCGCTCCAAACCTTTCTGGCCTTTGCGAACGCTTTCCGGTCGAAGAACCGCATGGAATGGATGAAGCCGTGATACCAGCCGGTCGCCGCCTTCCCGTTGATGGCGTTGGTAACAGTGCGCCACGGCACACCGAAGTCATCTTCAACGCGCCGGGCGATGCCGTTAGTGGTCATCCCCTCAAGCTGGCCCTCATAGAGCCAGTCCAACACGTCTTCGATTGATCCGTCGCCAGCATAGCCCTTGCCCGCCGCCGCTTTGCGCGCCCGTAGCTCGTTCGCGTCGGGGTAGCACTCGGCCACATCGTCAGGCACTTCCGCAACAAGCTCGTCACGCAAGTTCGAAGGCTCGAACCATTTGATGGCGCGTGAGTGAGAGCCGAAAGCCTGTGCCTTAAAGGCGGGCACTTCAGTGGTGCCATCAGGATCGATACAGCGCTCCACGACGGCGATGAATGGCCGCTCGGTGTCTTCGATCCACCACAGCCCGAGTTCGGTCCAGATCGCCCGCTCCCCTTCGCTGGAAACATGGACAATGCAGGTTGCGCCGCTGGCCATCAGGTCAGAGCGGCTGGTTGGTAGCTTAGACATTGTCGTTATCTCCGTCGTCATCAAATAGGCCAAGCTCTTGGAGCTTATCCCGCGCTTCGTTCTGTGCATCGCACCACATTTGAGTTCCCTCTGCGCCAATTGTCAGGGCGTGCGCGCACAGGGCCAACGCTTCGTCCTTCTCTTTGATCTCCTTCTTCATTCTGTTGATCTTCTGCGCAGCTAGAGTCATCGCTCCCGCTGGAGATTTCTTCCAAGCCTTGTGGCGTTTTTTCTTCTTGTCAGACATCGGTTTTGGCCTCCGGAACGAGACGCACTTCGATGTCGCGCTTGGTAGCGCCCGCTGCGTCGAGTTTGTGGTTCATGGCGTAACGGGCGGCGTCCATATCAACGAATTCACCCTTGAAGGTCATCGATCCTTCATCGCCGTCGATGTCGCAAAACTTCGCGCTCATTGCGAATGTCTGAAGCTTTGGCTCTGGCTCTGCCTCTTCAGGTTCGATCTCGGCCAGTACCATGCACACCTTGGCGTTGGTGTAGCGGCCATCGTGGTTGAGTTCAGCGAACATCATCGCCGCCTCTTCGGGATCAGCGAAGTAGCCGTAATAGTTTTCAGCCGAGACGTCGCCATCGCCTCCCTCTTCAGTGTCATAGATCACGACATAGGCGGGCTTCATGCCCCACTGCATCAGCAGCAGGCCAAGCTCTGCGGTTTTCTCCTTCAAGAGTGTCATTGTTCGTCCTTTCGGTATGGGCGGTTGTGTTCGTAGCGAATGGCATCGTTGATGGCTTTGATGAGGGCGCGGACCCTGCCGAGTTTGGCTGGTGACTGTGCCTCGGCCAGCGCGTCTCGGGCTTTTTCCAGGTGCCCCTTCGCCAGCTTCAGCTTGTCAGCCTTGGTGACTGCGATGGATGCGACAGCAGACCGGAAGTTCTCGACCGCAGCAGCAGCGTATTCATCATCTTCCACAACTGTGCGAGCCATATCCTGAAGGGTCTTCCCGTCGGGGTTGACCACAGTCATCGTCTCGCGTTTGCGCGGGATCAAACCCGTGACGTCGATCACGCCCGGATCGATTGACCCATTGAACGTGTCGGCAATGCGCTTTGCCTCATCGATGTCATCATCTGTGAATTCACCATTGGCGAGAACCAGATCGACAATCAGCAGCAGCAGCGCAGATGCGTTGTCACGGCTGGCTTCGGCATTGCGGGTGCCTATCGCCGGCGAAACCTTCACATTCGCCCGGCTGGTGCGTTTCCATGGCCATTTAATCATCGCCAATATCCTCCCAGTATGCAATTTCGACGTTGCCAAGAGCGATACCGAGAACGTGAATGTTCTCGACATCGTATTCCCATGCTTCGGCGCACGCCTGTTGAGCGTCTTTGATCGCTTCCTCGACATTGTAGGCCGAGATGGATTCGATCCAGATCGTGCCATGGCCTTGCTTGGCCTGACAAAACGCGGTGAAAAGCTTTTCCTTTGGCCTGCGCATATCAGCCCTCCGCCATTGCGGTGCGGATCAGCTTCACCGAGTGGACGCCAGCGATATGATCTTCGATCACGCGGGCAATGTCGGTTTCAGACGCGTCGTCATCACCCTTGGGGTCTTCAGCGTCAGCGCTCTCCGCATAGAAGTCGATCAGGTCAGCCCGCCGATCA
>Ga0316207_10003774_pt1 | contig 13748 bp, 18 predicted proteins | sample 6weekpyrite_MG_FD_204943 | JGI IMG/M metagenome (GOLD analysis project Ga0316207, IMG submission 204943) | Microbial mat bacterial communities from mineral coupon in-situ incubated in ocean water Damariscotta River, Maine, United States -... | ecosystem: Environmental > Aquatic > Marine >... | reverse complement strand
CTCCATGTTTAATCAGTGTAGGTGTACCTATAGTAATATAGTCTAGAAATTCAATTTATTTAAGACATCCTTTATTAATTTTTAACAGGTATCGTTTTTTGCTCGTTACGAGCGTATTTCCTTATGTGGGGAGTACCTGCCAGTAGGCAAAGTGCTTAATATAAAGCACTTTGTAATTCGTGATAAAAAAATTCTGTCGATACTTTAATTTTAGGTGTCTTGCTTAAATTTTTATGTGTTAACACCCATAGTTCATTACCAATAAATTCCTTTGGTTGGTATATAGGTTCAATATTTCTGGTTATCTTAGAGAAATACAGGGGAAGGATAGCAAGCCCAATACCTTCCGAACATAGTTTGGACATGATTGTAAGGTTATCAACCCGGCAGACAATATTTTCATCATTAATATGTTTGTCCACCCACCGTTGTGACGATAGATGACCTAGAGATTCGTCAAGTGCAATAAAAGAATATTGATTAATATTTTTTAAAAAATTCTTTTTGTTAATATTAAATTTTTTATTTGAAGGACCAAAAATTGCAAAATTTATATCACCAACACGTCTGCCTTTTAGATGGAGTGGTATATCAGTAGCCGGTCTTATTGCAATATCGGCCTCTCTCTTTGAAAGATTAAAAAAATGGTTGCTAACCTTTAGATCTATTGTTATTTCTGGCCATTGAATACGAAACTTTTTAATGGCTTTGGGTAAAAAGCTTAACGCCAGTGATGGAGTTGTCGTAATACAAATATTACCTTTTAATCTGTTTTCGAGTCCTTGCAGTGAGCTAAAGATGGTGTCCATCTTATTATCGAGCGAATTGAGTTTTTCGAATAATTCTTCTCCTTGAGCTGTAAGAGAGTAACCGGCAGGTGTTCGGTCAAACAACCGCAGATTATAGTTTTCTTCAAACTGGCTGATACGACGATAGACTGTCGTGTGGTTGCTGTTAATGGATTCAGCCGCCTTTTTTAACTTTCTTTCTTTCGCCAGTGCGATGAAAAATTTAAGGTCTTCCCAATCATCTTTTGTGTTCATTTTTGAAACCATGATTACCGATTTTGCACATATTATTTCATTTATGAAATAACTACAATGTTTCTATCTGGCTTGAAGCGTAATAAAAAAGACGGACCAAACGTAGAAATTTAAACAGTGGAGATAAATGATGAGCCATAAAGAATTGATTGAGGAACTGTATAAGGCTTTTAAGAGCAAAGACTTGGAGGCACTGACAGATATCTGCTCTCCGGAAATTGTATGGAAGCAAAACCCGGGTTTTCCGGGTGGTGGGATTAATTACGGTGTGAAGGACATCATGGCCAATGTTTTTATCGCAAATGCTGAGCGTTGGGATTACTTTGCCTTTGAAATCGAAGATATCACCGCGCTTGGGGATATTGTGTTGGTGCAGGGACATTACATTGTTCAAAGTGAAAAGGCAAAAGAAAAAACGTATTCGCAAACCGCCCATGTTTTTACTATCGAAAACCAGAAAGTTACCGCTTTTCAACAGTACTCTGACACAAAAGTGTTATGGGACAACTACAAAGGGAGTATTTAACATGAAACTATATTATAAGCCGGGCGCTTGCTCACTGGCATCACACATTATTTTAGAAAGAATGGGAGTAAACTATCAGATTGAGCAGGTTGATACAGATAAAAAGCTCACTGAAAATGGCGATAATTTTTTAGAGATTAATCCAAAGGGTTATGTTCCAGCTATGGAAATTGAAAAAGGACAATACCTTACCGAAAACCCGGCGGTTCTGACTTATCTTGGGACATTAAAACCTGAGTCCGGATTAATTCCTGAAGACAGTATTGAATATTCACGTATGCTTGAGAACCTTTCTTATATTTCTTCTGAATTACATAAAAGTTTTGCACCTTTTTTCTCGGGTAGAATGCTGACTGAAGAGGAAGAAAAAGATGCACATCAACAGTTAGACGATAAAATGAAGATTTTTGATCAATTATTATCGGATGGTCGCCCTTATTTACATGGAAGTAATTCGTATGTATCAGATTATTTTCTTTTTGTCGTTGCCAATTGGGCAAATTTTGTTGGTTTTGGTTTAAAAAAATGGAGCTATGTCAATGATTTTGTCGAACGTGTATCGGTCTTACCCTATGTTAAAGAAGCCATGAAGCAAGAAGGCCTGGCCGCATAATGATGAAAGTTGAATTGCATAGAATCGTTGAATTGCTTCATAACTATTTTGATGCGTTATATGAATGTGATACAGGAAAACTGGCTGAGGTATTTCATGACAAAGCGCTTTATGGCTGTATTGAAAATGGCAAGCTACTTACGAGAGATATGCAAACATATTTTCCTGTTGTTAGGCAGAGGGTTTCCTCTCTTTCTAAGGGGGAACGTAGGCGTGATAAAATAGATACCATCGATATGGCGGGGAGTAATACCGCAATGGCAAAAGTTCATTGTGCTATTGGAGAACGATATTTTACCGATTATTTAAGTCTCCTAAAAATAAGCGGCGAATGGAAAATTATATCCAAGGTTTTTTATTTTGATGTGATTAAGGAAGGAAATTATGGCTAATCAATCAATAGAGATGATATTGGATTTAAATTGTTCGTGGTGCTCTATCGGGTATAGTTATTTAATGCGGGCGTTGAATAATACAAAACTAAACTCGTTTGTTGATGTGAGTTTTATTCCTTTTCAGTTAAACCCAGCAATGGGCAAAGAGGGTGAATTAATTAATCAACATTTAATAAAAATGACGGGTCAAAGTGAAAATGAACTTATTCAATACCGAAAACAATTATTAAAAGTAGCAAGTGCCGCTGGAGTAAAAATTGACTTCAGTAAAAGGACACATTATTACAATACATTAACAGGGCACATGCTGCTGCAACTATCGCAAAAACAGAATTTGCAACATGAAATTTATAGTATTCTGTGCAATGGGTATTATGAAAAAGGTCTACAGTTTGATGATAGTGCTGTGCTTGCTAAAGTTGTCGATGTCCTGGGGTTGTCATTAGCAGAAATTAATCATTTGTTATTGGATAAAAAACTGAAATCAGAAACCCTTGAAAGAGAAAGTAAAGTTAAAGAGCTTACCATTAAAAGTGTGCCATCTTTTTTAGTGAACGGCAGCCATGTTATTGCTGGTTCTAACTCAGTATCTTTTTTTGAAAACCTGCTTACTGAAATGCATCCACTAAAAAGTCAACAAAGGCTCGCACTTTTGCAGTAAGGTATTGTCGGTGAGGAAACACTGCAAAGATATCGTATTCAATAGAGTCATAGTCATCCAGAATGATTTGCAAATTACCATTTTGAATTTCCTTTTCGCAGATAAATAACGGGATGCGGGTAATTCCTATTCCTTGCATGACCATTGAGACTTCAATTTCTGCGTTATTACACATAACTCGTGGCTCAAATGTAATATTGCTGCGAACGCCCTCTTTATAAAAGCTCCATGTTTTTGGGGTCGGCAATAGTGAGTATGCAATACATTCATGCTGGGATAATTCTTCAGCACTTTGGGGGCAGCCATTACGCTTTAGGTAGTCAGGTGAGGCGACTACGACAGCTCTGGACGAGGTAAATTTTCTTGCAATTAAATTGGAATCTTTAATCTCTCCGACTCGAATTACGACATCATAACCTTCAGAAATTATATCGATAAATCGGTCGTTAAAGTCCACCTCAAGTTTAATTTCCGGGTATTGATGCATAAATTGCCCCAGAATGCCAAGTAAGTATGTTGAGCCAAAACTGATCGACGAATTTAAGCGTAATAAGCCACTCGGTGTTTCCTGTAAATGGCTGATAGAACGTTCGGCATTTTCTGCGTCAATGATTATTTGGCTACACCTTTCATAATAGGCGCGACCGGCGTCAGTCAAACTGATTGTTCGGGTTGTACGGTTGAGAAGTCGGCTACCCAGACGTTTTTCCAGCCGGGTAATTTCCTTGCTAATGTACGAGGTTGAATGCCCTAAAGCTTGGGCCGCAGCTGTAAATGAACCCGCATCCATAACACCAACAAATGCAGCAATGCCATCTAATAAATCAATATTTGCCAGCCGCTCTACCATAATCAGTCTCTATTATATCCTATATGGAAATAATCAATTTCCAATTTCTATATTTATTAGTATATGGGGATAATATACACTTTTTCAATGTTTTGACCAATGACCTAAGACGATTAAACATTTATTTGAAATGGAGAAGATCATGAAAATCCTGGCGTTTGCAGCGACTAGTAGCACTAAATCGATAAATAACCAGTTAATACGGTATGCCGTAGATCAGCTTGAAAATGCCCAAGCTGATGTGCTGGATCTGAATGACTATGAGTTGCCATTATTCAGCGAAGATAAAGAAGTCGAACTTGGCCAACCTAATTTAGCACACGCTTTTCTGGATAAAATAACGAGTAGTGATGCTATCATCATTTCTTTTGCCGAGCACAATGGTTCATATACCGTTGCATACAAAAATATTTTTGATTGGGCCTCACGGATTAACCCTAAAGTCTTTCAGAATAAACCTATGGTTTTCTTTGCAACCTCGCCAGGACCAGGCGGCGCATCTAATGTACTTAAGTCTGCGGTTGAGTCCGCTCCTTTTTTTAATGGTGATGTTAAAGCAAGCCTATCGGTACCCAGTTTTTACGAGAACTTTGACCGTGAGCTTGGGCGTTTTACGAATAAGGAAATTTCGGCGCAAATTGAAACAACAGTAAATAGTTTGTTTGACTAAAAATTGTTAAGTAGAAGATATAATTAAATATGGAAATATTAAAAAGAGATAGTTTAGTTGAGGGTGGGTTCGCTGGTTTAAAAGAACACCGCATCGTTAAAGATCATAAAGTGTTTAATGAAAAAGCGAGTAATGATCGAAGCTGGGAGGGTTTGGGGCATTTTGTCTTTTTAGCCGATGCGAGGTATATGCCTTATGGTGAAACTGAAATGCATAGCCATAGTGAGCTGGATATTATTTCTGTCATGGTTGATGGAAATATTTCTCATCATGGTACTTTACAACATGGGACGGATATAACAGCCAATGACGTTCAAGTTCAACGTGCGGGTGGTGAAGGTTTTGCCCATAACGAAGTCAATCCAGATAATAGCTGGAATCGTATGATCCAAATTTGGATATTACCTGAAGTTACCGGGCAAGCTTCGGATTATAAATTGTTTAAACCGAAACCTGGTGAGCTTACACGTGTTTATGGTGGCAATAATAATAGAAATGGTTTTCCGGCAAAAACAAAAGTCGACATCGCTTTATTGAGTGAAACACAAGAGTTAGAAATCAATGAGCCTTTTATAGCATATATAACTCGCGGGACAGGCGTGTTAAATAATCAAAAGGTAGAAGATGGTGACATTATACGTGGAGAATCACTGTTATTTGAAGCAACGAGTAATGTACAACTTATTATTATACATGCAGGTGAAAGTAATGGATAAAGAGGAACAGGTCTTAAAGCCGGGTCGCCATACTACCGCTATTTTTACTTTTTTAACATTGTTGCCATTAGTTTATTACATACCACCATGGCTTTCACATAATGTCACGGAAAATCATTTTATTGTGACGGTCATGGCTTTGGCAATCATTGTTCCGCTTGTATCTTATGCAGCATTACCCTTATTGAACAAAGTATATAAAATGCTAACTTAATTTAAAATTTGTTAAGTTGGTTCTATAGGGAAATTTTCAAAAAATTAATTAAGCTATACCGTATTCTTTACGATAAGCTTCAACACTTGGCAGGTATTGTTTAAATTCATCTTTAACTTTTATATATTCAATTAAGTCGGCAAGTTTAATAATGCTGCTAACGGGAATATTATATTGTTGTTCTACTTCCTGAATAGCTGACAGTTCGCCTTTACCTTTTTCCTGCCTATCCAACGCAATTAAAACACCAGCCGCTTGTGCGCCTACGTTGGAAATAATATCCATGGCTTCGCGGATTGCAGTACCGGCAGTGATGACATCATCAATAATTAAAACGTTGCCTTTAAGTGGTGCGCCAACAATGTTACCACCTTCACCGTGGTCTTTAGCTTCTTTTCGATTAAAGCTGTATGGCGTGTTGATATTATGTTGTGTTGCCAGGGCAACGGCACAACTGCTGGCAAGTGGTATACCTTTATAAGCTGGGCCAAACAGAACATCGAACTGAACACCACTGTCTGTTAAGGCTTGAGCATAGTATTGGCCTAATTTTGCAAGCGCTTCACCGGTATTGAATAAACCCGCATTAAAAAAGTATGGGCTGACCCGGCCTGACTTTAAGGTGAATTCTCCAAAACGTAAAACCTGACAGGAAAGGGCAAATTCAATAAATTCTTTTTTGTAGTCTTGCATAATAAGTAACTCGTATGGTTGGCTTGGGATTATTCGTAGAAAAGTTTAAAGGCGTGTATTATAGCGAACTATTGCCGATTTTGGGCAGCAATTTTTAGATGTAAGAAAAATAAGGGTTTTATCATGAAAGTTATCAGTGCCAATTTAAACGGAATACGAGCTGCAGCAAAAAAAGGTTTTTTTGACTGGATGAAAAAGCAAAATCCCGATGTGGTGTGCATTCAGGAGACCAAGGCTCAAATTGACCAGCTTGATGATGAAGTCTTTAAGCCCAAAGGCTTTCACCGTTATTTTTTTGATGCTGAAAAGAAAGGCTATAGTGGTACGGCTATTTATTGCAAACAGGAACCGGATAAAGTCATTAAAGGGTTGGGTTGGGATCACGCTGACACAGAGGGTCGTTATATTCAGGCTGATTTTGGTAAGTTAAGTATTGCATCGTTGTATTTACCCTCAGGGTCGTCCAGTGAAGAACGTCATGCTAATAAACTAAAATTTATGGATCTGTTTTTAGAAGATCTCAAAGCTAAGAAGCGTAAGCATCGGGACTATATTATTTGTGGTGATTACAATACGGTGCATAAAGAAATAGATATTAAGAACTGGAAGAGTAACCAGAAAAATTCCGGTTGTACCCCTGAAGAACATGCATGGTGTGACAAGTTATTTGATGAAGTCGGCTATGTAGATGCATTCCGTGAAGTGAATCAGGATGCAGGGGAATATACCTGGTGGTCTAATCGCGGTAATGCGCGTGCGAACAATGTGGGGTGGCGGATAGATTACCATGTGGTGTCGCCGGGTCTAAAAGACAAAATTAAAAGTGCCAGTGTTTATAAAGAAAGCTGGTTTTCAGATCATGCACCGTTAACAATTGATTATGATATGTAGTGATTGCTAGCCGTAACTATATTAGTTCACTCGCCAGTTAGACTGGAGTAAGAAAAAAATAATAATTGATGTCGAAAATATACAATAAATACCCCTGCATGAAGGTTATCATCGCGTTATAAATGCAGGAGTACATCATGACAAAACGATTAAATTATTTTAAGACTTCACCTAAAGCAATAGAAATTTTACTGGATCAGGAAAATTACCTGAGAGAGCAATTTAGCAGCCTGGACAGTTTAACGCTTCCTCTGTGGGAACTTGTTAAATTACGTATATCGCAAATAAATCAATGTGCGTATTGCATTGACATGCATAGCAAGGATGCATTGAAACACGGCGAACGAGCCGAGCGAATCTTTGGTTTAAGTGCCTGGCGTGATATGCCTTTTTATTCAGAGATGGAGCAAGCTGCACTTAAATTGGCCGAACTAGTTACTTCAGGCCAGCCGGTAAACGGAGTAGACTATAAGGAAGCGGAGGATACTTTTGGCGAACAGGGGCTGTTCGATTTGACAGTGGCTATTAATGCGATCAATAGTTGGAACCGTATTGCTAAAACATTTAAGCCGGAGGTTGGCATTTACCAACCAGGGTAATCGAGAGCATGCCGTGTGACTGAATCCTTTGATTTTAAATTATTCCGCCCTAAGGGACGGCATTCGAATTATATTCAAGCTATATGGTCCGCTTCTGTACCATTAACGAATTCGAGTGCGGTACAACACTGGTTATACAGTGATGCCGGTAGTGGTATTCTTTTTAATCTGAATAATGATATCTTTTTAGCGGACAGTGCATTAACGGCGGGTGTCGCATTGTTACCTGTAAAAAAACAGGCACAGTCAATTACGTTACCACCTGGTTCACAACTTGCGGGTATACGTTTTCATCCTGCTGTGGGTTATGCTTTTTTGGGGAAGTATTATGATCAGCCTACGATGGTAAATGACACTGATGAAATTCTGTTGCCTCTTGGGGGGCTGGCTGATCAATTGCAAAAGCTAGCCGGTCATTATGCTCGTATATCAACCTTATATAGATACTTAAACCAGACAAAACATCATTGTGACGAGATGCCGGTTTCACTTCTACAAGCACTGGATGTAATTGATCAAAAGCAATCACCTGGTAAGGTAATGACAGAAATTTCTGTTAGTCAGCGACAGGTTGAACGTCAGTTTCAGCGATGGGTTGGAATGACACCAAAGTATTACCAACGAGTAATACGCGTTAAAACGGCTATTAATATTTTAAAAAACAAACCAAACTCAGATTTGGTTGAACTGGCTTTAAGTAATGGGTTTACCGATCAGTCGCATATGACCCGAGAGTTTAAAGAAATCGCCAGAATAACGCCTAAGCAATACAGTAAAACTATAAGTTAGTTATAACATTTATAATTTACAGTTTCGTATTACTGTTCAACGACATTATTGAGCAAAGAGTAAGGTCGCAATAAAAAAAGCAATGATGATTATGGGAATAAGTATCAGGTTCTTATTAAATTTTTGATCGGGCGTTTTAGAAGAGGGTGTTGTTGATGTGGTATTATTTTTTTCATACTCACGGATAATTTTCATCGCGGATTCGGCATCTTGCTGTTCGACTGAAATAGCAGCAAAATCGGATGGCGCCATTTCTCCAATACCACCTTGTAAATAAAAACCATCTACAACGGCATCGATATTATTCGCTTCCAGCAAACCTTTTAAAATATTTGCTTCGTTAATATCTTGCGCGTTATAGATTTTTTGCATAATTACTGGCGGCAAACGTATTTAAGTATATCAATTACTTGTTCGGTTGTTGTTGCCCAGGCAAGTGCAGCGGCATCCACTTCTTTAAGAGGGTGAATGATGTCTTCGGCATGCAAGCTAATATAGGGTGTGGCCATAGCTGCACAGTAACCGGCATCAAAAGCTGCGTTCCACTGCTTATATTTATCACCAAAGCGTACCACCATTAAGTCACAATCTTCGATTAAGGTTTTAGTGCGAATGGCATTTACTTTGGCTGACTTGTGATCGCGCCAGAAATTATTATCTTCTGCGCCCAGCATATCACCGGCAGCATCACTGGCTTCATGGTTGGTCACGGCCGAGGTGAAATTAATATTCAGGTTATTATCGGCTGCACCTTTAATAATTTCATCACGCCAGTTGGTGTGTATTTCACCTGATAAATAAACGGTTAAACTCATGGGGATTCCTGTTAATAAAGTGATTTAGGGTATTATCTCATAAAAAAACCAGTGAAGGCATAGTATCCATATCCTTAAAGTTTTCCAGTAAATTATTTTTTACTAAAATGAATAGCAGTCGTATCGTACTAAGCTTTACAAATCATTTTTATCAGCTCAGTAATCCGGGCACCTATTTCTTTGAGCGTGCTTATATTATCCATCAGGTTCAATTCTTCCAAACCTAAACGTTTGAACGCTGCTAAATCAATAAGTTCGGGGCCAGCAATTTTTTTACCGCCAACTAAGTGGGAGTGTTTCAGAGCAACTTGTACCAGGTCGCAATAGTCGGCGGTTTTGTTTTTGCGTTGCCAGTCATTTGCATGACGTGCATTTTCTATTAAAGCATCGTCAAATTTCCACTGTTGCAGGATCATCCCACCAATATGACTTTTTAATTGTGCAATAACCATATCGATATTAGCGGCTTTATGCGCCAGGTCCTGATGTTTATCAGCAACAACCAGAATAGGAATAACGCCAATATCGTGTAGTAAGCCAAATAGAAATGCACGATCTGGACTGAAGTTAGGGATGTGTTTTGCCAGTTCATAGCAGATGACGGCAATACGAATACTATGTTCATAAAACTCGGCCATTTTATGAACCACTAGCTCGGTATCCGGCATAAACAGATCACGAAGGACAACGCCCATAACAATATTGCGAATGGTTGCCAAGCCAAGTTTGGCAATAGCATTTTGTAAAGAATCACTGGTTCCAGCATGACGATACATCGCACTATTGGAAACCTGGATTATTCTGGCGGCAATAACCGGATCCATTTGTATAATACGTGCAAGCTTGTTGGTTGTTAAATTATCATTTTCCAGTGCGGCGTTAATATGTAATGCAATTTCAGGCAGGCTGGGCAAGGTAACCGAATTACTTTTAAACAGGTTGGTAATTTCATTAACCAGTTCAAGGTTGGCATCACTTGAAGGCAGGGTTTCAAAGTCTGCGTAGTCCATGCGATTATTCTCACGGCTATGTTGAATCCCATATTTCTGGCTGATTTTTTTTTCAATTTGAATAATTTTGCTTGGCAGGGTGCAACGAGCATAATGCCCCGGGGTGTTACTAAAAAAAATAGGGCTTTGAGCGCGCTCAGATTCGGCACTAATCACCTGTTGCACACCTCCAGTAGTTTGTAGGTCGACAGCCCCTTTTAATAAGTACAAATCAACGCTATCAGTTTTTTCTGCAATCAGTCGTTCATCCGGTTGATAGCTATTGAGCATAGCGTTTTTGGCGACATCAATTAAGGCGGTGTCGTCCAGGTCTTTAAAGTCAGAAAATGATAGCAGGTGCTTTACGTCGATCATAAACCTGGGGTGGATACCTCGTACATGGTTTTTATTTTTCACTCTTTATTTATACCTTAATATATCGGCCGGAGGTGGCTAAATGTAAGGAAAAATTTTGCTTGATGAAAATTTTAATATTTTCAGGAAAAACAATAAGCTACGACAATATTTTATGCTACAGTGGGCTCCTGTTGAGTGATTTAGTTATTAAAACGAGTTTATGAGTAAAGTGGATAGTTCAGTTGTAAAAAAAACCAGGCAGCATAGTTGGGCAGAAGCCTTTGCGGTTTACTTTCAGCCGCGAGTCCTGGCGATGTTCTTTTTAGGTTTCTCCGCCGGGTTACCTTTCTTGTTGGTTTTTTCAACCTTAACGGCCTGGTTAAATGACGAAGGGGTGTCAAAATCCATGATTGGGTTTTTTGCCTGGGTGGGTATCACTTACTCCATAAAATTTTTCTGGGCACCGGTTATTGATCGGGTTAATTTACCCGTCTTAAGTCGGGTACTTGGACATCGTCGTAGCTGGATGCTGGTTGCAATGGCCGGGATTGCCGGTGGTTTGCTGTTTATGTCGAGCCTGTCACCAAAAGAGTCACTGACGATAGTTGCACTAGCAGCCGTTTGGGTTGCCTTTAGCTCAGCGACGCAAGACATTGTTATTGATGCATATCGAATTGAAGCAATGCAGGCAGAATATCAGGCAGCGATGGCGGGTGCTTATCAGGCTGGTTGGCGAATAGGAGCAAGCCTGGTGGGTAGCGCGGCGGCTTTGTATTTGGCAGATATATATTCCTGGAATATAGCTTACAGTATTATGGCATGCTTCGTTTTTGTCGGGGTTATAACCGTTCTATTGATCGATGAACCCGAGCGGGAAGTCTCACAACAAACAATTGCCAATGAGCAACGCGTCATTGATTACTTAAACAATCACCATCGACCGAATAAAGTTGTGGCCTGGCTTATTGGCGCAATTGTTTGTCCGTTTGTCGACTTTTTTCAACGAAATGGAAAGTTTGCTATTGGTATATTATTGTTTATTGGCCTGTATCGAATTAGTGATATTACATTAGCGGTTATGGCTAATCCGTTTTATCTTGATATGGGCTTTAGTAAGATTGAAATAGCCAATATAACGAAAATATATGGTTTATTAATGACACTGCTTGGTGCGATTATTGGTGGAGTGATGGTAGTCCGTTATGGCGTGTTACGACCTATGTTGTTTGGTGCAATATTTGTCGCTATTGCTAACTTGCTATTCGCGACTATGGTAAGTAAAGGCCATGATTTAAGCTGGTTTACAGTAATAGTCAGTGCCGATAATTTTAGTGGCGGATTTGCCAGCTCGGCGTTCATCGCTTACTTGTCTAGCTTAACCAATACTGCGTATACCGCAACGCAGTATGCATTATTTAGTTCTATTATGACCTTACCAGCAAAAGTTATTTCAGGCTTCTCTGGGATTGTCGTTGATAGTGCCGGTTATACCAGCTTCTTTATCTACACAGCCAGTTTAGGGATTCCTGCTATAGTAATGGTATTGTGGTTAATACAACGTTCCAACAAAGCAACCAGTTAAAATTCTATGCTCGATGCACAAACTTATGTCAGTGCTTTTCTTATTGGTTTATTAGGCGGGGTACATTGTGTCGGCATGTGTGGTGGAATCATGGGGGCACTGACACTGGGTATTCAACCAGGGCAATATCCTGCTACGGGTAAGTTTGCCAGTAAACTTTTTCCATATTTATTAAGTTATAACCTGGCGCGTATAGCTAGTTATGTCTTAGCCGGTTTAATTTTTGGTGGCCTGGGTGCACTGATAACGGATCTATTTGTATTAAATAAGGCGCAGCTCATATTAAAGTTGATAGCTGGTTTATTTTTAATAGCGCTAGGGTTATACCTGGCGAATATCTGGCGAGGACTAACCTATATAGAACGCATTGGCGGCATTATCTGGAAAGTTATCGAACCACTTGCTCGTCGATTTATACCGATAAAAAATATTCCGCAAGCCTGGTTAGCAGGTTTTATCTGGGGTTGGTTACCCTGTGGTCTTGTTTACAGTGTTTTGATATGGAGTTTAAGTAGTGGTAGTGCAATTAAGGGTGGCGCGTTAATGTTAAGCTTTGGCCTGGGTACGTTACCTAACCTATTGGCGATAGGCCTGTTTGCGGGTTTGGTAAAAAACTTTATGCAAAAACAATTGGTTCGAATTACTGCGGGGCTACTCATTGTTAGCTTTGGTATTTATCAAATTATAATTATATCGCAGTAAAGCAATGAGGTAATCCCGGCAAAATTATTGTTAAGTATAGTGCGTTATTGTTACTATTTGCTATATTATATAAAACGGCGTTAGGTCTTATTTGCTATGTTTCGAAGTACCCCATTGTTCGCATTAATTCTGCTGTTTTTTTCTTCGACTGTTGATGCTTCAAAAAAATGTCTTCATGTGATGTCTTATCATCAGGGCTATGCCTGGAATGATGGAATAGAAAAAGGTATTGAGAATAATCTAAAAGGGCAATGCGATTTAAAAAAATTTTATATGGATACCAAGCGAAATCCATCTAAAGCTTTTGCCAAAAGCATGGCCGATAAGGCTCAGCATTTTATAAAAGAATACCAGCCAGATATTGTCATTGCTTCAGATGATAATGCCTCTAAATATCTGGTAACCCGGTATAAAGATTCAAATATTCCTTTTGTCTTCTGTGGTGTGAACTGGACTGCAAAAGCGTATGGTTTCCCCTACAGTAATGTCACCGGTATGGTAGAAGTTGCACCTGTATTACCGATACTAAGAGTCATTGAAGATTCAGTTAATGTAGCAAAGAAAGGTGTTTATCTTTCGGCTGATGTGATAACGGAACACAAAGATTTTGTACATTATAAAAAGCTTTATGCTAAACGAGGTG
>Ga0316207_10003773_pt1 | contig 13749 bp, 12 predicted proteins | sample 6weekpyrite_MG_FD_204943 | JGI IMG/M metagenome (GOLD analysis project Ga0316207, IMG submission 204943) | Microbial mat bacterial communities from mineral coupon in-situ incubated in ocean water Damariscotta River, Maine, United States -... | ecosystem: Environmental > Aquatic > Marine >... | reverse complement strand
TATCGCTCCACTTTTGGCTGGACTTTGATGCCTGAAATCAGAGATCTGCGCCCAGGTGAAGGTGTTGGTGGCAGTGTTCCCATACCCATGCAAACAGAAAATTTCTCCTTAACATTAAACTTTGCCACTGGTGAAGACAAAAAAGGGAAATTAAAGTCCGTAAAATTACCAAACATCCATTGTAAACAAGATATAGACGAATGATAAAAAACTTTGCTTTCATATTATTAATTTTATTAACAACAAACCAAGCACTTTGGGCAAAAGAAAAATTACCCACAGGACTTATTCATTTAGATGGTAAAGAAGCGCCACCTTTAGTTCTCAATGATATGGATGGTAATCCTTTTGATCTATCTAAGCTAAAAGGTCATTGGGTATTTGTTCATTTTTGGGCAACCTGGTGTGGCCCATGCCGCAAAGAAATCCCAACAATACAAGCAATACTGAGTGAATATGAAGGCAGTAAGCTTAAATTCGCGATTATCAATACTGCAGAATCAGAAGATTTGATTTTTGAATTTTTAGGTATCGTTGCACCAGATATCGTGCCACTAATGGACAATGATGGACTGGTAACAGAACGCTGGCAACCTAGAGGTTTACCAGCGACTTTTTTTGTAGATCCGAAAGGAAAACTCCGTTACTTGGCTTTAGGTGGACGACCTTGGGATAAAGATGTCTATAAAGAATTCCTCAATAAAATGAGATAAACATGAAACAACAAAATCATTATTTGACGATACTTATTGCTCTAAGTTTTAGCTTATTGCTACAAAGCTGCAGCACTTTAACAAAAAAATTGAATAATGAACCGTTATCTATTGAAGAACTTACTATCTCACAAGCTCATCAAGCATTATTGAATAATCTAATTTCCTGTGCCTCACTCACTGAAAAATACATCACACGCATTAAAAAATACGACAAAGCCAGTCAACTAAATTCAATCATATTGATCAATCCTAAAGCTCAGACTCGCGCAACTACATTGGATAAAGAATTTGCTAATTCCAATCAATTACGCCCATTACATTGCATCCCAGTCATTCTAAAAGATAACTTTGATACAGCCAATATGCCCACTGAAGCTGGCTCAATCGCCTTAAAAGGCAGCCTACCACCAGATGATGCCTTTATGGTAAAAAAGCTGCGTCAAGCTGGTGCAATTATCATTGCTAAGTCTAATATGGCGGAATGGGCATTTAGCCCTTATCAAACAATTAGTTCCACTCACGGCGAAACTCGCAATGCCTACGACTTGGAACGTGTACCCGCTGGTTCCAGTGGCGGTACGGCCTCTGCTATTGCCGCCAACTTTGGTATTATCGGTATGGGCACGGACACCGGTAATTCTATTCGTGGTCCAGCTTCACATTTATCACTAGTGGGCATCCGCTCCACTATCGGCCTGACTAGCCGTGATGGCGTTGTACCTTTGTTATTAAATCGAGATATTGCCGGCCCCTTAACACGTTCAGTTGAAGATGCCGCAAAAACATTTAACATCATTGCCGGTTATGATCCCGCTGATCCAATTACTGCAAAAGGACGCGACAAAGTCAAAACTGACTATACTAAATTTTTGAAAAAGGATGGCCTGCAAGGAGTTAGACTGGGTGTAATGCGGGATATGTTTGATACCCTCGAAGCAAATGACGAAGTTATCGATTTAATGAATAACGCAATTAAAGATTTACAATTAGCCGGTGCTACAATCGTTGACCCCTTGGAAATTAATGAATTTGAGAAACTCCGTAAAGCAACTGGCTTTTGTAGTCGATTTCGATATGACTTAAAAAATTATCTGGACTCACTCGGTGATTCTGCGCTATTTAAATCCCTCGATGAAGTTGTAGAAAAAGAGCAATTTGATAAACGCAATAATGGCGCAATGAAATGGGCCATGTCTGTCTCTGTAACACCTGAAGAGCAGTCACCACCTTGCGTCGATGTGCAAGGCGATCCAAGACGAAAAGCTTTGTTAGATGGCGTAGTTAAGGCTATGGATGAAAATCAAATTGATGCCATTATTTACCCTTCCTGGAGCAATCCACCAAGAAAACTGGGTGACAGTGAAAGCCCACATGGTAACAACAGCCCAACTATTGCGCCTCACTCTGGTCAGCCAGCGATCACCGTACCCATGGGATTTACCAAAGCAGGACTACCTGCAGGTCTGCAATTTCTCGCTAGACCTTTTGACGATGCTAAATTATTTCAATATGCCTACGCTTATGAGCAAAAAACACAACATAGAAAACCAGCGATTTTGTCGATAAAAAAGAAATAATTATCCATTAAAATAAATAAAAAGCTTATATTTATCTTTCACATAAATAGACATTGTAAGAAATTTTATTTTTTTCTATGTCACCATAAATCCACATTATTTAAAATCTACTGATTTACCCATAAAAAAGATTTCACTAATTAAACTGGAAAAGCGGTATTCCTTGCTTATTATTAGTAGAACAAATACATAAAATTTTTCATGTTTTTCAAAGTGGCGCAATCTTGCATTGAGTAGTTTTTATTCTTAATTAATTGAATAGAGGTAGTACATAAATGTCTTTTTAGTAAATAAAATTGGAGCAAAGAAATGAGAATTCTTTTACTTGGAGCACCAGGAGCTGGAAAAGGTTGTCAGGCAAAAAAACTGGCTGCAAAATATCGAATACCACAAATATCCACCGGAGACCTGTTAAGAAATGCAGTAAACTCTGGCTCACCCATTGGCCTTCAGGCCAAAGCCATTATGGAATCGGGTCAACTCGTACCTGATGATATTGTTTTAAACATCATAAAAAATCGACTTCAAGAACCTGATGCATTAAGTGGATTTATTCTTGATGGGTTCCCACGAAACGAAACACAAGCCCTAGCACTTGATACTTTACTCACAAAAATGCAAACACCATTCGAAACAGCCATTTTAATTGACGTAAAAGATGACATACTTATTCAACGAATTGTCGGCCGTGAAAGTTGTGGTGACTGCGGACAAATATTTAATCTCTTTAGCTCCCCACCCAAAAAAGATCATATTTGTGACTCATGTGGTGGCACGCTTATTCATCGCGCAGACGACAATGGAGAAACCATTCGCAATCGCTTAGTGGTTTATCATAGTCAAACCGAACCACTCATCAATTACTACCAACATCAACACAAACTATTAAAAATTAATGGAACAGGAAAAATAGAGGATATATTTCTGGTTATGAGCGATATTTTGAATGAAAAAGAAATTCATTAATCTTTAATGCGATGTAAATAATTTCAATGTAATCCGGGAAGTTAAGCCTAAACTCTTCCCGGATTACGCTAGAAGCTAAACCTGGGCAACAGTATTTTAAACTCCGTCATCTTCTACCGACAGGAAATCTAATTTTTGATACCCACGTGGAAGTTTCAATCCCCTGCGCCCACGCTCATTAAGATAATGATCGAGTTCTTTAGCTTTCAATATTTTTTGTTTTCCACCAGCATTTAATACCAATTTAGATTCCACACCTAAAACTGCTGCAGATTGAATATATTCTTCTCGAGCCTCAACTTTTGCTGAAGCAATATTCATTAACTTGAGCCCCTTGCCCTTAGTTAATACAGGTAATTCGGCTAATGAAAACACCAATAAATATCCTGTATTGGTCGCGACGGCTAACCATTCATTTTCTGGGTCGGTTACTCTTTGTGGTAATACCACCTTCGCACCTTTCGGTACCGTTATCGCGGCTTTACCGGCTTTATTTTTGGTATACAAATCACTGGTTTTTGCAACAAAACCATATCCTGCATCGCTGGCAAGGAAAACCATATCATCTTCTTGTGATGAAATTACACCTCTAAACGAAGAACCTGGTGGTGGTTTTAATCGACCACTCAATGGCTCACCATGACCACGGGCAGATGGAAAGCCGTGTCCCGGCAAACTATAACAACGGCCGGTAGAATCAATAAACAATACATTTTGATTCGTTTTAATCTTTGCGCAAGCAAGAAACTGATCGCCTGCTTTAAAACTCAAGCCACTAAGATCAATATCGTGACCTTTACCCGCTCGCACCCAGCCTTTATCAGATAAAATAACGGTGATCGGTTCGGACGGAATTAGTGCAGATGGATCTAAGGCTTGCGCAGCTTCTCTAACAATAATTGGTGAACGACGATCATCACCAAATTCTTTCGTATCTGCTTGAATTTCTTTTTTAACCAATGTTTTTAAACGGCGTTCACTGCTCAAGGTTAATTCAAGGCTATCACGTTCAGCCTCCAACTCTTCCTGCTCAGCTTTGATCTTCATTTCTTCCAGCTTGGCTAAATGGCGTAATTTCAATTCCAATATAGCTTCAGCTTGAACATCCGTCAGATCAAAGCGTTTAATCAATGCTGGTTTGGGTTGATCTTCTGTGCGAATAATATGAATGACTTCATCAATATTCAAAAAGGCTATCATTAAGCCATCAAGAATATGCAAACGTTGCAATACTTTATCTAAGCGGTACTGTAATCGTTTACGTACGGTTTCAACTCGAAAAACTAGCCATTCAACAAGAATAGAGCGCAAATCTTGAACACGAGGACGGCCGTCGATACCAATCATGTTCATATTGACACGAAAGGTTTTTTCTAAATCGGTGGTCGCAAATAAATGCGCCATTAACTCTTCAGTATCAATACGATTTGATCGAGGAGTAACAACCAAACGAGTAGGATTTTCGTGATCGGATTCGTCACGTAAATCTTCCACCATTGGCAATTTTTTCGCAATCATTTGTGCAGCGATTTGTTCAAGAATTTTATTGCCAGAAGTTTGGTAAGGTAATGCGGTGATAACAATATCTCCATCTTCCTTTTCATAAACAGCACGCATACGAACGCTGCCATTACCCTTACGATATATTTCTTTTATCTCTGATGGCGAACTAATTATTTCTGCGTCTGTTGGGTAATCAGGGCCTTTAACAAGTTCACAAATTTCATCCAGTGTTGCCTTAGGTTTATCCAATAAATGGATACAAGCAGCCGATACTTCATTTAAATTATGTGGAGGAATATCTGTCGCCATACCAACAGCGATGCCTGAACCGCCGTTCAATAAAACAACGGGTAATCTCGCAGGTAAAATGGCAGGCTCTTCTAATGTCCCATCAAAATTGGGCACCCAATCAACCGTACCCAACCCAACTTCAGATAGCAAAACTTGAGAAAACTTTGAAAGTTTCGCTTCTGTATAGCGCATAGCGGCAAACGATTTAGGGTCATCTGGAGAACCCCAATTACCTTGACCATCAACCAACGGATAACGAAAAGAAAAGGATTGCGCCATATGCACCATGGCTTCGTAACATGCGCTGTCGCCATGTGGATGAAATTTACCTAATACATCACCGATGGTACGTGCGGATTTTTTAAATTTTGCCGTAGAACGTAAACCCAGTTCAGACATCGCATAAATAATTCTACGTTGTACCGGTTTTAAGCCATCACCAATATTCGGCAATGCACGATCGAGGATAACGTACATGGAATAATCCAAATAGGCTTTTTCCGTAAACACGGCAAGCGGTAATCGCTCAGTTCCGTCTTCATTTAATTCAATTTGATCTGTCATCTACTTTCGTTTCTCTGAAAATATTGGCAAAAGCCATTTATTATAAATTCGATTCGGCTAGGTCGCCTTTTTGTTCCAACCATGCCTTGCGATCACTGGCGCGTTTTTTCCCTAGCAACATATCCATCATGCTATTCGTATCATCACCAGCTTCAATGTTTAATTGCACTAGTCGACGAGTATCGGAGCTCATGGTAGTTTCACGCAATTGCAAAGGATTCATTTCACCTAGACCTTTAAAACGCTGAACATTTGGCTTTCCGCGAATCTTTTCTGCCACAATCCGATCTAATACACCTTGTTTTTCACTATCATCCAGTGCGTAAAAAACTTGTTTACCAACGTCAATTCGATAGAGAGGCGGCATAGCGACATAAACATGTCCTGCGGCAACCATGGGTCTAAAATGACGAACGAATAAGGCACATAATAAAGTTGCGATATGCAAACCATCAGAATCCGCATCAGCAAGAATACAAATTTTATGGTAGCGCAATCCTTTCAAATTATCAGAACCTGGATCTACACCCACAGCTATAGCAATATCATGAACCTCTTGTGAACCTAAAACTTGTTGTGATTCGACTTCCCAGGTATTTAGAATTTTTCCTCGAAGCGGCATTACGGCCTGTGTGGCACGATCTCGAGCTTGTTTTGCAGAACCTCCCGCTGAATCCCCTTCCACCAGAAATAATTCACTGCGCTCAGGATCTTGAGAAGAACAGTCAGCCAATTTACCCGGTAAAGCAGGCCCAGAAGTGACTTTTTTACGAACCACCTTTTTGGCTGCTTTTAAGCGTTTTTGTGCATTGGATATGGCTAATTCTGAAATCTTTTCGCCAACATCCGGGTTTTCGCCCAGCCATAAACTAAATGAATCTTTAACCACACCTGAAACAAATGCGGCACATTCACGTGATGACAAACGCTCTTTTGTCTGCCCTGAAAATTGTGGATCAGCTAACTTTACTGAAAGGATATAACTGCAACGATCCCAGACATCTTCAGGAGAAATTTTTACGCCACGGGGTAACAAATTTCGAAAATCACAAAAAGCACGAATCGCATCGGTTAAACCTGTTCGCAAACCATTCACGTGCGTGCCACCTAATGCCGTTGGAATTAAGTTAACATAACTCTCTGTTACTAGTTCACCATCTTCCGGCAACCATACAATCGCCCACTCTGCAGCCTCTGAATTACCACTCACCGCCTCAGTAAACGGCGACTCCGGTAAACAAGTTGCTTTTCCTAACTCGTCTCGCAGATATGCACGCAAGCCATCTTCGTAATGCCATTCAAATTTTTCTTTGGTTTTTAGGACTTCAAATGTCACTTTAAGACCGGCGCACAAAACGGCCTTAGCACGCAACACGTGTTTTAATTGAGTAATAGAAAATTTGTCTACATCAAAATAAGATTTATCAGGCCAAAAACGGATGGTAGTACCTGTATTTTGTTTCCCAACTTTACCGACAACTTTAAGCTTCGATTTTTTAACCCCGTCAGCAAATGTCATGTAATGCTCTTTGCCGTCTCGTTTAACCCAAACCTCGAGCTTTGTAGAAAGCGCATTAACAACCGAAACCCCTACGCCATGCAAACCACCGGAAAATTCATAATTATCATTGGTGAATTTGCCACCAGCATGCAATTTTGTCATTATGAGTTCGATACCCGGTAGCTTTTCCACTGGGTGAACGTCTACTGGCATCCCGCGACCATCATCGCGAACTTCAAGAGAATTGTCTTTATGAAGAATGACATGTATTTGGGTAGCATGCCCTGCCATGGCTTCATCGACACTATTATCAATGACTTCCTGGCCTAAATGATTAGGCCGAGTGGTATCTGTATACATACCTGGTCGTTTTCTAACCGGCTCAAGGCCTTTTAGAACTTCTATATCTGATGCGCTGTAGCTTTTTGCCATAATATCGCTGTAAGTTGGTAAAGGGGATGAATCCTACTGCTACTATTGTTGTTGTTCAAGTATAGCCAAGCGGGATTTGCTAAAAATATGCCGTTTACAATCAAAATTCTTTCTTACGACACTGAAAAATGAGGAAAAGTTTATTTTTTTATATTGATCTTTATACATTTTGCTCATTGATTTCTAAAAATTCCTTCAAAACACTGGTCGCATATGCACCAGAATTTAATGAAAACTTGATCTTTAATTGTTCGTTTTTTATCGTCCAGCTTAAATTTTTCACCGCAATCCGCATGGCTCGATGGCTTAAAGATGCGCCGATATTGTCAAGTGCCCGAGTAATTGAAGGATAAAATTCAATCACTTCGTTACTGATCACTGCCGATGTTTTGCTCATCATTTGTTTCCCTTGACCCCACAACACCCCTACAGGGTGTACTTCAAGATCAGACAAACGCCGTTGAAGGGAGTCATCAGCAGTGTCAGCTACAAAAACCGATCGACTGCCATCCAGCATCAACACGTCGCCATCAATCATTTGATTCCAATTATTCAGTGAAACCCGCTGAGACAATACATGATTAAAAAGATAAGAACGCGCTGCTGAAATCAAAATACTGCGCTGTTGGCGCTTGATACGTTTCCTATTACCTTTTAGAGAAATAAAGCGTTGTACGTTTGCGTTGTTGCGACCGAACCGTTGAGAACCAAAATAATTTGGTACACCACGGGCTTGAATATTATTCAATCGCTTTTCGAGCATTGCTTCGTCGCATTGTAAATCTCTTATGCAAAGCTCGAAATTATTTTGTTGTATAGCGCCAGTTTTTAATTTCTTCTCATGACGAGTTTTTGACAATACACGAATACTGTCGGGCAAATCCGACCAATCCGGCTCTGATTGGTTAGGCATATGTAAACTAAACCATTGCTGAGTTACCGCATTTCGATCCTTTAAACCTGCATAACCAATATCAACCGACTTCAAATTAGCTAAACTCGCTAATTGAACGGCGACCCAATCCGTATTCGTGTTAATTTTTTCTATGAATAAGTAAACATGGTCTCCCGCCCCTGAAGGGACAAAACTCAAGATTTCCACCACTTTAAAGTCTTCTGGGTACTGACGAATCAGACCTTGAGCAACGGGATCACCCCAAGCTCTCAGAAATTCATAATCTAATTTATTATCCATAAATCAACAAGATAGCCATGACCTTAAATTAAAAAAAGCGATTGTACCGCATTTAATCAACAACATTGAGGATTAAATTATAGAAATCCGAAAAATTGTCGATAAAAAACCTATCACCATGCCTAATTAGGATTTACAAAACCGTGGCAAAACAAATCGATATTTATAAAAAAGCAAACCCAGCATTACATTCACTTTTGAATTATTGCAAAATCGAACATTTACCGACTAAGCAGTTGATTGTTCGCCCTGGTGACCCAGCAGACAAGCTGTACTATATAGTGGAAGGTTCTGCCACCATAAGCATGCAAGATGATGATGGTAGCGATATCATCCTGACTTACTTAAACGACACGGATTTTATTGGGGAAACAGGTTTATTCATAAAACATCAAACTGCTCGCCAAGTAACTGTACGTACACGTTCTCCTTGTACACTGGCAGAAATAAGTTACGAAAGATTGGAAGAGCTAGTACAAACTGAGTTAAAAAATGAATATGCTTCAATTTTAGAAATCATTGCAACACACCTTTCCACGCGATTGATGCAAGCCACTCGTAAAGTTGGCCACCTAGCCTTTATGGATGCAGCCGGCCGTGTTGCCAGTACTTTACTAGATTTATGTAAACAACCCGATGCAATGACGCACCCGGAAGGGATGCAAATCAAAATTAGTCGCACAGAGTTAGGAAAAATTGTTGGATGCAGCCGAGAAATGGTTGGGCGTGTTATGAAGAATATGGAACACCAAGGCCTTATTACAGCAAAAGGTAAGACCATTGTAGTCTTTGGGGCTCGCTAAGCTGTAACTTCTCAGTTCACCTCTGCTTTGTGCTCAATTACGAAGAACAGGACGTTCAAGTGTCACAGAGCACATGGATATACAAGAGTGAACCGCGTCAAAAGTGCTCGTTTGCACTTACAACTGGGCGCTTTTTCCTTGCCTACAGGACCTAAGTAAGGAGCGATAGCAGCACGCGGAGCTTTGTACTTAAACAAAGCAGTGGCAGCCTGGACAGTTACAAAGTCTTTGTAAACTTAAAAAAACTAAAACAAAGTTGGCCACCTAGCCTTTATGGATGCAGCCGGCCGTGTTGCCAGTACTTTACTAGATTTATGTAAACAACCCGATGCAATGACGCACCCGGAAGGGATGCAAATCAAAATTAGTCGCACAGAGTTAGGAAAAATTGTTGGATGCAGCCGAGAAATGGTTGGGCGTGTTATGAAGAATATGGAACACCAAGGCCTTATTACAGCAAAAGGTAAGACCATTGTAGTCTTTGGGGCTCGCTAAGCTGTAACTTCTCAGTTCACCTCTGCTTTGTGCTCAATTACGAAGAACAGGACGTTCAAGTGTCACAGAGCACATGGATATACAAGAGTGAACCGCGTCAAAAGTGCTCGTTTGCACTTACAACTGGGCGCTTTTTCCTTGCCTACAGGACCTAAGTAAGGAGCGATAGCAGCACGCGGAGCTTTGTACTTAAACAAAGCAGTGGCAGCCTGGACAGTTACAAAGTCTTTGTAAACTTAAAAAAACTAAAACAAAGAAACACCAACTCCTCCACTGATATACCACTGGCCATCAACCCGACGAAAAATTGTTTTTTCGTGATGAAAAACGGGTTTTTCCATTTTTTCCGTTTTATATGAAACCATTGACACCATTCGGGCAGTATTCATTGTAAAATTCATCGGATTCTTTTCATAATTGAATTCAATTTTATTATGATTTGCGAATTGATATTTCATATCTTCAATAATGGCATCATAATTTCTTCCACCATCTTGATAACCTGTATAAAATAACTTTTTGTAGGCTTCAATATCCTTATTTGCTATGGCCAATTTTCGTTTATCCATAATCGTTTTTAGATCCGTGTGAACAACTTTTCGAGATTCAACTTCACGACTACAAGCAACGATAAACTGAAGCGAAATCAGAAAAATAACGACTAATTTAATTGAATACCTAAGTTGTTTTTTATACATTTTATATCCAGAATGAAAAATTTATTTGAACCTAAAGAGCGTTATCGTAGACTAAAAATTATATCATTATGAGACCAATTAATCATGTCACGAATCAGCATTATTGCCACTATTTTTGCGGTTATTGGAATAATTATCGGTGTAAATCTACCAGAAACTACGCCAAAGCAGGTTATTAATTCTACAAGCCAAAGTAACGATAGCACACTGCATGAACTCATTGAAACAAATCGTAGTTTACAAACCCGATTGAACGCCATTGAAACACTGCAAATTGAAGAATTAAATTTAAGAATTTCGCTAAGTGAAGATATCGCATCCCTAAAAAAACAAATTACTCAAAGACAGAATGGTGAAAATAGCAGACCTGCTAGTGAGCAACAATTTTCGATAGAACCTACACAAAACACTATCATTTCAACGCCTGTTACAGGTATAAACAAAAAGAAACAACAAGTATTGACATCGCTTGGTCTTGACGAATCTATTACAGAACGTATCCAACAACGCGAAGAAAAAATGGAAATGGATCGCTTATATTTACGGAATACTGCAATTCGTGAAGGCTGGTTTGGTACAGAAAAATATTTTGAAAAAACAAGGGATTTCAATGCTACAACAAACATTTATCGAGAAGAATTAGGTGATGAAAATTACGATTATTATTTATTTAATTCCGATCAAAGCAATCGTATTAGTGTGTTGAGTGTTATATCAAACTCTCCAGCGGAAAGTATCGGCATAGAGAAAGGTGATATTATCTCAAAATATGATCATGAAAAAGTATTTTCTTGGTCCGATTTAACCAGGGCCACAACAGATGGCGAAGCGGGACAGCAAGTCTCAATTGTCATCCAACGCGGTTCTGAAGAAATTGAATTATTTGTGCCTCGAGGCCCACTAGGCATTCGTCTTGAGAATATTAAAGTTAATCCAAACACCTAGCCTCTTTAGCGTCCAATTCTATCCGACAAAATTCCTATCGCTGTAGCGAAATTTTTTGATTTATTCCAATCCATAATGGCTCGATAATTGTCATAAACCATATACGCTCTCCCTGTTTTATCATCCAACTGAACAACCGAAGCGTCTAAATCAACCAATGGTAAATTTTTTCCTGTAATACGGCGAACACCAAGTTTCTGCCACTCAGCAATTTTTTTCTTTACTTTCAGATCGAGTAAATCTTTATCCATGTCTTTTGGTAAAGTCACTTCTCTTCCCCAAGTTTGCTCGCTATTCCACCCGACATTGGAAAGATAGTTTGCACCTGAAGCCAAGGCGTCAGCCGTAGACTTCCATATATTAATTTTACCATCGCCATCAAAGTCCGTAGCATAAGCTAAAAATGTCGATGGCATAAATTGAGTTTGCCCCATGGCACCCGCCCATGAGCCTGTCATTTTTTCTGGCTCTACATGGCCCGCATCAATGATAACTAACGCGTTCATCAACTGTTTGCGAAAAAATTTTGATCTTCTTCCATCATAGGCCAAGGTTGCTAAAGCATTTAATACATTAAACCCACCGGTTAATCGACCAAAATCCGTTTCCATTCCCCAAAATGCCACCAAGAATCGTTTTTGAACACCGTACTTTTCTTCTATTGTCGTCAATAATTTATTGTGTTTTTTGAGCAGCTTTTGGCCACGTTTTATTCTTGATTTAGGCGCTACACGATTTAAATATTGATCAAAAGTGAGTTTAAACTCCGGTTGATTCCGGTCAAATTTAATGACTTTTTTAATTGGCTCTTTTATTAACGGTAAGGACTTATTAAGTGTTTCTTCTGAAACACCCTCGACCAACGCTTCTTGGCGGAACGCTTCTAACCAAGCTTTAAAAGTAGGAGCTGTAGGAATTAGGTCTGCTTTAAGCTCATCTTCTTGAGCAGTCACAACTTGGCAAGCAATTCCAAATTGACAGATTGAAATAAAGAAAAAAACTGAGAATCTAAAAGGTAATTTCATAAAATTTGTGTATAATTTATCCGGAAAAATGATTTTCAAAAAAAAGAATTTGTTTTTATGCTCTTCAGTAAATGTGCCAGAAAAAATAAATTTGTTAACATTTTGTTTGTTCTAAAAAGCCATGTAATTCATCAGAATAATGTTATTCCATTCTAACATGGTTTATATTCTTATTCTGGCTTGTAATTTGAATTCTAAACTCACTAAAGATCCGTGTTATTTTTGGTATAAATTCAGAATTATATCTAAACTAACACTATTTAAGGCCGATAAAATAGGAGTCCGTTGACGAGCTAACTGGCACCTGAGTTACATAAGGAATATTTTGAATGACTAACATGACTAATTCTTCAGAACGCAGACGTTTTACACGAGTCCCTTTCGAAGCTGCCGTTAGCGTATCTAACCCCACTGGCAAGTGGACCGGCAAACTACTGGATATTTCCTTAAATGGCGTTCTTATTAGCCAACCCCAAAACTGGCATCAAAAAGACAACACTCAGTATCTGGTAGAAATTCACCCTACTGATGGCGTTTTCCGAATTCGAATGGAAGTAACAATGAGCCATCAAGAAAATCAAGCCGTTGGAATGCAGTGCAATCACATTGATATTGACAGCGTTTCTCATTTGCGTCGTTTAGTAGAATTGAATGTTGGCGATGAAGATATTCTTAATCGAGAGTTATCTGCTTTAATTTCCAGTGCAGCTTAAGCTAAGTGATCATTGAAACAATGTTAATCGCTTGATCTAAACGCGTCACCGGCATCAGCTCAATACCTTCAATTTTCTGCCTAGGAATATTAGCCTTGGGTAATATAAATCGCTTATAACCCTGTTTTGCAGCCGCTTTTACTCGTTCTTCGCCGCTAGGCACCGGACGAATTTCTCCTGCTAAACCGATTTCACCGAATATCACTAGATCATTGGCTAAAGGTTTATCTCTAAAACTGGATAAAGCTGCGATTAGCAATGGCAAATCCACTGCAGTTTCCACCACGCGTACACCACCCACTAAATTTGCGTAAACATCCTGATC
>Ga0316207_10003772_pt1 | contig 13749 bp, 9 predicted proteins | sample 6weekpyrite_MG_FD_204943 | JGI IMG/M metagenome (GOLD analysis project Ga0316207, IMG submission 204943) | Microbial mat bacterial communities from mineral coupon in-situ incubated in ocean water Damariscotta River, Maine, United States -... | ecosystem: Environmental > Aquatic > Marine >... | reverse complement strand
GATCACTGGAATTACAGGGAAGACGATGATGATTACTACACTCAGCCAGGTGACTTATTTCGCTTGATGGATACAACACAGCAACAAGTGTTATTTGAAAATACAGCTCGTTCAGTAGGCGGTGCCTCTGTTGAAGTACAGAAACGTCATGTGGACAATTGCACTAAAGCAGATCCGGCGTATGGAGAAGGCGTAGCTAAAGCTTTAGGTCTTTTAAAATAATACACTACCTATAATTAACAGGAGGCAAAACCTCCTGTTAATTAGACTTTATATTGTAGAGTAGTTTATAACCCTAATGCGCTTAAATCTAGTTGGCCGTTGTTCATAGGAGGGCACCAGAAATAACTCCCGGTAACAGGGTGAGTAAAGTCAAATAGAGCATCTACGATACCGTCATCTTCACCCACCATTCTTTTTAATAATGCTTCAAATGCATCTACTGAATGTCCAAATGCAACAAATACCAAACCAGCTTTTTCTGAGTCTGTCCATGGCATAGAGCGGCGAAGAACGAATGCTTCAGGTACAAAATCTTCCTGAGCGGTACGTTTAACGTGTGCTGATTCTGGTGCATCTTCTATTTCTTCATTATCACTTATTTGTCTACCAATTGTATGGTCCTGTTCGGTAATAGACTTGGTTTTGAAATGAGCAAGATCATGTACCCATTGTTGAACAGCAACAAAGCTTGAACCATCAACTCCTTTACCGCGGCCCTGAACAATTGCAGCATTAACGGCGTCTTCATCGTGAGGGTTTTCTGTGCCATCAACATAACCACTTAAATCTCGACTGTCTCTATATTGAAAGGCATCAATATTATCTTGTAGTTCAAAACTGTCTGAAAGTATTTGTTGTATCTGTAAAGATTGATGCACAAGTTCGCCTCGGTCCTGACCTCGAAGCCAAATCCATAGAGCAGCGGGTGTACTTGGTACGTCGAAACCTGGTCCCGAATATGCGGGAAATTCTTTCATGCCATCTATATTTTTTTGTAATGATTTTAATAGCGATTGCCCTAAACCAATAACTGCTGTGTCACCGTCAATATATTTCGTTAAAGATTGTAAGGAGCGGGCAGGGTTAGCTTCAGCTTTCAACGAAAAAATCATATATCTGGCATGACTGGTTTCTTCGGCTAGTATGCCTGCTTGTGTATTACTCATGATTGGTTGACTCCTTAGTCGTTTCTGTTAATTGCATCAAACAATGAGTTAGATTATTGCTTACTATATATTAATAATAATTAAATATCGATAATAAACAGTGTAAGCGCTTTGATGACCATCAATATAAATCATTAAATAATATAGAACTTTAAGTTGGAAGTAATAAATGAACTAATTAGGTAGTCTGAAAGTTATATCATAAAGATGATAGCTGTGGTTTAAATTTCTGCCTGGATTTTTCTAAAATTAATCATGAACTTTTACAAGAAATTTATTAAATATAGTTAACATATCGTTTGCTTCTATAGGTTTTGTTAAATAACCATTCATGCCAACCGTCTCTGCCTGTTCAAGGTCTTTTTTCATGGCATTAGCAGATAAACCACATATTATTAGATCTTCATAACCTTTATCACGTAGAAGACGTGTCGCTTCAAAGCCGTCCATAACAGGCATTTGAATGTCCATGAGTACTAGATCGTATTTTTTGTTGTCATATATCATATCGACTGCGAGTTGACCGTTTTCGGCAATTTCAAATGTAAGTCCATAGTTTTTCAGCATTTGTCCAGCAACTATCTGATTAACGTGATTGTCTTCAACAAGTAAAATATGTCCTTTGTATTGTGGTTCACTTTCAGTATGCGTGCTTTTAATGTTTTCTGATTTGTATTCAGTATTAAGCAATTGTGAAAAAAAATGGTTAAAAGTTGCTGGTGAGAAGGGGTGGTGTAGAACAGCTATATTCCAGTCTTCTGATATCTTATTTGAAAAGCCCTGCGGTTGTATATCTGTTATAAAGGCAATAGTTGCATTCTTCTTCTGTAATGAAATGATGTGTTCTTTGTGTTTGTTAAGATAATTTATGTCTGGAATATCTATAACTATGGTTTTATCTGTGTTGTCATCGTTGAATTTATTTTCTAGGTCATTCCACTGTATAGTATTAATCTCTTTGTGAAAACTATTTAGTGTTATGTCTTCAATTAATGGTGCATTGTTTAAAGGAAGGTAAGATATATCAATATTATTGTTTTCAATTTTATTTATAGCTTTTTCTTCAGATGCGGATTTTACTTTAAAACTAACTTTAAAACAGCTTCCATGATTTTTCTTAGATGTAACAGAAACCTCTCCGCCCATTAGTTCTGTTAATTGTCTTACTATGGTTAAGCCCAGACCTGTGCCCCCATATTTACGGCTGGTAGATCCGTCTGCCTGAGTAAAAGATGTAAAAACATTGTCTGTTTCCTGCTGGCTCATTCCTATACCTGTGTCTTCGATATCTACCAGGAGAAACTGTTCATTATTCAATTGTTTGAAATTAAAGTAGACATGTACCAGGCCTTCATCAGTGAATTTCAGTGCGTTATTGCAAATATTTAATAATACCTGGCTTATGCGTAGTGGGTCACCATACAGGTGCTCAGGTACAGTTGAAGATGTAGAAATGCGAAAATTAATATGTTTTTCTTTCAAAGTTACAGACATGGCTGATATTAAGTTATCTATAATTGAATCTAGATGAAACTCTACAGATTCGATATCCATTTTTCCTGCTTCAATCTTTGAAAAATCAAGAATATCATTTATTACTTTCATCAATATCTGGCTTGAAAACGCTGCTTTTTCCAGGAATTTTTTTTGTTTTTCTGTTTTGTTGGTTTTAAGTGAAAGATCTATTAGACCTATTATGCCATTCATTGGTGTTCGGATTTCATGACTCATATTAGCTAGAAACATGCTTTTGCTTTTTGCAGCCTGTTCAGCATTATTTTTTTCTTTAGCTAATTCTTTGTTTAACGCTTCCTGTTCAGAGTTCATTTTTTGAGTGGTAAGTAAAAGATCTGATGTTTGCTTGTTTTTAGAATGAAATACGTTAGCCGCCTTGGCAAGATCGCCAATTTCATCTGTACGCTGTATTCCTGGTATGTCTGTTATTGTTTTTCCTTTTGATAGTGCGGCGAAAACGTCTGTTATTATTCTTATCGGCTGTATTATTCTTCTTGACAGGAACCATCCTGTTAATAAAGCAATTAGTATTGACGAAACAGAGACAATATTTGAGTTGATTTGTGACGCAGCAGATTGAGTGTTAGCCTGAGTGGTCATTTCTTTCTGTGTCTTGCTTACAATTTCTCTTAGATGTCTGGTTAAATATAAAAACTCATTGGCAGAGCCAGTCATGACAACATTGACAAGAAATATGTAACCTCTAGTTGTTTGGGTAAGTTTAAAAAAATCCTTTTTTAATTTTTTTAATAATTTATCCGGGGACTCTTTTTGCCATTGTATTTTTTTTGATAAGGCGTATATGCTTGCTATTTCTATTTTGAAATGATTTACATGTTCCTGGTCGGGTGAATTTAAGTACTGATTTATAAGCTTTTCTGATAATGCTATGTGATATTTTATTTCATTGACTTCTGTCCTTGCGGTGTTGTTTTTTGTGTCAATTATTAAGTATTCTATATTTTTTTTAAGGGATAAATATGCAGGTTCAATTTGGTCTTTAATAATTGTGTTTCGTCGACTCCGTCCGTCGATAACGCTTGAAAAATTATCGTTGTAATCATTCAGATGGTCACGCATTCTTTTAATGATATCTGTATGAGTAGTATTGCTACTTGTGTTTTTTACGGCAAGTTGAAATTTATCTAGTCGTAGTTTTACGCTATTCATTAATTCATAGAATCTCGAAACTGATATTTCACTAGCTGTCTCTTTGTAGATGAGTAAATTTCGTTGCAGGTCTATAACATCACGTTCTAGCTCATATGCAAGCGCAACATGTTCATGGGATTGATTAATAATTGTTTGATTGTTGAGTAATGAGGACTGTATTGTATGTGATAGCAGTATTTGTACTAGTAATACTGATACAAGTATAATTAATACAAAAAATATTTGATTTTGAAGTGATCGAATCATTTATGTTTACTTTAAGCGCTTATAAATTCATACCATTTTTGTAAACTGTATTCGTATGTTGGCATAACCGAATTCCATACAGCTACGTTACTGAATCTTTTTTCATAACTACCACCTCTACGAACATCGCCTTTATGTACAGAGATTTTTCCATCAGTTCCTCTTAGGTCTATTGTTGCAGGTTTTCCCTGATACCAGTAATCCCATTCTGCCTGTTTTAAATATTGTTTTGAACGTTGTGGATTGGAAATATAATAACCCTGTCTGGCTATAAACGCACCAGGCCAGCCCGATAACCACCAGTTCATATATTCATATGCAGCGTCTTTTTTGCGGCCTTCTGTAGCTGATGATAAACACATAACACCATGCCAGCCTCGGTAACCTTCTTTTGGGGCAGCATATACGGCGGGAACATTTTTCCCGTTTAATGCAGAAATTGCCGGTGAAAACATACTTTCAATATCAACTCTACCTGAGCTCATAAAGTCTACAGATTCAGGCACTGAATTCCAGAAACCACTAAAGTGTCCAGCTTTTTTCTTTTTTATTAAGATATCAAATAAAGAATCTAACTCTTTCTTACTGATATTACCTATGTCTTTAAATGTCATTAATCCACGAGCTTGTGCTGCTAATGCTAAGTCAAATAGACCAATTGTTGGTGCATTTACAATACTGACTTTTCCAGCGTATTTTTCATCTAATAACCAGCCCCAGCTTTCTGTTTCGTAAGGAATGCCTTTTTTTATTACATTAGAGTTGTAACCGAATGAGTCTACGTTGTGTACATAAGGTAAAAAGCTTACCCGGTCTGTGTGTGATGTGCCTAATTCGTCATCATCCTGAACATGCAGTATTTTGTAGGGAGCATCTCCAGCACCTAGTTTGGCCTGTGGGGTAAGGCGACCGGTTTTTGTAAGATTGTTAATTTCATCCCAATGTTTAATTCGTTTTTTGTCTATTGCCTGTATCGATCCGGAGCTCCAGAGTATATTGATGCTATTTGACCATTGTTCGTACAAATCGAATGACTGGGGTGAAACTGATGCTTTCTGTAGTACGGCGGCGCTGCCTCTAGGCTCAAACTCAAGCTCTATACCTAAATCTGCCATAGCTTGCTTACGTATTTCTTCCTGCAGGGTCACATGCGTGCCTAATACCCGTATTTTTGTTTTATTTCGAGCAAAAACATAAGGAGCTTTAACTGAGGTACAAGCTGCAATACCAAGAGCGGCAATTTTTGTAAGGCTCTCCCGTTTACTAATATCTGGACTAGATATTTGCTCAGGAGATGTTGCTTTCTGTTTCATCTGTGGCCCTTAGTTTTATGCATTATTATCAGATACTAGTAAATTATAGACGTAATATAAGTAAGTGAGATGATCAGATATATTTTTAATGTATTGATATGAAATACAACGGTTAAGCACAAATAGTTGTCTTAGCAGTGAGTTAAAGAGAAATGCATGATCTACCCTTGCTGGTAGTAGCTACTTAACCATGCCGCTGGCTCTCATGTCATCAACGACCAGTGCTTCTAACTCCATAATGATTTTTTCAGATGAGGAGGGGTTAAAGCTTTCTGTTTTAGCTGACCAGATCATTTCTTCTGAGTCAGCGTTATAAAGCTTGGTATCTATCCTTATTACAGAGTCAGTCACTGTATTGCCCTGTGTATAAACAAATGAATGAGATCTGTTGTAATAGCCATACATACCGTAACCACGTGCCATATTAGGAATATATTCCACAGAGCCTCTAGTTACCCGATCTTGTTCACTAACCCCATGAGTGGTGACTATGAGCACTCCATCTGCATTCGCTTGCTCAACTGCTGCAAGTACGCTTTCTTTATTTCCGTGTTTCTCTAAATTTGATAATAGTGTGTGGCTTGCAATAGCTGTTAACTGATCTGAAGTGACTAACTTAGTAAATTCATCTTCAAATTTTCGTCTATTTTCTTCACGATTAATGACGCCAATGATTAGAATTCTACTCAGGGCAGGCCCTCTATAATCAGGTGCTTTCCAGTTTTCTACGTAATGAGTTGTACTGCATGCGCTTAAAAGAATTGAGATTGCAAGAGTTATGCTTGAAGCTAAGATTCTTATATTTATGCCTTTCATCTAGTGTTACCACAGGTTCTAATATCCGATTTTGGGTTATAAGCAGAATTAACCCAATATTGACTAAATAATATATGAGTTATGGGTAGTAAAACCTTAATTTAAAAAGGTTTTACGCTACTGTCTATTACTTAATTAATAGTCTATAAATCATAATTATACGCATTAATTGATTTTGATATATATGTTAACACTATTCCAGACTTTCTCCAGATTGCGGCAATATTTCCTGCTTCTATCAATTTTATATCTATGCGCCTGTAATAGTGCAGATACAACAAGTTATCAGCCTGAGTTCTCTGAAACTTCAGATTCGCTTGCAAAAGTTTATATATTTGGTGTTCATCCTCAACGAAATCCAAAAAAGCTCAGAGAAGTCTTTGGACCTCTGGTTACATATCTTAATCAGCATGTGACAGATGCTCATCTGGTTTTTGAGGCATCACGTAATTTTGCATCTTATGACCAAAAGCAGGCTTCACGTCAGTTTGATTTTGCCTTACCAAATCCCTATGGGACGGTTAAGGGAATAGAAAGTGGCTACCATGTATTCGGTAAAATGGGTAATGACGGGGATTTACGAGGTTTGATCATAACCAGAAAAGATAGTGAAATTAGTTTAATAAACGACCTAAAAGGTACGACTCTCAGCTTTCCAGGACCTACAGCGCTAGCTGCCACTATATTACCCAAATATTTTTTATTTAGTCAGGGGCTGGATGTAAAGAAAGATTTCGAATCTATATATGTTGGTTCAATGGAATCTTCATTAACGAATGTTCTACGAGGAAATGTTGCTGCTGGCACAGCTTACCCACCAGCCTGGAGAGACTTTAATCGTACACAGCCAGAGCTTGCCTCTCAGTTAAAGGTAATGTGGAGGACAAAGGCTATGCCTGATAATTCGTTAATGGCTAGAGATGATGTTCCTCAATATCTCGTTGATGAAGTTTCGAATGCATTATTTAAAATGCATAAAACGCGTGAAGGTCGAGCTGTTCTGGAAAAAATGGATCTGGAAAAATTTAAACCTGCAAGTAATGATGATTATTCTGTAGTAAGTGACTTCATTATTAAGTATGAAACTCAGATTGGATCGGTTAATTAAATGATTGAAACTGTTAGATCCTTAATTACTAGTTTCTGGATGGCGTCTATACGGCGCCAGTTAATCCTTGGTATAGCACTTGTGCATGCATTGTTAATGACTATTTTTGTATTTGATCTGGTCGATCGACAAAGTGATTTTTTATATGAACAAAGCATCAAACAGGCAGAGGGCCTGGCTAAAACTTTAGCAACCACCAGTAGTTCCTGGGTTTTGGCTCGAGATATAGCGGGTCTTGAAGAAGTTCTCCAGTCACAGGCTAGTTTTCCAAGCCTGCGTTATGCCATGGTAATAACACCTCGTGGTAAGGTGATGGCCCATATCGATAGCAGTAAAAATAACCTGTATTTATCAGACAGTATAAGCCGTACATTACTCAATAGTCCTGCTGAGCTGCAAACACTTGTATCTAACAATAATCTGGTTGACCTTGCCTTCCCAATATTAATTGAAAATGAATTAATTGGTTGGGCACGTGTTGGGATTGGTCAGGAAAACATAAAAGCAGGTTTAATTACTATTTCACGTAATGGCATTATTTATACATTGTTGGCTATTATTGTTGGAAGTGTGTTTGCTTACTTTATGGCTAAAAGTTTAACCAGTGGTTTACGGCATCTTGTTGATGTAGTAGAGGGTAATCGTTTGGGCAAGCGCGAGCAGCGTACTAAACTGGACAGGAGTGATGAAATTGGTTTGTTGGGTCGAGATTTTAATTTAATGCTTGATGCGTTAGAGCAGCAGGAAAAAGACATACGAGACAGAGAATTAGAGTTAAGGAAAATTTCAGATGTATTACCAGCCCCTGTTGCACGTGTTGATAGTGATCAGCGCTTTTTATTCGTAAGTGCTGCATATGAGCGTTGGTTTGGTAAGCAACCAAAAGATGTCGTAGGTCATCAGATAAAGGAGTCGGTTAGTGAAGAGCATTTCTTTAAGGTGTCTCCTTACTATGAACGTGCACTTATTGGAGAAACAGAAACTTTTGAAATTACCAATGAAACTACTTCAGGTGAAATTTTATACGGTCAGGTAACCGTTGTACCAGATTACTCTAAAACAGGCGATGTCTGCGGTTTTTATATTATTATTGCGGATATAACGGAGCGGATTTTCGCAGAAAAAGAATTACAAGAATCACAACAACAGGCTAAAAATTACTTAGATGTTGCTGCAGTTATGCTTATTTCACTGGACACTGCAGGGAATATTACGCTTATAAACCAGAAAGGCTGTGAAATGCTTGGCTTGAAGGAGCAGGAGCTTCTAGGTAAAAACTGGTTTGATAATTTTTTACCGGAATCTAATATTGAGCCAGTTAAATCAGTCTTTAAACAGTTGATGAATGGTGATGTTGAAAATTTAGAACAATATGAAAATCTGGTTAAAACAGCACGAGGTGAACAACGCTTATATTCCTGGAAAAACTCAGTACTTAAAGATAGTGCAGGACGTATAGTGGGTGTGCTCTCATCCGCTGATGATATAACAGAAGCTAGAGATGCGGAAAATGATGCTCAGGTATTACGAGATCAACTAGTGCAGGCAACGAAGATGGAAGCGGTCGGTCATTTAACTGCCGGTATAGCACATGACTTTAATAATATACTGGGAGTGATACTGGGTTACACTGAATTATCTAAGGAATCAGTTGAAGGTAATACAGGACGTATTCATAAATATTTAAATGAAATAGAAAAGAGTGGTCAACGTGCTACTGAGCTGGTTTCTCAAATGCTTACTTTCAGTCGTTTATCGCCGGAATTACAGGACGGATGTGCCCCTGTTACTCTATTACCTCCGGTGATTGAAGAGGTTGCTTCTTTATTGCGATCGACAATTCCAAGCACCATAGAGCTTAATTGTAAGGTTGATAGCCACGATATCAAGGCATGTATTGAGCAAATTCAGTTTCATCAAATTATTTTAAATTTAGGTATTAATGCCCGTGATGCAATTGGATCATATGGAACTATAGATATTGAAATAGGTAAAGAAACAATCAATTCTCGTGTCTGTATGTCCTGTCAAAAAGAATATAGTGGAGAGTATGTCAAAGTAACGGTGCATGATTCTGGTGATGGAATTGATGAGCATGTTTTGAAAAACATTTTTGACCCATTTTTTACAACCAAAGGAGTTGGCAAAGGTACAGGTATGGGCTTGTCTGTTGTGCATGGCCTGGTACACAAAGTAGGTGGTCATATACATCTTGAATCGATTAAGGGGCATGGCACTACGATTACAATTTTATTACCTGTTGCGATAGATCAGCAGGATAATAAAGACAATTTTTCATTAATAAATAACCATAATGAAGATTTGACAGGTATGCGAATCATGGTGATCGATGATGAGAAGGCTATAGGTGATATGCTTGAAGAATTACTTGAAATACGTGGTGCAAAGGTAGATGTTTACACCTCACCTGTAGAAGCATTAAAGGCTTTTGAGGAGCAACCAGATCTAATAGATGTTGTAATTACAGATGAAACGATGCCCGCCTTAACAGGAATTCATCTGGCAAAAAAAATGTTAATGTTGAAGACCGACTTACCCGTATTATTATGTACAGGTTATAGTGATAATGTAACTGAAGATAGTATAAGGCAGGACGGGTTATCAGGTTACTTCAATAAACCCGTCGATATTAAACTATTAGTCCGTAAATTACAGGAGTTATCTAAGACGATAAAAACTGTATCCTGATATATTTATAGTACGAACTATTAACGGTTGTTAAGTAGAAAAATAATAGATGTCTACAAAACGTCTGAGTATTTCCTGGGAATATGGCGTTGGTTTTTTACTAACTGCATTTTTTAATAGTTGTGCTTCATGCGGTTTGAAATATCCGTGATTTTTATATGTCTCTATACGAAGTATGAATTCATCAGCATCTCCTTCAGGGTGGAACTGCGTAGCGTAAACATTATTACCACTACGAAACATCTGCACTGGACAGTTTTCACCTGTGATCAATAATGTAGTGTTGTCCGGTGTTGAATCACAAGCTTCCTTGTGGCCAAGTAGTACATCTATTTGCTTTGGTAGGCCTGTCAGGAGTTTGTCATGTTTTCCTGCTTCGGTTAATTCAACTTCTACACAATTAACTGCTTCACCATATCTCGTGCTTATGGTGGTCCCTAGATAGTTCCCTAGTAAGCCATTACCTGAGCAAGCACCTAGAAATGGGAAGTCTCTAGTAATCACCTCGTTAAGCAGGTTGTTGAAATCTTTCTCGATTATAAATTGAATATCAGATTTTTCGTTGTCTGGAGTACTAATATCAAAAGGGCTTCCACCAACAATGATGGCCGAATAATCGTCAATATCTAGATTTTCGGGTATGCCAGATTTTTCAATACGTATACGGTGTGTGTTATCTGCATGCATTTTACCGTATTTTAAAAAACAGGCATATTCACTGTCTGAGGTTGAATCTTCGGGTCGTAGTTGCAGAATAAGTACAGGCTTATTTGATATCATAGGATCAAATATAACAGTTTAAGGATATCAGTATTCTGATTTAGATTAATTTTATACTAATTAGCTGTTTTATCGAAGTAATAGATTACTTGTTAATTCGGTATATAATTAAACTAATAATTCTAGAAAATTGAAATAATTGTCGTATTTAAACTAAGTTTGATTTGTCAGGTATAAAATGACCATAACTATTAAGACATTTAAATTCCACTATCTTTTTTTCTGGCAAGGCAGGTTTTTATTCAAGGCTGTCTATATATTGTTGTTGTCTTTTATGCCTGTATTGGTTCAGGCTGCATCATCTGAGTCGAATGACCACGCTGTTATTCTTATGTATCACCATGTTGCTAATAACACACCAGTTAGTACGAGTATTTCACCAGATAGATTTAAACAGCATATACAATACTTAATCGATAATAAATTTACTGTTTTGTCTTTATCGAAGGCATTGAGATATTTGAAATCTAATAAACCTTTGCCGTCTAAAGCTGTTGTTATTACATTTGATGATGCTTATAAATCAGTGTATACCGATGCTTTTCCATTATTGAAGAAGTATAAGCTGCCTTTTACAGTGTTTGTAACTACCGGATATATTGGTGAAGAAAATTTTAATTTTATGAGCTGGGACCAGTTAAGAGAGATAACAATGACGGGAGGTGAATTGGGTAATCATACTGACCGTCATGAGCATTTAGTGCGTAAAAAAAATAATGAAACAGCTAAGCAATGGCGTTCGAGAATACGCGATGAAATTATTCGAGCTCAGACTATTTTGAAGGCACAAACTGGAAATCCAATCAGAGCAGTTGCGTATCCATATGGGGAGTATTCGACGGAACTTAAAAAGATAATCAGGGATCTTGGCTATTTCGGTTTAGGCCAGCACTCAGGAGTGGCCTATAGAACAGGAGATTTTCAGGCTATACCTCGTTATCCGTTATCGACCGGTTTTGATGATCTAGAAGACTTTGCCTTAAAAGTGTCTAGTCTGAATCTACCAGTAACCGTTATCTCGCCAAAAAATGGCTTACTAAGTAAAGAAATAGAAATTCCGGAGTTAAAGTTGCAATTACTTGAGGCTGATTATGATAAAAATAATTTTGCCTGTTACGCTTCAGGACAAGGTAAAATAAAACTCCAGTGGTTAAATAAGGATCAAGGTCTGGTGAATGTTAGAGCTAACAGTGTAATACCTCCCGGCAGAACAAAATATAACTGTACTGCACCTTCTCGAAATAAGAATAATGTTTTTTACTGGTTTAGTTTTTTATGGATGAAGCCACTGCCAGATGGTAGCTGGTATGTAGAGTGAGCGTGATAGAGCTTTTAATTTTTATAAAATAATTTAATTTGGGTTTTAAAAATTAAAGCTGCTATAGAAAAATATATAATTAAAATAACATAGATTCTATAGCAACTCAGGTCTGTCGTTTTTAATTACTTTGCAGGTTTAGTTTTGCCTGCAGCTGGAGTGACAGTCGTAACATCTTTTCCAGTGATTGGGCTGATTGTAGATTTTTTAGCCATGTTATTTTTAGTATCGACTGCTTCTTTAGCCTGACACTTTGCAAGATCTTCCTTGTTTAAAGTGGATGCACATTCAGCATGAGCTAAACCAGTTAAAAATAATCCACACAATACAAATATAATTTTTGATTTCATTTTTTTCTCTTTTGATGTGATTTATAAACGAGTCGATAATAGGCCTTATTAATATAAACAGTTATTATTGTTGTTCATAATTGAGCTCTGATTCACATTAAACTTATAAATGTCGGTTATTTTTCTCTAATACTTATTCAATATTAGAGAATATCTATATATTATTTGGTTCTAAGATAAATATTTTCTATCTTTTAGTAATAAATAGAATCGTTACACGAATACGATTTTCGAGAATTTAACATGAAACTAGTAGGCAAGTGTATTCTAATTATCTTAAATAATTTTTAAATCTAACAAGCTTTATCGCATCGATAGTGAGAGCGTTTTTCTACGCTCGTAAAGTGTGAGAATGAGCGTTATATGAGTTTTGCCAATTAATTCAATAAAGTTGCGTGTTTAGATGTATTCTTATCAAGTGTAATCAGGTTCTATAGGGTGGAAAAGCTCTGTCTATCTGTTCACGCTTTTTTAATTTCTGTGTTTATCTGTTTCAGTTGAGCCTAATTAGCTCAGTTTTGACCATCATGGGGTATCTGCCCTGATTCTTGGTATAATCATCCTTTAAATCGAGTTATTTTACTATGTCAGCTTATTCAGTACCCACCGCCAGAACAGCCCTTTTTGATTACCCAAAGTATTGGGCTGAATGTTATGGCGTGGCTGATTTTCTGCCAACTAGTCGTGCTCAGATGGAAGCACTTGGCTGGGACTCCTGCGATATCATAATTGTTACTGGTGATGCATATGTTGATCATCCTTCTTTTGGTATGGCGATTATTGGACGTTTGTTAGAAAGTCAGGGGTTTCGAGTAGGTATTATTGCGCAGCCTGAATGGGCCTCTAAAGACTCGTTTGAAGTGCTGGGTAAACCTAACTTATTCTTTGGTGTTGCTGCGGGCAATATGGACTCGATGATTAACCGCTATACAGCAGACAGAAAAATACGTTCTGATGATGCTTATACACCGGGTGATATAGGTGGTAAACGCCCGGACAGGTCTTCGTTGGTATATGCACAACGGTGTAAAGAGGCCTGGTCTGATGTACCGGTTATTCTAGGGGGAATTGAGGCTTCATTACGACGTATTGCCCACTATGATTACTGGCAGGATAAAGTTCGACGATCAATTCTGGTTGATGCCACTGCTGATATGCTGTTATACGGTAATGCTGAACGTGCGATTGTTGAAGTCGCTCATCGGCTTGCGCAGGGTGAGGCTATAGAGCAGATCACTGATGTTCGTGGCAC
>Ga0316207_10003771_pt1 | contig 13750 bp, 14 predicted proteins | sample 6weekpyrite_MG_FD_204943 | JGI IMG/M metagenome (GOLD analysis project Ga0316207, IMG submission 204943) | Microbial mat bacterial communities from mineral coupon in-situ incubated in ocean water Damariscotta River, Maine, United States -... | ecosystem: Environmental > Aquatic > Marine >... | reverse complement strand
TGTGCTGCTTCAAGTTTGAATTCCGGCGTAAAGGTCCTGCGTGTTTTGTTTGTCATTTTGTCACCTAGTGTTGTGAGGCGTAGAATATCACCTCTAGTTAGGTGGCCAAATTAACTATGCCACTACAAAAGAACGTATTGCCATCTGATGACTTTTCCCGCGTTCTCGTTGCTGCTTGTAATAAGCGCGAGCCCAAAATGAACGCCGAGTCGTTTCACGGGTCCACTCAATGAATGTCTGGCGTAAAAACTTGGGGCAGCTATAGCGCCAATGTACCCATGTTTTTGTTCCTGAGCGCTCGGTGACTGGGGCGATTCCAGCATATTGGTTTAGCGAATCAGCAGTTTCGAATCGGTCTCGGTTTTCACCAAATGCTACCAAAAGTCTAGGAGAAAACTGTTTGCCAGCACCGGGCAATGATTTAAAGATGGAAGCATCTTCGAGCGAATGAAAACATACCTCTATCTGCTTATCGAATGCTTTGATTTGATCAATAAATAACGCCAACTGCTGAACAAGGGCAAGCACCAATGCTTGGTTTGGTTGGATGACCCCAGGATCATCAGTTAACGATATCGATGTCTTAATGCTTTCAATTCGATTCTCAATAATGTGGGTATAACGCGCATTATGACTATGAAAGAACTTGCGCAGCGTCGCTTCTCGAGCCCTTTTGGCCTGTGCCAGGCTGGGCCAACGCTGGGTGAACTCGCAGAAAATCACCGTATCAATAGCGTCAAACCAGCCAAGCGGTTGAGGATAGTATTGCTTAAGGGCAGCGGTCAACCGATTGGTACAACGCACTTTGTCAGAAACAATCGTCCTGCGCATTTCAACAAATTAAGCCAACATTCGCATCTCAGCGCGTTCAGGTTGCCATGGAGAAAACTGATCGGGATGACGTTCAACTAGCTCGAATAAGAGCTGTGCATCCGTAGGGTCGTCTTTAGCCCGGCTTGGACGCAACGCTCTGCGATACCGTGCCAGGGTTTGAGGATTCACCGGAAACAGCACAAAAAAGTCATACTTGAGCAGTGCGTGTATAAGCGGGATTTTACGTGACACAATGCAAATAGCGACTGGTTTACCTGAAAAACGTATTCTCAGTTCAGTAGCCCAGCTATCGATGCTTTCAGGGCTGTGCTCTAAAACACTGAACTCTAATTTGTCACTCCCTGTAGTTCGTAGGCATATGTCATGTTACTTATCCGCCCAGTCGATTCCAAGTATCGCGGCATAGCTTGATAGGTGCTTCATGTTTGGCCTCCTTACTGCTAGAGTTGGTTAAAGGATAGGCGTATCGATTTCTGCGAAGGCATTATAGGTAGCGTTTGGTGGCACTCCCTGAGTATTCGTTATTGAAATCGATAACACTCACTGGGGCGGCAGTATGTTAGTAAGCCTCAAAGGCTTCGCGGTCGATAGTCGTCCCCAGTGAGTGCCTGTCCCTCCAATTTAAGGTTAGGCTACAAACTGGAACTAGGAGAGACGGACTTACTATAAATGGCGGTCGAGAGGGGCTTGCCTTCCGCGGTGCTTCTTGTGTGCTAAAAGAGCCTAGCACACAAGAAACCCCGCTACGGCAAGCCCCTCACCGCTAGCGTTATGTGGCAAGGAATTTTGTTCGCACTCAATACCATCTCTTGGATGGGCCACTGACAGTACGTTGTCAGTAGGTCTGCTAGATAATCTGTTCGCGTTTCTACTAAATTTATAAGAATTTTGAAAAGAGAACCTTATGTTAAAAATCTCAGTTAGTATCGATGTTACAGACTTAAAAAAAGCAGAAAAATTTTACATTGAAGTCCTCGGCTGTAAAAAGGTTAGAGATCAAGGATCAAACATGTCAGTTCTTGCGACAGAGAATTGCGATATATATTTGCAGGAAAAAGAAGAGGGAACAAAGCCCATACCATCAAGCGATATCGTCCGTGACTATAAACGTCATTGGACACCTGTTCACTTAGACTTTCTTGCAGAGAATGTTGATGATATTGTCGAGAAAGTAATCCAGCTAGGTGGGCTACACGAAGGTGGCGAAAGTGGAGACTGGGGGACTATTGCTTATTGTTCTGATCCATTCGGAAACGGTTTTTGTGTAATCAATGAGTGAAGTAGTGGTTTACACCAGTTTTAAGCATAATCTCTTCATTGCTAGCGTTTTGTGGTAGGAGACAATTGTAGTGACCTATGAAGAGTTCTATGAGTTTTGTGGCTCTCTTCCAGCAACCTCACATGTAGTTCAATGGGGAAACTCAGACGTATGGAAGGTAGGGGGAAAAGTATTTGCAATTGGTGGCTGGGGGCCAAATGATGAGCCTGCTTTTGTCTTTAAAACTTCAGGCACAAACTTCTTATTTTTGAGTGAACACGAAGGGTACAGGCCAGCCCCCTATTTTGCTAATCGTGGTATGAAATGGATACAGAAAATTGATAGTTCACCAGAGTATGATGATGATTTGAGGTACTATATAAAAGAATCACATCGCTTAGTATCTCTTGGGCTAACGAAAAAGAAACAACGTGAGCTAGGGTTAAATCAAGGGAGTGAGCAGTAGCAGATATGCCACATAAGGCCGTTCAACTCGGACGTTTTTCCGCAGTGCTCGTTTGTGCTAAAAGAGCCTAGCACAAGCCTCACACCGCTACAAACGCCGGTTATTGCTGGCGTTGAGGCTGTAGAAAAACCTAAATTTACACATTTGTTAAAAAATCGGTCTTGTGTAATCAATGGTTTTGGAATTTGTAGAGGGCAGCCTTAGTTGTTGCGATAACTCTTTATACAAGGCACGAGAATAAGTTTGAGAAAACATTTAAATGGCGTGTGGAAAAATTCATGTTTGAATCACCGACAAGGACAGTCGGCAGTTTTTGGGTTTTTCTACAGCCTCGTTAGCTGCAAGTAAGGTTTGGGTGATGTTTGAGGGAAAAGAAGCACTGCTGCTCGATATGAATAGTACATTCATGTTTGGAGAAGATAGATTTGGAGTGGATGAGGATTTTTCAGAATATTACAGATCAATCGGCGGAACGTTGCCTGATGATGTTGTGAACGAAGTAATCCGAAATTCCTATGACTATCTGGATGAAAAGTATCCAACTGAAGAATATAGGCGTTGCTTCCCGTCTCTTGATTCCGCTATAGAATCGAGTTCTGGTTTAGATATTTCAAAATCAGAAAAAGATAAAATCATTAAAACGTTCTCATTTCATGAGCATGGAAATATTTCCCAAATTTACGTTAACGCTTTAAAAGTATTGAAGGAAAAATTTACATTAGCTCTTGTTATAGATATATGGGCGCCAAAAACCATGTGGGTTCAAACATTCAAGAGCCTAGGCATTTGGGAGCTATTTTCCGCTCATTCATTTTCGTCAGATCATGGAATGGTTAAACCATCACCAAAGCCATTTGAAATGGTGGTAAGTGAGTTGGGATTGTCCAAAGAAAAGTGTTTGGTAATAGGAGATTCCGTTAGGCGTGATTTAGGCGGTGCCCAAGCGGCATCCATAGATTGTATTCTGGTGGGTGGGGCTAAAAGTGATTTAGCGGTTGGGTTGTATTCCAGCCTTTTAGAGTTTCAGGAAAATGTGCAATCATACAGCTAACAAGTGACTGTGATCCCAAGTCAACCTTTTAAGCCATATTCTCGCTCCACATTTTTCCATCACGGATCATTGCATTCAGCATAATTACCATCTTGCGAATGCAAGTTGTTAACGCAATTTTCTTATGTTTACCGGCGGCGACTAACCGCCGGTAAAATGACTTAATTACAGGGTTATGTTGCACTGCACACATGACTGCCATGAAGAGTGTGGTGCGTACGCCATGTCGCCCACCCCTAATGCGTCGCTTGCCTCTCATAGAACCACTGTCTCGATTATAGGGGGCAACGCCTGTCAATGCGGCTACTTGTTTGTTGTTCAGCTGTCCGAGTTCAGGAAGTTCGGCAAGCAGTGCGTAAACAGCTTGTTCACCGATGCCTGGCATGCTTTCCAGAATGCTGCGTTTATCGCGCCACTCATCAACCGCTTCAATCGACTGACGACGGCGAACGAGCAAGTCCTTGATTTTTCGTTGTTCCGGCCCAAATTGGGCGCGCGCCTCGGGTTTGATTATCGCAGCATATTGAGCAATGACCTGCGCATCAATCTTATAGGTCTTCGCCAATTGACTAATCGCACCGGCATAGCGACGAATATGGAGCGGGTTCACCACAATGACCGGTAGTTCTTTCTCAAATGCTGCAACTGCCAGCTCGCGCTCATACCGACCTGTTGCCTCCACGACAATACGTGCAACCTGATAGCGATTGAGCCGACCTAATAATTTGCGAATACCATCAGCATCATTGTTTGCCTGGAGATGGATATCACGCTCATGGATATAGACATCCAAAACATGTTTGCCTACAACAATTCCTATGTTCACTGCTTTACTTGGTTTTATAGCCATTGTAGTAATCACCCTACCTTGCTAAATTCGGGTTCAGAGACCCATTCGACTGTTCGAGTTAAACAAAGAGTAGGTGTAGCGCCTCACGCTTGTTAACGGACTCCGCATCGCGGGTGCCTGGCGTCAATCGGGCTACTACATCTATAACCTTTTGGTAGAAGGTTATGGGTCTCACTTTATTCGCTTGGGGACGTAAAATCGATCATACAAGGCGGTCGAGAGGGACTTGCCTTCCGCGGCGTTCATTTTGTGCTTTAATAGCACAAGAATTCTCGCCACTACGGCATGCCCCTCACCGCTAGCGTTATGTGCTCATACGGTAATAAGGACAATCTATGAAAAACTTACTTTCTAGCGAATCACAATGTCTGTGTGGAAAGGTGAGAATAAAATCATCTAGCATTAACTCAAAAATTATCGTGTGCCATTGCGGGATGTGCAGAAAATGGGGAGGTCCCGCACTTGCAGTAGAGTGTGGCTCAGACTTGGAACTTGAGGGTAACGAATATGTAAGTGTTTATGATTCTTCGGATTGGGCTGAGAGAGCATTTTGTTCAAGTTGTGGAGCACATCTATTTTATAGAATAAAAGAAACAAAAGAAGTTAGTGTGCCAGTTGGTCTATTTCCTGATCTGAAGGGCCTAGAAATGGAAGTCCAATGTTTTATAGATAGAAAACCGGATTATTATTCTTTCTCAAATAAAACTAAAAAGTTAACAGAAAAAGAAGTTTTTGATCTGTATGCACCGAAAGATTAAGCTCCTTTGGATGGAGTTGCACATAACAATGGCAATAATCTCGGACATTTTTCCGCGGTGTTTTCTTGTGTTAAAAAAGCCTAGCACAAGAAAATTACCCCTATAAAAGCCGGTTATTGATAGCGTTCAAACTGTAGAAAAACCCCTGCACAAAAAATTTATAAAATATTTTCGTGCGGAGAATCACTTTAAATAATAGTTGCAGGGCCGTAGGTTGGGGTAAGGTACGCACCCCAACAACCGTGGAAGGAAAACAAGTAACCCGGATTTTTTAACTGTTCAAGTTAATAAGATGAATTATGGAAAACCTGAAAAATATTGGTTATAGCGATTGGTTTGAAAGTCGGGTAGACAATGAAAAAATGGCTGCTCATGAGATTGCGCGAGTTATTTCTGTACATAAAGAAAGCTATATAATTACCAAGGGGTCTGGTGATATTTATGCTGAACTGTCAGGTCATCTTTCATATACGGCAAGCTCAAGCTCTGACCTACCAACAACGGGTGACTGGGTATATGCTGATTTTTATGACGATGATACGCACGCAATAATACATGCTCTATTTCCCAGAAAGTCGTTAATAAAACGCAAGACATCTGGCAAGCTGGTCGATTACCAATTAATAGCCGCAAACATCGATGTTGCCTTTATTATTCAATCTGCCAACGACAACTTCAATCTGAGAAGGTTGGAGAGATATCTCGTTATGGTCAATGAAAGCGGGATTACCCCGGTCATTCTGTTAAGTAAGTGTGATCTTTTGCCTGAGCAGGATATTAGCGAAATAAGGGAAAGTATATTGGCGATTGCCCCGCAAGCTACGGTGGTCGCATTTAGCAATCTGAGTTGCGAAAATATTGGCAGCATCAAAGAGTTGCTGCTGGCGGGTAACACTTATTGTCTACTTGGTTCCTCTGGTGTGGGCAAAACAACCTTGCTAAACAGTATTCTGGGTGGTGATCAGTTTGAAACTCAATCGGTGAGTAAAAAGGAAAGCAAAGGCAGGCATACCACTACAAGTCGCGAACTGGTTCAGCTTGATAACGGGGCGATGATAATCGACACCCCGGGAATGAGAGAGCTTGGGAATATGTCGGTTGATGCGGGTATTGACGAGACATTTTCGGAAATCATAGAACTTTCGAGAAACTGCAAATTTGGTGATTGCTCGCATACCAATGAGAAAGGCTGCGCAATATTAGCGGCTATAAAAAGTGGCGAGCTATCGGAACAACGCTTCCAAAACTATATGAAAGTTAAAAATGAGTCATTGTTCAATGAAATGTCTTATTTTGAGAAGCGCAAGAAGGACAAGGCGTTTGGCAAGATGATTAAATCAACTTTGAAGGGTAAAGATAGGAGATAGCAGCTAATAAAAGTGCCGTAGGTTGGGGTAAGGCACGCACCCCAACAAACCTGGAAAGCAAGTATATCGGATTGGCTGTGTCAATGATGGGCTCCATTTGATTGTGGGTTATTATATGTGTGGTCAGTTGTAGCTAAAGATATCTGGCTAAGCTACAGATAGATTTATAATAATAACTAATCCAACCGGTTTGATATGAATAAACAACCTGTAAACATTGTCTTGATCGGTGCCGGTATTATGAGTGCCACCTTGGGTGTGTTGCTCAGAAAACTGATGCCTGAGGCCCATATCTCTATTTTTGAGCGCCTTGATCGAGTGGCGGCGGAAAGCTCTGATCCCTGGAATAACGCCGGTACTGGCCACTCCGCCTTTTGTGAGCTGAATTACACGCCTGTAATTGATGGTGAGGTTGATGTCAGTAAGGCGCTTGATATTGCCCATCAGTTCGAGGTTTCAAAACAGCTGTGGGCCTACCTGGTTGAAACGGGCTGCATTCCTTACGATGTCCCGTTTATCAATAATATTCCGCATATGAGTTTTGTCTGGGGTGCAGACAATGTGGCGTTTCTCGAAAAGCGTTTTGAGGCGCTACGTGTACATCCCATTTTTCAGGATATGCAGTATTCGGCGGATCGCGACCAAATCGCTGCCTGGATACCTTTGGTCATGGAGGGCCGGGATGCTGATGAGCCCTTGGCGTTGACGCGCATGGATGTCGGTACCGATACCAATTTCGGTGTGCTTGCCAGTGGCATGATTGATTACCTTGAGCAGGTCGGGGGTGTTGAGGTTCATCTTGGTCATGATGTGAATAATTTGTCGCGCCTTGCGGATGGTGGTTGGACGATTGAAGTGGAGTCGAATGTGACTAAACAGCGCCGTGAGGTGTTTGCTGATTACGTCTTTATCGGTGCCGGTGGTGGTGCAATCAAGCTGCTTGAGAAATCGGGGATTGACGAGGCGGTGGGTTTTGCTGGTTTTCCCATCAGTGGCCAGTTTTTGCGTTGTACCAACCCGGATGTGATCGAAAGGCATACGGCCAAGGTCTATGGCAAGGCTGCGGTGGGGTCGCCACCCATGTCGGTGCCTCATCTCGATACACGCATGATTGATGGCGAGCGTTCGCTGTTATTTGGCCCTTATGCCGGCTTTACCACCAAGTTTTTAAAGAGCGGTTCTTATTTTGATTTGCCCTTGTCGATTGAGATGCACAATGTATTGCCTATGCTATCTGCGGGTATGAAAAACGTCGATCTTGCCAAGTATTTGATTGAGCAGGTAACCAACTCGTTTGAAGACCGATTCAAAGAGCTGTTGGTCTATTACCCGAATGCACAGATGCAGGACTGGGAAGAGTTAACTGCTGGACAACGGGTGCAAATTATCCAGAAAGATAAGGATGAAGGCGGCGTGTTGAAGTTTGGTACCGAGATCGTTTGCTCGGCTGACAAGTCAATTGCCGCCTTGCTGGGAGCATCGCCTGGTGCCTCGACCTCGGTATCGGTAATGTTGGATGTGGTTGCGCAAATGTTCCCGGATGAGATCAAGAGTGAGGCGTGGCAACAGGTGCTAAAGAGCATGATCCCATCTTATGGCGAGTCGCTGATTGATGATGGTGATTTGTGTCTGGCGACAAGGGCACGTACGTCTGCGGTCTTGAAATTGAATTCAGTAGCAGATAAAACGAATCAGGGCCGTAGCTTGGGGTAAGGCACGCACCCCAGCAGGTCTGGAAAATAAATATCTCTGTATAATAGCTTTTGACAATTTTTAAGCCGTGTCTGTCCGATTACTGAATGTTATACAATGTACATTTCTGTCATTCGAGTTGTGTCGCACCCATGTTTCTTATCAAATTACTGCTAGCCATCGCCGCTTTAGTTTTATATTCGCTGTTTGGCAGGGCATGTTTAAAGCTGCTTAATATCCCGGCCACTACTCGTGAAGTTGGGATATTTGTTATCTCTGGTGCAATCGCAGGTGTGCTTTCTCTGTTTGTTTATGGCGTTATGATGGCTGAGGAGCAGGGTCATATTGGTGACGAGCCGCAGATTTTCAGCATGTTTTCGTTGTCTTTGATTATTGCTGTTATTGTGAGTGTGGGTGCCGTTAAAATTTATTCTGTTATTAAACGGGGTTCATTCTGAGTTGATGATGATCTCGGTATTTTATTTATATTGTATTATTCTCACACTTTAAATTAGCAACGCATATTTTGTAATGTTGTGCTTCAGGGGCTGGTAAATAATGATTAAGCGTTTTCTTTTTGTACCACTGGCGGTTGTGCTGGCTGGTACTGTGGCAGCAATCAACGGTTGTTCTGACTCTTCGACGCCTAGTCAGGTTATGGGGGGTGTTACGGAGCTGGTTCTGACCGATGTTGAAGTGGGTGAGGGTGCTGAGGCGATAGCTGGTAAGAAGGTCTCTGTGCACTATACCGGTTGGCTTTACAATGAAGCTTCGGCAGATAAAAAGGGCGCGAAATTCGATAGTTCGCGTGATCGTGGTCAGCCGTTTGAATTCCCACTCGGCGGTGGGCGTGTGATTAAAGGTTGGGATCAGGGGGTGGCTGGGATGAAGGTCGGCGGTCAGCGTAGCTTGATCATTCCTCCAAACCTTGCTTATGGCTCACGTGGCGCAGGGGGTTCTATCCCGCCTAATGCTTCTCTGATATTTGATGTTGAGTTGCTGGGCGTTCGTTAAAATTATTCTGGCTGTTTCTTTAATCACAAGCATGCTGCTGTAGCTAATCTAGCTTTCAATCAGGGTGAATGTTCACGAATTGCTTGCTAAGGGGCAGGATTTTTGTGCTCTTGTTTAGCCTGGCGCCGTGTTATTTTTCGATTTTGTTAATTCGATATTTGTTGGAGTTATCCTTTGAATAAGAAGTTGGACAAGTTTCTTGCATCTGATAAGCGTCCTGAAGGGACGATGACCCTGCCTGAGGTTTATGGTTTTTTGTTTACCGTATGTTGCTCACCTGAGCCGGTTGAGACTGCTGAGTGGATTGGCGTGGTATTTAATGGTGAAGACCCTTGTTACAAGAGTGATGAGAAGAAGCAGAAGATCGAGGCGGCGTTGTTAGAGGCATTTGTCGAGGTTGAGGCTCAGGTGCAGGCAGATGAGCCACAGTTGCCGGAATGGATTGAGCTGTTACAGCCACCAGTGGAAAACTTTGACGATGAGGCGTTGTTGGCCTTTTGGGCAGACGGGTTTTTCGATGGAGTTGATTGGCTTGAAGATGTCTGGAATAGCAATCTGGATGCGGAGACTGTGCTGGTCTGGAACTCAGCAGTTAAGACATTAGCCTATTTTTCTCATCGTGAGTCTGCACGTGAATTATGCGATGAGGTTGGCGATACATTAATTTCAAAAGATCATTTAGCTGCAACCCGTTTGGCTGGTTTGGAAAATGCGATGGCAACATTTGCACGCATGGGGCGTGCGTTGGCCCAGGCAAATACTAATACACGGCCCTATGTGCGTGAAGTTAAGCTTGGCCGTAATGATCCGTGTTTTTGTGGTAGTGGTAAGAAGTATAAGAAGTGTTGCATGGGGCTGTAACTAGAAATTTGGCAGTAACGTTAGACACAATAACTAACGGGCATTGCACCATGAATTTGAATAAATCCGGTTATGTGTTGCTGTGCAAGGCTTGGTGGGTTGCGGCATAAAACGGCTAACCCTCCCTATGTGTATAGTGATTATTTTTGGGCCTTAATACAAAACATAATAAAAAACGAATCCCAGTTATCGTAACCATCAACATCGTCAATATTGTTTAAATCACTATGGCTTTTTAAATACTCAACAGATTTAGCTGCTTGTTCGTATGTGATGCCGTTGAGTTTAACCAGCTCTAATGCAGAGTCTGAAGGCTGCCATTCACTTATTAATTTTCTCATAATTAATTACCATGGAACGTAAATAACGAAGCTAATACGGTTAGACTCGATTGATCATTCAATATTTATTGGCTTTGACTGCTGCAGAAAAACCCCGCCAACAAGCGGGAGATAGCAGAAAGGCGATGATGACTCCGATGATGGTCAAGGGAATCAGGCGTAGCTGACCATGACTTTCTGCCTGCAGAGTTGGCTGCGAAAAATCTGGTTGTACTTGCAGGTCTAAGCGGGGCAAGCGATTGCTTAGGATAAGGGCTGGTGCCAGTGTGCCAAATAGCTGGCCGGTATCGGCGGGGTCATCTAGTCCGAAAGTTAGGTGCAGGCTTAGCTTGCGAATGCGTAACTGCCGCCAGATGTTTTGTGCTAGCTTTAATAGGCTGGCGGACATGCCTGGGCTACGCATGAAGGCCATGGCTGCTCTGAATTTTTCTTTTCCTGTTTGCCGCCGCCTGGCTGGTGTTTTTTTCCTTACTGCTTTTGTCCCCTTCGGTTTTTCTGAGGACGAGTCCAGTTTTTTGTCCAGTTGCTTGCTCAACAGACCATATGCCCAGGCGATGGATAACCGCAGGCGGAAATTGTCATCTTTTTTCAGGCGATAACCGACATCAAGGGGCATTGCCAACAGGATGAGAATGCCAAGCAACAGCCCGAGTAAAACTAAGAGCACGGCTCGTGTTTGCCCTCATCCTTGGTGTCGCTTTTAGCGGGGGTGTGGCTATCCATACATTTGCTAATGACGTCACCAATCTTTTCAAAGGTCGTGGTTGCCGCGCCCTTGATGGGTTCTAAGCGAACACCGTCCTTATTTACGATGATGATGGCCACTGGCTTGATGCCACCACCACCACCGGTGCCAGCACCACTTCCTTCGCCTTTCATTGGCTCATCACTTTTGCCGCTACCACCGCCGGCTCCATAACCAAAGCCGACGCTGACTAATGGAATGATGGTATTGCCTTCGATGGTAATGGGGTCGCCAATGACCGTTTTGCTGCATAACATCTGCTCGATTTCTGCTAGTGATGTTTTTAAGAGCGATTCAACGTTTTCCATAACGTCTCCTTTATAATTTCCATATTGTGATTAAGATCATCCCCACAATTGTAGTTTAGGACAAATCTTCACCAAGGCTAGGTTGAAAATATCTGAATATATAATTCATTTAATAAAAGTTATCTACGTGTAGCTACGCACTCTGGCAGCTATTGGTCGGTCTCAAGCATATCAACAAACTGTAAAATAAGTTCATTAATAGCGGTATCATGGGAATAAACACCGGCCAGTGCAACAGTTGAACGATCATCATCAATTCGTACTAGCGACAGAGTTAAAATTGGCACTGATATTTTGACGACTTGTTGAAACACTGGGCTATCTTGACAGTGAATGTTTTAAGTGTGATGAGTTTATGAGGGAGTAAGTTGTAAATTATCTTGCGTTCAGCTGTTTTAATCGATTAAGTAAACTTGTTAATACAAAAACGTTATGGATTAATAATTAAAATATATAACAATTGTGCGGCAGAGTGATAACCAAATTTCAAGGCTGATTGATGCTGACACCGTATTGGTGGTTTGCTCAACAATGTATGCAACAATCATGTGAATGAATACTGCCATATTTACTCAGCCAATATCAGTATGTAATTTAATGATTTAAGTACTGCGCAATTTTGATTAACGCTAATGTTTTTTATTTTATTGATGTTTCCGGTAGGATTAGCAAAATATTGCATGGCTGTGTTTTTTGGATGAAAAACATTGCTATCGGTATTCTATGTTGTGTGATTTAGATCCATCATGTGTGGTTCTTATGGTGGTGGGGTCCTTCTTAAAGTAAAACAGGAAGTTGGTAGGAGTGAAATATGGAAGTTAAGTCATCGGCAGATGAGCAACGAGTGCAGGAAAATCCTACTCTGGCGGGTAGTGACACGCTGACTGAACGACAACAGAACTCTAAGCGGCCTGTTGAAACTGTAAAGGACAATCACCACTCGGCTGATCAAACGCATTCTATGAATGCGCCAGCATCGGTTACTGATAAGAGGATGACTAATAAGCTGCGCATCTGCTTGCTGGATGACTCGGACAGTTCAAATAAAACAATAAAGGAGCAACTTAGTAGCCATGGCTATGTGGTAGATCAATACTTATCGGTTAAAGATGGTCACAGTGCGTTGTTTAATCATAATTATGACCTGCTCATCATTAATCATCCAATTGGCGCTACGAGCACAGAATATTTTATTGATATATTGAGGAATAGAGACAAGTTTACAAAAAGCCAATTGCCGATTGTTGTTATCACCTCAGTGGTAAATTCAAATGATTTGAAAATTATTCAAAATTCTGGTGCGGATTTGGTTGTTACTAAACCATTCCAGGTTGAATTAAACGATGTAGTGGAAGGTGTTGTTGCATACAAAAAACCCAAGCTTAAACCTAAACGGGATTCTACGCATCGAGCCTTAACTATCTGCCTGTTCGAAGACAATAATTTATCAAGCAATATTCTGATCGGAAAACTGAATCAGTTCGGTCACTCGGTGGATTGTTTTTCTGACGCCAATGAAGCATTGGCAGCACTTTCCATGAATCATTACGATTTATTAATTGCCAGTCAAAATAATGGCAGCGATATGGACTGCATGCACCTTATCAAAGCGTTTCTCACATCGGATAAACAAGCTAAGCGAAAATTTCCACTTGTTGTACTGGCTTCTGATACATCATCGAAAAACATCAAATCATTGTCTTCAGCAGGCGTCAATTTAGTCATTCCAAAACTTATCAATGGCAAGCTCAACGGTAACATTTTTGAAGTAATACAGATAATAAGCTTGGTACCCAAAAAGGGCGGTGATGTTGTGGACCCAAACATACCTGAGCTTATAACTGAGGTCACTACTGTATCTACAGCGAATGAACAGACGCCGATATCTCAGCCGAATACAATCATGTCCGCTGATGAAATGTTTCTTAATAGTGAACCGCAAACACCTTCCGCTATATTCCGTAGCCAGGTTGCCAGCGAGAAACCTAGCCTATCGGCAGACGAATTGAAATTGACAGATGAGCTGAAACCGGCAGAGGAACTGAAACCGGCAGAGGAGATGAAACCGGCAGAGGAGATGAAACCGGCAGAGGAGATGAAAGATAAAGATGAAGCTAAGACTTCCAAAAGCTTGCCTTTCTCAGGGTCGAGTCTACGATTGACTATCATTGTTATATGTTTAGTGGCGGTTGTATCCGCTGGTTT
>Ga0316207_10003770_pt1 | contig 13753 bp, 15 predicted proteins | sample 6weekpyrite_MG_FD_204943 | JGI IMG/M metagenome (GOLD analysis project Ga0316207, IMG submission 204943) | Microbial mat bacterial communities from mineral coupon in-situ incubated in ocean water Damariscotta River, Maine, United States -... | ecosystem: Environmental > Aquatic > Marine >... | reverse complement strand
TGTTCGCGTGCAGCCTCCAATTCTAAACCATTATATTCGGCGAATCGCATTGGTACGTGTTCGCGCCAAAAATGGTTGTCAAAATGCAGATCGAGCAAGGTGCCATCCATGTCGAGGAATATTGTGGTGATGTTGTTCCAGTTAAGCATAGGTTTCTTATTATCCGTTAAATTGCCGACATACTTTAGCAGAGTCAGGGTGACATTGAGTCTTTATCGGCTATATTTAAATTATGGACTGCCTTTCAACAGGCGTGAAATGGAGTACGGAATGATGTTAATACGTAGCCAAATTTTAGCCATAATCTCCCTGTTTTTCATTGGGTTATCTCCTGTTTATGCTCAACAGCTAACGCCAGAACAAATGGAAGAGTGGCTGTTTGATGACAGCGATTCTCTTGTCGATGAAGTTAATGAAGGTGAATTGGCCTTTGTTGAAAAAGAGAAAAATCAGGGTGTACACCACCATCATAATAGTATGTTAATTACTGACAGTAGCTTAGAAGACGGTTGGGTGAAAATGGAGCAATGTCATCGAAATCTCGATGCTGTGCCACTTGCTCAGATTTTATTTAGTAAATCGAGATCCCGTCATTTATCGGTTTCACGTAGCGAAAATATCGGTAAGGCATGGGTAGAACAGAATTCTGTGCAGCTTGAAGATATTAGTAAGCAGGCAGTACTTTGTATCAAGGCTGAGACAAGATCACTGGTTTACAATGGTGATGGTACTTATAGCCTACGCAGTGGCCCATTTATGCGCCGCTTTCTTGATGGTTATTACCCTATGCAAGTCTCGATGGATGTTGATATTCAAGCAAAACGTTTACGTTATTTTAAGACAACACCTTCACCTCAAAGTGGTCTAAAAGTCTGGCGTAGTGCAGCTGGCGTTCATTTTGATGCATGGTTTGAAGGCCGTCTTAATACTGAAATCCAATTCCATGATCTGGTTATTGGTGATCCCGTCGCTTTACGCGCAGCTAATGGTAGAATAGCTAAACTGAAGGAAAAATAAGTTTCGTATAGCTATCTATTTGTAAGGCGTTGAGACCGTAATGGGTAATAAACCCGAGATTTTGAATACCAAAACACTAGCAAAAACCCGTTTGTTCCATATAGAACAAATGGATTTACGCTTTTCTAATGGTACTGAAGTTCAGTACGAACGCTTACGTGGTTCTGCAAGCGGTGCTGTATTGATTGTACCGATGCTCGATGAAGATACTGTCTTGTTGATTCGTGAGTATGCTGGCGGTGTTGATCGCTATGAATTATCTCTCCCTAAAGGTCGTATTGAAGACGGTGAAGAAATTATTCTTGCCGCGAATCGTGAAATTATGGAAGAAATTGGCTACGCCGCGAATAATCTTCAGCATTTAACATCACTCACTGTTGCGCCTGGTTATTTAAGCTCGACAACACATGTTGTGTTGGCACAGGATCTTTATCCTGAGCGGCATGAAGGTGACGAGCCTGAGCCACTAGAAGTGGTTGAGTGGAAGTTATCGAATTTACCGGCATTGCTGGAACATCCCGAATGCACTGAGGCAAGGAGTATTGCCGCCTTATTTATGGTTAGGCAATTGCTGGCAGGAGTTTAATTGCGTGATAGATGTTAATGATAAATTATTGAATGAGATTATTGCTCTGGCAGAACAAGCCGGTGAAAAGATTCTTGAGATTTACGAAACGGATTATGCGATTGAACATAAGGAAGATGAAACGCCTTTAACAGAAGCTGATATGGCTGCACATCATTTTATTGAGGCAGGCTTACAGGCTTTAACACCGGATATACCGATTTTATCGGAAGAATCAGCAGGGATCCCTTTTGAAACACGCCGCCAGTGGCAGTGTTACTGGTTGGTCGATCCACTTGATGGCACGCGTGAATTTATTAAACGTAATGGTGAATTTTCGGTCAATATCGCGTTGGTGGAAAATGGCACCGCTATTCTAGGTGTTGTCTATGCGCCCGTGATGCGTACGTCGTACTATGCACGGCGTGGTGGTGGTGCTTTTAAACGCGAGCCAGGCAGAGAGGCCATGTTAATGCGTTGCCAAAATCCAGCACGTGAAAAGGTCATTGTTGCGGGTAGCCGCTCGCATCGTGGCGCGTCGTTGAATGCTTTTCTGGTGAAACTCGATAATTATGAAATTATCAGTATGGGCAGTGCATTAAAGTCATGTCTTGTGGCAGAAGGGGTGGTAGATGTTTATCCCCGACTAGGACCAACCTCTGAATGGGATACGGCCGCTGCACAGTGTGTGGTTGAAGAAGCAGGTGGTCGATTGACGGATACAAATATGGAAATTTTGCGGTATAACACGAAGGACTCACTACTTAATCCGCACTTTTTTGTATCTGGTGATCCAGAGCGAGATTGGTCAGTGTATTTGGATAATGAGGAAAATTAATCGTTATCTAGGTTCGTCGTAGACCGACATGATGGATTTAAGTTCGTTGAGTACAGTATCATATTCGTCCTGATCAAGATCGTGAAGCTGAGCAGGTGAGGCGCCAATCTCCATACTATTAATGGTTGCACGCACGGCTTCGCAACCATTAGCACAGAGTGCTTCAACACATTGATTGACCTTGAGTTTATCCATAAAAAAAGAAAAAAATCAGAAGGTTATAAGGATAATGCCGAACTACGTTAATCGCTGTATACGATGGTATTAGAAAATGGTGGCCGGAGGTGGAATCGAACCACCGACACGGGGATTTTCAATCCCCTGCTCTACCGACTGAGCTATCCGGCCACATGTTTTCTAAGTCACTTACTGGCCGTTATGGCTGTGTTGACTACTCGGCTCTTTAGCCGAGCGCCGTATTAGACGCGATAGACCCGGTTACGTCAAGCTCTAGCTCAAAAAAGACCCTACATCTTGGGGGTTGTCTACGGGATAGGCATGCCATACCGTGTGGCATATCTTGATTAACTGAGTATATGTATGTCTGAAAACTTACCAGAAAGCTACCGTCTTGTAGAAACGGGCTTGCAGCAGAAGAACGCTGATGGCACAACTCGTTGTGATTTATGTCTATGGCGTTGCAAGCTTAAGCATGGTCAGCGTGGCTTCTGTCAGGCGCATGTGAATCGCCATGGCACGCTTTATAACCTCTCTTATGGTGTGATATCGGCGATTGATATTGGCCCCATTGAGGATAAGCCAGTGAAACATTATCAGTCTGGCACGCGGGTGATGTCGGTTGGGAGTTATGGTTGTAATTTCCGCTGTGGAGGCTGTCATAACCTCGATATTTCATGGGGAGTTACCGCACTGGATGAGCTGGCAAAAGGCCAATCAACGGCAGCTTGGGTGCCACCACAAGACCTTGTGGCGGCTGCGATAAAGCACGATGTACAGGGTATTGCATTTACCTATTCAGAACCTGCTGTTTGGTTAGAGTATGTTATTGATGTTTCGCGGCTTGCGCATGAGGCGGGACTTTATACCGTTTATGTGTCGAATAGTTTTGTGACCGATGAGGCGCTGGAGTTGATGGCACCGTATGTTGATGTGTTGTGTTCAGATATTAAGAGCCTAAGTGATGATTTCTACCATGATATTTGTCCAACAGCGAAGGTAGAACAAGTATTAGGTTCTATTAAAAAGGCGCAAGATTTAGGTATTCATGTTGAAACGCGGACTAATATTATTCCGACTAAAAATGATGATATAGGAGAACTTCGTCAAATAGCACAGTGGATTGCAGATAATTTAGGTAAGGATAGCCCGTGGCATATCACGCGGTTTTTCCCTGCGTTCAAATTATCAGATCTACCACCAACGCCATCCGATATTATGCAACAGGCATATGTTGCTGCGCAGGAGGTCGGTTTAAAGTACAGCTATGTATATGATGACAAAGGTTGTGACTGTGCCGAAACTAATTTGCCAGTCATGGAATATCTTGAAGGCGATCCAGATAAAATTAATGCAACATTGCAATGTGCTGCGAGCTGTTGCGGTGACGAAGGTATTCTTCTTAAGAAATATGAAAAATAATCAATTATTTGAATGTCCACTTTATCATGAGTTGCGGCATGGACTCCGTTACACCTTTGACGCCAAATTTGTTGCGCCAGTAAACGTGTTCAATACCTGCTTGTAATTGGCCGGGTTTACCAACAAGGTGGCCAATATCAAGTAATAGCTGTGGTTGAAAAAGAATATTATGTTCAGAGCTAGATTCGCTGCCGGCAATATCGGCAAAGCCTTCAAATGACCATTTGCTTTTACCAATTGAAAACGGCAACTGCCAATAAGGTGTAATTTGCCATGTCTTGCCACTTAAGCGTTTATTATCACGCACGTAGAAATTGATATTGAAATAGTTAAAGTCTTTAGTGTTGAGATCGATCCCTAAACCGTATAAATAGGCACGGTGTTTTTCTCCAAATTCAACTTCAGTTGCGATAGAAGCATCACGTATTACATTATTTTGAAACGATTTCCCTGATATTTTGGATAAACTAAAACGTGGATGAATTTCACCATACTCGCTAGAATCACCTGTCGCTGGGTTAAAAATATCCATAAACAGAAATACATCACCATATGCCCAACTTCTAGCATGATCGATCGTCAGCTTATATTGCGATTCGTCATCAAGTTTATGATCATCGCCGTGCGCTAAAGAAATATTGGTAACTGACCACTCATCAGCAGATATTGGCAAGCTAATAAAAATAACCGCAAGTAAAATAGTAGATTTTAAAAAGTGTGACATTTGTGACATCCAGTGAGAACGAATACTTTGATAGTATTCGTCATTTAGTGTGCTCACTGAATGGTTAAATTCTAATGTTTACAATGGTTCACAGATCATTGCGGTAAGTAGATAGCTATTTAGAAATAATTATTCGCTAGGTGGAGTATAGCCTTCTGGTGTATCGCCACCATCACCAAAAAAGAAACGTTCCATTTGTTGTTCAAGGAACTCACGACCCTTGGGATCAACAACATTAATACGGTTTTCATTAATTAAAATAGTTTGTTTTCCCATCCATTGTTTCCAGCCTTGTTTGGAAACGTTTTCTAAAATACGTTGACCTAGTTCGCCAGGGTAAGGCGCTTTATCGAGCGCCTCCGCTTGTTCACCTAAAATTACGCAGTTAACCATGTTTGTCATGTTGTTACTCCCATTATCACAGTATTTCAGTAATAACGTCATTATGTGTATCAAGTAGTTTTTTTACTGGTGTCGCAAGTCCGCGCGCATCAGGTTTGCGAGTGTTATACCAGACTGATTCAGCTTGTTCCATCACTACGGGTGATTCAGTGATAACACGTGCATATACAGGGGTTATATCAAGATGGAAATGGCTAAATGTGTGCCGTAATGATTGGGCGATATGAATATCATCAAGATGAAGAGATAGTTGTTGTTCGCACCAGTTATCAATATTGGTATTTGTGGCCGAGCAATCGGCTTCAGGTAAACTCCAAAGGCCTCCCCAAATGCCACTAGGGGGACGTTTTTGTAGCAGCACGTTATCATTTGCATCACGTAGTAAAAGCATTAATGTGTTACGAATAGGTATGGTCTTTTTGGGTTTGGATGCTGGGTAATTAGCAACCATATTACTGTTAAAGGCAAAGCAGTGCTTATTAAAAGGGCAACCTGTACATAAGGGTTGGCTCCGTTTGCAGACGGTTGCGCCAAAATCCATGATCGCTTGCGTATATTGTGCAGTGCGCTTTTTAGGTGTGAGTGTTTCAGCATGTTGCCAAAGTTGTTGCTCAACAGCTTTTTTACCTGGCCAGCCATCAATAGCAAAAAATCGTGTTAGTACACGTTTTACATTGCCATCAAGAATGGCTAAATGTTGATCATCACTCAACGCAAGAATAGCACTTGCAGTCGATCGCCCAATACCAGCCAAGGCAACCACATCATCGAGTGTGCTAGGGAACTGGCCTGCATATTCAAATGTAACGGTATTTGCAGTGCGATGTAAGTTACGGGCGCGCGCATAATAACCAAGGCCGGTCCATAGATGCAGTACTTCATCAAGTTCGGCTGTCGCTAAGGTTTCGATATCCGGAAACTTTTCCATAAAGCGTTGGTAGTAAGGAATAACTGTCGCAACTTGAGTCTGTTGTAACATAATTTCAGATACCCAGACGCGATAAGCTGTTTTGTTGGTTTGCCATGGTAAATCATGGCGACCATGTGCATCATGCCAGCGTAATAAGGTATTTGAAAAAACAGTGGGGGTCATCGTTGTTGTGCGAGTCTTTCTAAACCATTAATAACTGACAGCGCTTCATTACGTAAAGTTCTTTCAATTAAAACAGGGCCGATTAGTGGTGGAATCCAGAAGGAGGGTTTTAAATCTGAATTAAAATTAATACGGGTCAGACCCTCTTCAGCTGTGACCTTCCAGCGGGCATGAGCATAGTCGACATCACTTTTATCGGGAAGGGAAGTTGTGACAATCACCATATTGGGTAGTTCTTCGACATCTTGAACTTGGTTGATGGTACGACAAAAAAAAGTGACACAGGCTTCGGTTTTAACTTGAACACGATGATCTTTTTCAGAGAGAGAATAGATGAGGTTGCTCTCTTCTATACTATCACTCAGTTTGTTTAGATTTTCATAATCTGTAAGAAGTTGATAAATTCGATGACTATCGGCGTTGATAACCGCCTCCAGTGTTATAAAATATTGTTTGTCGATATGTTCAACCTTAGCTTCAATGATATCGCCAGCACGGACGGCTATACTGCTGAATAACAGCACGCCAATTAGTAGAAATGTTTTATAAAATGTCATTGAATTTAGAATAATCCTTTGAGAAGGTTTTTGATTTTTTCTTCCTTCTCTTTTTTCTTACGTTTTTTACGTTCTTCACGTGTTTCTGGTTTTTTCTGTGTGGCAGGCGTATTCGAGTCGATTGTTGGAGTATTAGGTTTGCTGGATTTCTTTTTAGTGCCAAACAGAGAGTCGAGTAGTTTCTTCTTTTGGGTTTTTTCAAGTACACGACCAACTATACGTAACCAGTCAATGCTATATGAAGGTTTAGCTAAATTGCCACGTAAGTTAATTCTGACTGGAACGCCGACTAATGATTTATCTAACCCTACGAGTTCAACAATCTGCTGGTTCGTTGATGTTTTTAATACATAGTCCAAGGTGTTGTTATTAAGGTTAATCGAACCTTTACCACGGATAAGAGGTAGCGCGGATTGAATATTAAGATCGTTGCTATTCATAATGCCATTACGTACTTGAAAACTAACATTCATTTTTGTAAAAGGGGTGTCTTGTTGGTCGCCAATAGGTCGTGTGTTTTTGTTCTTATATTGAGCATAGGTCTCGCGAATAATGTTGAGAACATCAACCCCTTTTAAAATCCCTTCTGATAAGGCTATTTTAATTTCTCCATTAAGCGCACCTTTTAACGCAGTAATAGATTGTCCACGAGTATCAAGTATCGCAGATACATTCCCTGTGCCAGATAGCGCATCTTTCCCCGTCATAATTTTAATAACGGGATTAATATCGACGTTACTTAGTTTTTCATTGACGGAAATAATCGGTAAAGGACCTGACTGTTTGCGTGCATCAATGCGAATATCACCAAGGTATTTCCCTTTGTAGGCATCACCTTTTATGGGGTGAATTCTTAGATTCCCTTGCTGTTGTTTGATGTTGAGATCGATATTATCAATTTGCAGCCTATTCATAATGAGTTGGCCAGCTTTGATATTCCCAGACATATCAAAGCTTCGAATTAGGTCAACGGGAAATAATGGGGAAGCGCTTTCATTCGCGATCGCAACAGAAATGATACTAAAATTGTTTGCTTGTTTGGGTGGTGCAGGTAGGTAGCGATCAAGATCAATTCGATCAAGCGAAAATTGGTAGTTGAGATTTTTTCTCGTTTTATTAGTGAGTGTCACTTGACCATTAATTAAACTATCATCAAGAATGAGTTTAAGGTTATTAAACCGGATCTTTGAGAGTGTACCGTCAATGTCGGTCTTAAAGGATGCACGGTTAAGTGCATTGCCGTCTGCCATTTTAGGAATTGCAATGGCCATTTGTTTTAATAATTCTTTTGGCGCAAATTCAGCGACATCTATTTTACCAGTGAGAATTGGGTTTTTCGAAAATACCTTTTCAAGGTTCACCAAGCCTTTAACAGTGAGTGGTTTGCTGACTAAGCGTAGCTCAGATAACTTTATTTTTTGTGTAATGAGATTGGCAGCAATATTCGCTTCAAGTGCAGCGGCTAATTTCCCAGCAGGTAAAGACTTTCCCTTTAAATCAATGTTTATCCGGCTATTACTTAGTTGATAAGTGCCATCAAAAGGGTTGGCTTGCACCTTAGTATCAAGCATTAAAGAGCCATTAATAGCAGGCTGCTGCGCTAATAGTTTTGTATCTAAACTAATGTCGATAGGTGCACCGAGTTCCAGTGGACCTGTTCGTAGAGATAGCTCTGTTAGTTCAAGTTGTTGTTTTGTTTGTCCATCCTTGAAACGTATATTCGCTTTATCAATGACAATGCCGCCAATGGCGAGTGCTGCGAGTTTCGGCGTGTCTTGTTTTGTTTTTGCTTTGGAATTTCCGAAAAGGTCTGACCAATTATCTTTTCCGTCTTTGCGTCGCTCAAGTGTTAGATTCAGGCCACTTAAAACAAGAGAGTCCATTTTTATTTCGTTACGTAAAAGTGGAAGTAATTCAACGCGTATCTGAGCAGATTCAATCGTTGCAAAGGGGCTACCATTGAAACCGTCACGATTACCTAGTGACAGCTTTTCAGTATGAACGCCTAACCATGGAAAAATACTTAAATCTAAATCACCAGAGAGCGATAACTTTCGACCAGTCGATTTTTCAACAGCGCTCTCAATTTCACCTTTAAAGTCATTAGGATCCAGAAAGAAGGGGGCGGCAATGACTATCGCGATAAGGATAAAAATAACGCTAAATAGAATTTTAATGGTTCGCATGTACCCGTTTCCTATATGGTGAACGTTTAACCGTGATAATTAAGCATAGCAAAAAAGCGAGAAAAGGCCTTAGAATAGTTCGATGTCGTCAGAATGTGTATCACTACCAGTTATTTTCCCTGAGGATAATAAGGCTGCAAAGCTATTAACTTGATTGCGGCCATTTTCTTTTGAAAAATATAATGCTTGATCGGCTTTGCTAATAACGCCAACTCGACTAGAGGTCGGGTTGATTGCAGTCACGCCGATACTGACAGTAATAGTACCGACTTGTGGGAAATTATAATTTTCGACAATATTTCTGAAACGATCTAGTACAGCGACGGCTGTATCAATATCAATATCTTTTAATATAACAGCGAATTCTTCACCACCGTAGCGGAAAAGCATATCACCATGACGAAATGTTTCTTCCATGAGATTCGAAAATAGTATGAGGACTTCATCACCATACAAATGACCGTAGTCATCGTTCACACGTTTAAAAAAATCAATGTCAAAAATTGCAAAGCAGTACTGTGAGCTATTTTCGTCGCTGCGTCGGTGGCCTGTTTCGGTAATATTAGCAATACGCGATTCGAAGGCGTGACGATTTAGAAGGCTGGTTAATGGATCGTGGTTATTACTATCGACTAGAATTTGTTGGTTGCTAAATAATGTTGTTAATTGTTTAAGCAAAGATAAATTTTGAGATAAAAGCTCACCCTGCAAGACAATAATCTGAGTAACTTTACCCTGACTAACGACTGGATAGATAAAAAGCTGTTCTTGTTCTATAAAGAGTGTTCTTCGAGAAGCGACACATCGGTATAAACTTTCTTTGAAAAGCGCTTCTTTTGATGACAATAAACCATTATTAACATCGTAGCATTCTAAGCGAAATTTCGGGAATTGCTCTTTTAAAATATTAAGAAATGCCGCAAGCAGGTCTTCCTTGTGATGTTGCGTTATTAATGCAATCGCAATATCAAAGCACTTTTTGGTCGTTAGTGACATGATTTTATTTTTTTAAGAATATATCTTTGCAATACTATCACTATTTAGCTCAATCACTTTATTACGTTTTACCTTTAATGTTGGTGTCATTAAACCATTTTCGACAGTCCATTGTTCAAGTGCAACAGAAACGCGACGTATTTTTGCGTAACTAGGAAATTCGTGTAGCGCTTTTCTCATAAGATTAATAATGTGACTGTGAATACGTGAGTCGTCTAGGCTTTCTTTATCATAAGGGTCAATGACAAAGTGATTAGCTAGCTTAATCCATTCTTCGCTATTGAGTACCACAAGGGCGCTAAGAAATGATTGGCCTTCGCCGATGACCATTACTTGTTCAATAAGTGGTTCAATTGCAATGGCTGATTCCATATCAGTTGGTGGGACTTTTTCACCATTTGATAATATTAAAATATCTTTAAGACGTCCGGTAATATAGATATGGTTGTTTTCTATCCGTGCTTGATCGCCTGTGTGCACCCAACCATCGGCACCAATGACTTCAGCTGTTGCAGCATGATTATTCCAATAGCCCATCATCATGCCTGGGGTTTTTACTTGTAATTCATCGTTTTCGCCAATGCGTACATCAATACCTTTAAATGTGACACCAACGCTAGCAGGATCATTGTCATCAACAGGGTTAGAACAAATAACGGGGCTTGTTTCAGTTAAGCCATAGCCTTGCGTTAAATTAAGTCCTAAACCGATCATGACGCGGGCAACAGGTAATGGTAATGCAGCGCCACCACTAACGGTAAGTCTCATCCGTCCGCCTAACCGCTGACAAAAGGTTTTAATAACAAGTGGACCAAGTGCGGCTAGTAGCGGTGTGTAAATAAGTGGTGCCATAAAACTCGCACGACCTTGTTTTCGATTAAACTTCCACCAGCCGAGTGTCACGGTGAGATTAAATAAACCTCGAGCGATAAATGATTTTTTACTGAGTTGTTGCAACATGCGGCTGTGAATGCGCTCGAATATACGTGGTACAGCAACCATAACCGTTGGTTTAATTTGCTGCATGTCATCTGCAAGTAGGGCGATGGAGCGAGAATAGCCAACACTTGCTCCCGCCATCATTGGCATAAAATGTCCGACAGTGCGTTCAAAGGTATGTGATAACGGTAAAAAGGATAAAAATAAGTCGTCAGTATAGATTTCAAAAGTTAATAAAATAGTGTTAGCAATTGAGAGAATATTGTGGTGACTTAACATGACGCCTTTCGGTCTACCCGTTGTGCCTGATGTGTAGACAATGGTGGCAAGTTCATTAGGTTGACGATCATGTGACTGTAATTCACCTATTTCATCACCTAACCAGTTGTTGGCGATTTTTACTTGTTCGTTTTCTTCAATGTCTTTTGCTTCCTCATCGACAGGAACAACGATGACATTTTTAAGTGATTCGACTTCAACGCAGGCAGATTTAACACGGCGCCACATTGCATCATTAGCAATTAACATTTGTGTTGCTGAATCATTGAGGATAAAGGCGATATTATCCGGGCGATCATCGCAATAGAGCGGCACAATAACCATGCCCATTCCCATGGCGGCCTGTTCGGCAATGACCCAATCAACGCCATTTCTTAGCAATAAGGCAACGCGATCACCTGGTTGTAATTCGGTTTTGCTGAGAGCTTGTTGCCAACGCGCGACTTGTTCACCGACATCCTGCCAACTATAGTCTTGCCAGCTTGCAGAGGTTTTGTTGAATTGGCGGTAAGCCATTTTGTTTGGGCTGCGTTGAACACGTGCCTGAAAAAGCCCGTTAAGTGTCTGAGCTGATTCAGCGGTAATGATATCTTCTCCGTGAGACATATCTTCCCCTCTATCCTTAAGTTATTATTATTTCGTGATTGTATAACTCTCCGAACGATTTTGCATTGACCATTATGGGTGCCTGCCAGTAGGCTATGCATATGAATATTATTCTTAATGGTGAGCAACGTGAAATCCCCGATGCCTTAACAGCAGCGGGATTGGTGGATATTTTACAATTAGGAGAGCGGCGTATTGCGATGGAGGTCAATTTAGAGATTGTCCCCAGTAGTGTCTATGCCAATCATACATTGCATGATGGTGATCGCGTTGAAATTGTCCATGCCATTGGTGGTGGCTAAGCTCCGGCTGCTATACTATCGCTTTCCCGTCAGCTAATTCAGACGGATTTACTCAGATTTTCAGGAATAATCATGACTCAGACAAATGATCAGCCTCTTGTTATTGCAGGGGTAGAGTACCAATCTCGCCTTTTGGTCGGTACAGGTAAGTACAAGGACATGGACGAAACACGCTTGGCAACAGAAGCCAGTGGTGCAGAAATCGTCACGGTAGCGATTCGTCGTAGTAATATCGGTCAGAATCCCGATGAGCCGAACTTGTTGGACGCAATCCCATTAGATCGTTACACCTTATTGCCGAATACGGCGGGCTGTTACAACATTGACGATGCTGTACGTACTTGTCGTTTGGCACGTGAGCTGTTGGATGGACATTCGCTAGTTAAACTAGAAGTGCTTGGTGACGAGAAAACACTATTTCCTGATATTATTCAAACACTTGAGGCAGCTGAAATACTAGTAAAAGATGGCTTTCAGGTCATGGTTTATACCAATGATGATCCTATTATTGCTAAGCGTCTTGAAGAAATTGGTTGTGTGGCGGTGATGCCGTTAGCCGCGCCGATTGGCTCAGGTCTGGGTATCCAAAATCCGAACAATATCCGCACGATTGTTGAAAATGCCAATGTGCCAATTTTGGTGGATGCAGGCGTTGGTACAGCGTCGGATGCTGCTGTTGCAATGGAACTGGGTTGTGATGGGGTATTAATGAACACAGCCATTGCTGGTGCGAAAGAACCTATTCTCATGGCATCGGCAATGAAGAAAGCCATTGAAGCAGGGCGTGAAGCTTACCTTGCTGGACGTATTCCTCGTAAGCGTTTTGCGAGTGCCTCTTCACCAATTGATGGAACCTTTTTTTAGAGATAATGAGCACTGGGCATGAGAGAGCCCAGTGCTTGTTAGCCAGTTAGTACGTTCATATGACTGATTCTGAGAAAGCGCCTTTTTTGCGAAAAATTCGTAGCTTTGTGCGTCGCGAAGGGCGTTTAACGCGTGGGCAGCAACGTGGCTTAGAAGTACTTTGGCCACAATACGGTATTGAACATAATACTGAGCTACTCGATCTTGATGCTGTTTTTGGTCGCACTGCACCACGGGTATTGGAAATTGGTTTTGGTAATGGCGCTTCCTTAGCACAAACCGCAGCAGCGCATCCGGAGTTGGATTTTCTCGGTATTGAAGTGCATCGGCCGGGTGTGGGCAATCTGTTACAAGTTATCGAACGTGAAGAGCTCACCAATATCAGGGTGATGCAGGAAGATGCCGTTGAAATTTTAAAGCAGCAAATTCCTCTTGCATCACTTGATAAGGTACAACTTTTTTTCCCCGATCCTTGGCATAAGAAAAAACATCATAAGCGTCGTATTGTGCAAGCAGATTTTGTTAGCATGCTTAGAGATCGCCTCAAACCGGATGGGATTTTTCATATGGCAACGGACTGGCAGCAGTATGCCGAACATATGTTAGAAGTCATGAATGCCGCAGAAGGATTTGTGAATACCTCGCCAACAAATGATTATGTGCCGCGACCGGAGTCACGGCCACTAACCAAGTTTGAGCAACGTGGCCATCGTTTAGGGCACGGGGTGTGGGATCTAATATTTAAAAAAGTTTAAATATTAATCTTATTCCAAGCATCCAAGGCGG
>Ga0316207_10003769_pt1 | contig 13754 bp, 6 predicted proteins | sample 6weekpyrite_MG_FD_204943 | JGI IMG/M metagenome (GOLD analysis project Ga0316207, IMG submission 204943) | Microbial mat bacterial communities from mineral coupon in-situ incubated in ocean water Damariscotta River, Maine, United States -... | ecosystem: Environmental > Aquatic > Marine >... | reverse complement strand
ACTGGCGGGGTCGTAAACAACCGTATTGGAATACACTACGGCATCACTAAAACGATGATTCGCTAAATTAAACCAAACCGTCACACTGCCCGGCTGCACCTTGACTAAGTCAGCAAGACCATCGGCATTAACATCTGTTAGCTTGATGTCTTCAATGGCAAAGGCACCAATATTGATAGTACTGTTCAAAGGAACGTAATCATCAAAATCCGATAAACCTTTCGCAGGGAAATAACCGATCACGGCAAGGTCGTCGACCTGTCTCAGCCATACCATATCTTGCAGGCGATCGCCGTTCATATCAGCAAGACGATAAGCAGCGTTTTGTAAGAGACTATCGGGATTGAGTGTGCTGGCAGACTGACTACCAAAGCAATTCCAGGGAATTGAATTTAATTGTCCATCACTGTTTTCATCGACATCTTCCGGACCGGGGAAATTACCAAACGGGGCATGGTCAGTATCGGCACCCTGCCCTGATAAACAGTAAGACCAGGTGCCATTGGTATTAGTACGAATGATATCGATCTTTTTATCAAAGTTAATATCGGTGAAACGCGTATCACCCGCTACCACGTTAAATGCAGGTGGATTAGCATCAATTAATGCAGGAGAAAAAGATCCATTTCCCTGGTTACGATAATAGGACCACTGTGTATCACTGGTTTTATAAATAAAATCACTTAAACCGTCACCATCCAGATCAGCAAGGTTAGCCTGGTCACTGGCCAGTTCAATAAGTGGTGCGCCACTCATCGTTTGTTCGGGAGCAAACTGGTTATTACCCAGGTTTAAAGCATAAGTGTGTTGCCCATCTTGGGTATTATAAATATCCGGTAAGCCATCACCATTAACGTCAAGAAATTCACTGTTGGAATTAAAAAAGGATAAAGCCACCGGGCTGTTTTGCATTTGCTGAATGCCGGCGTTATCCATAAAGCCATTGGCATTAAGATCAATATCTTCTGCAGCTGGAAAATTGCCATAGGGATATAAGTCAGCATCTTGTGTGTACAGTTCGGTGTATTCAAAACGTAAAGGTGGTAAAGCGTTTGTTCCGCTGCGATCGAACTGTGTGACTTTTGATAGTCGTGAAAACTGTAAAGGCAAATGTGCAGTCGATGGTGGCACGGGATAATCTTCATCAGCAAGTGCATAAGCCAATTCATAATGGCGCACCTGCTGCCCACGTGACAGCATTTGTACCTTATAAACACGTCGCGCCGTGCGAATTAAAAATCCACTGGTGTAATTACTGAATACATCGGCTCGTTGTTCATAGTGAAACACCACGGACTGATAACCATCGGCTTGCCGGTTGTAGCGTATTTCAGATAGATAGACTTGCCCGCGTGAATCGGTAAACGTGGTGTAATAAAACTCTATCTTGTTACCTAGCGTATCTTCTGTTTCGTTTAATAACCATTTATAGGTTTCATCAAACGTATCGGCATTGCGAATAATACGTGATTGACGTTGAGCATTACCAACATCCGGATACAAACCAAAACGATAAATCTTGCCACTCTTATCTTTGCCTTGCCAATGATCGCCGATACGTTCAAAGCGCATAAAGCTGCTCGCGGTTCGAGGTGCATAACTGCCATCAATCAAATGGATTAATTCAGTGCCTGCATAGAGGAAGACGTCGTTGTTATTATATTTTGGAATGCCTTTTTCGGTTTGTCGTGTAATCGCAGGGGGGGTTAATGTCCAGCCTAAACCGAAAGGACCATTTGCATTACCCGAGTTATAGGAAAGTGACAGGCTGGGTTGAACACCGGCAATACCATCGGGCACTTTTAACGCGATGGAATAAGTGGCAGTACCAGTATTAAGCTGTGGTTCAAAGGCAGGACCTAGTCCTTCGATACTACCCGGCCCGGAGGGTAAGGATACAACTTGCGGGCTAACACCGGATTTATCATTCGCAGCAAGGCTGATGCCTGGCAGCAATAATAAAGAGATGAGAAATAAATACTGGCGCATTGATTTTTATATTGCCTTTTATTGTTTGTCACCCGCTTGCTAATGAAAGTAAACAAGGAATGGCAAACAATAAATCAGGCAAAGACTCTATCGCTTAATAATGTATCTAACACTGGTGTTGATTGGGCGGGTCTCTACACCACTACCGTCACCTAATGAGGCTTTATTACCCATTAGAGTGATTGAACGTGATGTACCTTCATTACCTGTATAAAGTAATGAACCATATGTACCATCATAAGGTACGGCTCTATTAGTATTGCTTATACCGCCCGCACTTAGAGTTGTTCGATAACGATCAAGTCTGTCATACTGATGAGCACCACTAAGTTGTTTAGATCCTATTACATCACCAGGAATGGCATTACCATCTATATCAAAGCCCGTCCTGGATGCACGATCGGGATCATTTGCTGAACCATTAGCCCAGCCACGCAGGAACATTCCGCGATAGTCAGGTAAGCGAAAGCTGATTGCGCCGCCGGTACCGGAGAGATCCTGTTTTCCATAACGAAACTTGATGACATTCCACAGTGCCTGGTTTGCTGTGTTAAGGCTTCCGTCAGCATTTTGATAAGTAACCCACTGACCGTCGCAAAAATAATAATCATTTTCTTCACCAGCAGGTAAATTTCCGCCGGCATAAGGCATCACTGTTCCTGTTGGGACGGTATAGGCATTAGCAAAGGTTTCCAATGCATCGAGTCTTGCAGTTAGAGTGGCTAAACCATCACTTGTTCCAGTAGCAACCGCATAATAGCTCGGTGAATTACCACCCAAATTTGCAGCATTTGTTGCTTGAGTTGCCTGGTCTGCCAGTAACGCATGATCGGCAGTAAACGCACGATCGGCCGTGCGAGCATGAAAGGAAGGAACCAGTTGGTGCCGTGGTAACATTTCTTGATTGTTTTCAACACCAATAGTAATCCCTAAATATCGTGGATTAGTAAAATCCAGTGAATCGTTCGGTTCATTTAAAATTAAATTCTTATTAAGATCATCAAGGTTTGATTTGCTGCCTAACAACACATTCACTTGTCCGCCAATAATGCTGACACTATCATGCACTTCACTCCAGAGTGCGGTTCCCCCTGTTGGTTCGTCATAAATGGCAAAGGTAACTCGCTCAACACCCTGAATCAGTTGGCCAGCGCCATCCGTTAAACGTCCTTGAAAAGGAATAAGACGTTCCGCATAAACCGTCACCGAAGTAAACAATAATATAATAACTGTCGCCAAGCTTGCGAACCGTTGGTTATTCTTGAACATAATGTTCTCCACTCATTTTTAATTACAACTTAAATACTGCTCTTTATTTTATTAACTATTACACCGCGTCTAATACATCATCTGTAATGCTGTTCACTTAAGTTTTATTCCCCCATCCCATATCGGGATAACCAGCGACTTAGCTGCATAGCTTAGTCGAATGGCTAGTTAGGGAGAGGGTGCATTTAAAAACTACCCCACCCTAACCCTCCCCTTGAAAAGGGAGGGAATAAATCACTTCTAATACGCCACGAGTCGTGGCTTACCATAGTGATAGCGAATATCGAGTTCGATATCATCCAAATTCTCTAATACCAGTTGCTCGTTTTGGCCTCGATTCATTTTTATGCGTAACACCCACCGTGTAATAGCAGGGCTATGTCCTTCCAACTGCACATTGGGAATGGCTTGAGGTGAGGCAAAGTTATCGATACTCGATTCCACTGTTGCAACAAAAGGCGATTTTTCGATACTGCGACCTTCTTGTAAATCGTAATGAATCAGATCATCATTAAGCGGGTATTCAGCAAAGAACGAACGTATTGTTGCTTTATCTAATTGCACCAGGTCAACGAGCGCGGGACGCACATCACTGCCCCCGCGTATTGATTGCACACCACTGACAAGATTCAAGCGAATATCTTCAATTTTTATATTAGGATGATTGGGTAACAGGCTTTCGTCTGCAATCTCAATAGTAAATTCAAACTCAAGATCATCTTTTGCAACATTTAAACCTGGTTTGCGGTTTTTACTAATAAAGTCTCGGAATAAGGTTTTATCATATGCAATGTCAGTGCTGTCATAGCCCAAGATATCTTTACGCATTGAAAGACTTAAGCTTGCACTTTGCCCGGCCGGTGCACGCAATTGCCGCATCTTGACATCCCAGGCCTGTAAGCCATCCATAAAATCATCCAGGCTGGGCGACCTGACGCTGGCAAAACGTGAAGCGAAAACCGATTCTGCACGAATAAACGGATCAAACGAGGGTGACAATGATTCAGCTAAGCCCCCATCGAGGCGCATTACCGGGTTATTAAATTTCTCTGACCATAAATATTCCAACGCCTTGGCAGCATAGTAAGACTCGATCATCGCAGTCTCAAAGCTGATATCCGCCGCTTCGATTAACTGATCTCGCTCAATACGGTAGGCGGGATTGTTATAATAAGCCTCAACATAATTTTCATTAGCCTGTTGATAGTTATTAATAATACGTTCAAGTTGCGATTTGTATTGCTCGTAACGAGCATTTTCAATATCTAAATTTACCTGGGCAGACTGTAGTGACAACACCAAAGTCGCCTGTTCTAACAGGATCTGTTTGATCATTGCGGCACTTTGAATACCATCAATGCTGGCGCTTTGAGTAGCTGCCAAAATGTCTTTTTGGCCTTGAAGCATGCCAACTATTGGAGCACCTGGATTTATCGAAAGACCACCAGGAACATTTCCATTTTTTGGAAATGAATACGAGAACATACCAGCAACAGACTGAGCGAAAGATAACGCTGACATTTCCCGACCTGTTTTGGATACAATGCGTACATAGGCACGTTGTCTTTCTTGCTCTATGCGAATCCGTTCTGGAATCTGCTTAATACGTTCACTGACCTGTTGCATAGCCAACGCAGCATCATCAATGGTTTTCTTTTGAATCCCCATCTGGCCGTAACCTAAGTTTGCATTACGTTCCGCATCGGTTAATAAATCTTTGCGCCCTTGCTGATCACTCAGGTTGTAGTTTGCAGAATTTAAACCGGTAAGCTGGGTAATAGAATCAAGGTAGTTTTCTTTTTGTGATAACAAAGTCGTACGTAAAACATTTTGATCTTGATCATAAACACGTTGCGCATCTCTCGCTGCATTTTCTGCCACCACGGCATCGTTGATACGGCTTCTTGCTAAGGCAATAAAATTCTCTACTGGTTGATATGGAACAAAATCGCCTTGTAACTTGAGCGGGTTAAAGCCACTTTTTATATCAACATAGAGCCGTTCGGCATCTGTGACTTGTCGTTTTAAGGTATAACCTTCATTATCATAAAAATCGGCTTCCGACTGTACCGCCGCTAACACTGCGGTATGTAAATAAGAAGCATGCGCAGTACGTTTCATTTGATGCGCCGCTTCGGTACGGCCTGCTTCGTTAAGAAGTCCGTCGCCATTGAGATCAATATCTTCAGCACCAGGGAAGTTACCCAATGGGAAGTTATCAATATCTTTAACATTACCAAAAAAGAACATGCGCTTGCCCTTAGAGAGCGCCGCGAGTGAATAACGTTCAACCAGGTTAGTAAAACGATAAAATTCATTCTCAACTTGTTCACCTTTAGTTTCTGACAAAAGTGGTCGATGAGCATTCTCTACCCAAAAAGGAAATTGTGTATTCACAGTACCACGACTGCGCATTAAGTCCGGCCGTGTTCGAAGATCATCAACAATTTGATCAATACCCGACTGCAGCGTTTGTTCACTCGTAGTTAACAAGGTCAGTTGATCCGGGTCTTCTGGATCACCCACACCGGGAAAACGAACACGTAAGCCTTTTACTAATAAATCATTACCCAGCAAGGATTGACCGGCCATATAATCATTTAACGATTCCTGAATACCCCATTCAGCCTCTGTCACGACAAGTGGATCAGTATGTGTCAACAAGGCACGAAAATCATTGGCTGCACTTAAAAAGCATGCCTGTGCTGTAAAAAGAGCTCCTGCACAATCAAGTTCGGTTGTATAAGCCTCTACCAATTGGGAATGTGTTTTGGGAAGCGTATCGCGCCAACCACTACGATAACTTCGAGCCATATCCAGTTTAGACCAGGCAGCGACCAGGGCAGGAGCAGTCTGTGTACGTGGACGATGTTCAGCAAAGGTTGGAAATGTTATCAGTAGTAACAAGCAACAAAGCAAAGCATACAATGAAATACGCTGACTTTTGCTTAGCTTGTTCCAAAATAAAAAATTTGACATTTGACTATTTACCACCAGTTCTCTGCCTGCAAAAAAATGTAACGCATCAACTTTATAATTCGAATGTTTGTTTTGCATTTGATATCCCTTTCCTACAACCTAAGGTTTGTGCCCGATTTCTAGTTGTCGGTTTGCTCTAATACTCGAACCAATAATAGGTTGGCCCGTGTTAACAAATATTCGATAAGCTTGACCTGCTCCAACAGGATTATCTAATGTCGCATTATCACCAACCTGATTCGTTTGGCTAATGGGATCGACTGTTGCTGTAAAATGATTGCTATCTTCAAGACCAATTGTTGATCCATAAGGTGGACGATCAATATCAAATGTTGCCGAGTCATTTGCATAGAGCATGGGTAATACCGCACCGAAACCGGCATGTCCGCCTGCACCACTGGTGGTATAGCCAGTTAAAATACGTTGCTCATTAAGTGGCAAACCTGCTTCCATTTTGTTTTGGCCAACAAAGATAAATCGGTTGGCTTTATCTACGCTATGCACTGGCGTTACTAAATCCGCAGCATCGAAAATTTCCATTTTGACCGTATACACACCAGGTTCTGTAAGTGTGTATTTCTCATGAAAACTTGCATTGCCTAAGACTTGATAAATTTGTGGCGTGTTATTTACCCAGCGTGAAATTGTCCAACGATGTACCCACTGAGTTCCCGTCGCAAGGTTAGTCGTATCTGTTAATTCGATTTGTAACGGTTGTAATCCAGATAAAGGGGCAACATTAAAATCAGGCACACTGCTATAACGTCTTTCAGTAGGTAAATCTGTCTCTAATAAATTGACATGATCACCATTCACTTCTACAGTTGCACTGCTTAGTTGATAGCCTGAATCTAATAATGTAATTTGGTAATTACAATTAATCAGGTTTGAAAATATATATTGTCCAGCCGTGACTGTTGTTATTCGTGTTACCCCACAACCGGTTAATAATAATTGTGTGTCATCAGGAACAGCCGGTAATGTACCCGTGATGTTATACACAGGTGTACCGCGAATATTCAGGCTCCACTCTATAAGACTGCCAAGCTCGCCCGGTACGTTATCTTCAATGGTCAATACCCAGTCACCTGTGGCGATTTCACCGGTAAAACTCTCCATCGAATCAATTGATTGAATATCGGTGTCATAAGTGACCTTACCGAGTGGATCAGTATTATTCTCACGTAAACGTACCAGGTTACCTTCAGGAGAAGATAAGGTAACAATAAGATCGGTTGCACGGGTATGCGTAAGATTAACCGTGACATCACTACCACTGATCAATAACGGGTCTTTAATATTGATAGTACTAACAAGTTTGTTTAAATCTGGATTTTGATCAGGGATATCACCACCATTATTCCTGGCAATTACATTATCTGTAGTTACTTCAGCATTAGGTTTGTACACAGCATGGAAGCTACCTTCGATATAAATCGGTTCATCTAAGACATTACGCACAGTTTCAAAATACTGACCTTTAAGATCTAGTGGGTTTGAGTCAGGAGTCGCACTGCGCTGACCTTGCAAGGTAATTTCTCTTTGTAGGTCAACGTTATAAGGATTAAAGTTAGCACCCTCTTTTCCACTTTCACGCGCAGGCAAAGAAATACTTCCCGATAAGCTAAAGTCATTGGTATTGTTTTGAACTGCAGCCCCGGTTAAATAAAAACGCTTTGGCATGAGTAGCGTTTGCCGTTCATCAATCACACCCTTAATATCACCATTGTCTTCTGAAATACTTAAAAACATACGTGGGTTATGCATGTCTGCTTGTTTTGTTTGCCCCTGAAAGCTAATGCTTTCAAGCATGATTTGTACATCGTATTCACCGACAATTGTGGCGACATTCATATGTACATTGATAATACGACTGCTTTGTTCCGGTAAAGCCGTGTTACCGTTACTGCTGATCTCGATCTGCCCATAGTAGTCACCTGGCGCGAGTTGAGCGCGATTTGCTACGATTGCCAGGCGGTATGAGTCACGCGTTTGCGAACCGGCGATTTCGGTTAGCTTGATGTTATCCTGCAATACCTCATCGAATTTTTGCAGCGAAAGCCATGGAGAAGCACCCGGGTTCAATATCTTTGCCTGCCAGTTCAAAACACCGGTGCCAGCATTGAAAATGGTAAATTCATGTTCAACCAGGTTATTGCTAAAACTTATGGTACGTTGGGTATTTGGAAAATCGTAGTAACCATCGTTACCGATATCCTGGTCACCAACATTTAAGTCACTCCACAATACCGCTTCACCAAACTGGCCAAGTGCCAGTAAAGGAGCAACGTCGATATCACCAGGTAAAGCCGTCGCTAATTCAGGTCCTACCGTGGTTTGTTCTGTTGCTAATACCCAGTAAGCACGACCGGGTTGAATAAATTGAAATTCTTCACGTAACACTGTGCCTGTACCAGTCGCAATTTCAACGCCAATAAAGGCACCGGCTAATGAATCATAGGTCCACAACTGTGTATAGGCCACATTCTTAAGTACGTCGTTATATTGAATATCACTCGCATTCGTAAAGCCAGCCAGGTTCCAACCGGGATAAAGTTCTATTTGGCCACCTGCAGTAATATCGTTACCTTCGATAACTAATGTGCTATTACTCGTTACTTTTACCCAGTATCCCTGCCCTGTTTCCAGGGTGGTAAAAGTTTCAACCCCGGTAACTGATGCAGGATACATTTGCCATGATTGTGACACAGCATCATAACGCCAGGCCGATTCAAAAGTTGCACCTAATGAGCTAAAGATGTTTCCGATATCAGGGTTAACAGGATCAACGGATAATGAAATGAGATTCCAACCAGGGTTCAATTCAATGGTCTGTGAAGCCGTTGCCGCCCAGGCAGCTTTACAAAGCATGCTAGTTGTCAACATTGCAATGAATGTATAACGTATTAATTTTTTCATAATCATGCGTGACGTCTCATTTTTATTCTGTAGATGCTTTTTTATTAATAGCGAGATTTAATTTAATGGAAAACGTGGGGGTTGACTCAATTTTTGCTCTCTACCAGTGTGTTTTGCCAACTCAGCTTGCATCTCTTTTAATTTTTTCTCATCAATCTTGATATCTGCTTTGGATTTCAATGTCAGATAATAATTTTTTAACCAGTCGCGTTTCTTTTCTGCCATAAGCGTGTTTTTAATTTGTCGGGAGACTGCATTCAATGGCATAACTTTCTTTTCTCGCTTATTAACCAATCGAAGCAATACCATTCCACGCTTTGTTTTAATTACCGGGCTAATATCTCCAATATTTTCCAACTTAAAAATGGCGTTTATAACTTCTGTTGGCCACTGGGTAAATTGAGCATTAGGGCTGGTCCAAGACATCAATCCATTTTTATATTTTGTTCTAACATCATCAGAAAATTGTTTTGCCAGTTCACCAAACCCTTTAGTTTTTTTAGATAAAGCCATGGCTTTATCTCGAACATGATGCGCCTTATCATAAATCTGCTGATTTTCTTTTTCATCGTTAGCGAATTGCATAAAAATTATTGCCGCTCTTGCCATTTCAGCATTGCTGTACTTACTTTGGTTGGCCTTATAAACATTTTCGATTTCATTTTCTTTAACAATAATTTTATTTAAGGATGAATCTAATTGTTTTTGTTTAAACTTGTGCACTAATAATTTTTTTATTGCTAAAGCTGTTTCAGGATCTTTGTGATAACCTAATTCAATTGCTTTTTGTGCAAACAACTCAAACTGTATGACTTCATCAAGCAAATTATTCATTCCTTGTTCGTTATCAAAACGCGCTTGAATATGCGCGCCGCGAAAGCGCATTTCTTGTTGGAAAATTGCTTTTGTAACAGGTTGCTCGTTAACTGTTGCAATAATATCGCTGCCATCACCAACATATTCTGCTGACACATGAAAACTCGGCGCAGATTTAGAACTAGCACGATCACTACCATCGCAACCGACTATGCCTAACCCCAATAAAAATACTGTGACTGCTTTAAAGCTCATATTTCTAATATCTTAAAACGATCTATATTTAATAATGAACATAACATTATCAGTTTCACACAAATGCCTGACTAATTTACTTCAACGCTAAAAGGATGTTCTATTGTTAATCCCTGACTATCTTTTAGCTGCAAGGTATAGTGATATGTTCCAGAATTCTGCGGTGCAAAATATTGTGCGACTACCTGACCATTATTGTTTTTAAGCGCTATCACTCCGGAATTTGGCTTAAAATGAAATTCAGGAAAAATAGATTCAAAACGGTATGTGACCAATCCTTTAGCTTCAGCGCTGACATCAAAGCTAAATTGTGCGCTTAAATTTGCCTGTACATTTAAGAACATGGTAAATGTGTTTAATTGTAATTCTGTGGTTTGCCCTGCTATCGGTGTTGTTGTCGTATCTTCATTATCATTACCACCACCGGTTGTACCTCCACCACTACTACCGCCACATGAAATCAACAATAGGGAAAATAATATCCAGGAAGTATTTTTCACAAACTTATTCATTGATATAACTCTCTTATTATTTTACCTGTCTACTTATCACAACCATTAGTTCAGTGACCACATCTTCAAACCACCATTTGCATCTGTCGAAATTGCCAGGTTTGAAGTTATAGAAACGCTTTTTACAGGAGCATCATGCGCCTTAAACATTCTTAATAAACGCATAAATTCAATATCCCATATGTAGATATAACCCGCTGTGTCACCTGAGATCATCTGCTGCAAAGTTTCATTCAAACCTAAGCTCGTTACCGTTCCTTGATGTGATGACAAAAATTGAGTGGTATAACCATCTGGCTGACTATCATTCAGGCCATTTAACACACTGACATATCGCCTTTCTTCAACGCCAGTCATTAACAAACTATTATTATTAATATCAAACTCTGGGTAATAACAACATACGTTATCACCTGTTAGCTTGTAACCCAGGTTTCCTTGCAGATCCCAGATACTTGTTTCAACAGGTTGACTCGTAGTGATATAAACCAAATTATTTTGTATTTTTATATCACTTATAAACATCCGATTTGCCATCCAGCTATAGGCTAAGCGACCGTCCTTGTACCAGATAAAGACTTCACCTTCGCTCGTTCCCGCAATGTAGTAGTTAGTTGTCATATCAACAGCTAAAACACTGCCGTACATCGAAGTAAACTCAAAACGTTTATTTTTCGTATCAATATCCCAAACCTGAACACTCGCATCACCGGTACCGACTATCATTTCAAGCCCATCAGAATCGATAGCGTTAATACCGTTACTCACACCGGTATTGATACTGGCATTTGTGTCCTCTACCCCTGCAGTTAAATCCCACGCGGTAATTTCAGCACTCTGTGCACTTGTTGTCATGAGTGATGTAGTTGAAACATTAGCCTGGGAATCAACAACAGATGTACCCGAAAAACCCGATAACAGTGTTAGTGATTGTTGCGTTACTGGCGCATCGACGACTGTTGGATCGGTTAAATTTTGAAACTCTTGCAAGTTACTGTAACCATCTCCATCACCATCTAAGTTCGCATCAGCTGCATCATTAAGATTTAGTCCATACAGTGTTTCCCACGCATCGGCCATACCATCGCTATCTGAGTCACGCGAATAGAGGGAATTATCTGGGAACGCATCGACCTCATCCGGGATTGTATCAGTGTCCCTGTCTCGTAGATCGTGTACAGCAAACGTTCCATAAAGGAAGTTTCCAGTTAATGCGATCGAGGTGATATTAGACATTTGAGACAAACGGCCTGCGGTAATACTCCAGGATGAAGGACCATCAAGATCACCTTGATCGATAATAGTAAACTTATCGATAACAAGAGGATCAGTGAATGTTTCCGTAACTGTATGTGGTGAGTTGATATCACTCATCGTAATATCATCAAAATGGCTGCCAATATTTCCCGCGGAATACAGTGCAATCCCACCAACTGAGAAATCTGTATCAGTCACACTAAAAATAGGCGCGCTATCTATATTGACCTCTAATGTACTTCCATTAGCGACAATATTGAGCAGGTAAGTTTGTCCTACAGTATAACTAATACTATCTTCTGCCAACACACTGAATACGCCATTAACAACTTTAATCAGACGACGTGTGTTTGTTCCTGTATTCCAGTTGAATTGATAATAGTTAGCAGGACCTTGATAACGAAACATAACACCTATTTCATCGTTATCATCAGATGTTAGATTTAAAGTTAAGTTGTAATCAGACCAAATTGGGTGATCAATGTAAGACTGAGGATCTGTACCGGCAATAAATTCTTCTAAGTTGGTATAACCGTCATTATCAGTATCAAGGTTTGCATCGGTATTGTTAAGTGGGTCGAAACCATTAGCTACTTCATAGCCATCAGGTATTCCATCTTGATCAGTATCCGATAAATTTGGATTAGTACCATATTGGAACTCTTTCAGGTTACTCAAGCCATCGTTATCTTGATCTGTTGTTGCATCAGCTATGTTGTTTGGATTCAGGCCATGGGCAACTTCAAAGCCATCACTCATTCCATCGCCATCTGTATCAGCGACACCAGGATTTGTATTATTTAAAAATTCATTTAGATTGCTTAATCCATCACCATCTTGATCCAATGCCGCATCAGATGGGTTATTAGCATCTAAAAAGGGATAAAGATTTTCATAGATATTGGGAATACCATCGCCATCCGTATCAACCGTTGAAAAAACATCAGACGTTAACGCGAGATTCATTGGGATTGATGTGCCACGATCAGTAATAGTGACTGTTTTATTTTCAATTAAAACTTGTGAAACATATATTTGTAATGTATCACCTATGCGAGCCGTATTAGGTGCTTGTTCACCCACTGCATCAACCGGAACTTGTAATACAAAGTTATCACCCGCCGCTGCATTTTCTCCCATCTGGTAACTAGCGATGCTAGTAGTGGAATCTACTGGTTTTGCTTCTACAACAATTTCTGTATTTGAAGCAGTGATAGGCACTCCATCTAAGGTTATTGCACCATAGACAATATTTACGGGTTCGGGGATCTCTGCGAAAGCAGTAGAAATCAAAAACAACTGTGAGAAAATCAGAGAAAAACAGAAACGAGTGTATTTTTTTTGTTTGTCCATAAACTTAAGATCCCTGAGCGATTTATATAAATCATTTGCTTAACTTAGTCATACCTCACTCTAATGTGGAAAGAGGCATATCTCTACATGCAAAATTTAGACATCAGTTGTAGATTGATTAAATAAATATTTAATCTTGTTTAATTGTTACTAAATGTTAAATCGTCTTATTTTAAAAAGCAATATAAAAGTATGGTTATTCTGTAACCAATAACGCTATTCTTGCTTCGATAAGTTATTTATATATAAAGGTATGAATGTATAAAATATAATTGCTAATGAGATTAAACATACAAATAAACTACTTAATAAATTATAAAAGTCATTAACAGGGATAAACTTTAGAAATCTAAAGCAGTCGGTATAGTTGGAAGCATAAAAATCACGAACTAATAATGGAAGTGT
>Ga0316207_10003768_pt1 | contig 13754 bp, 10 predicted proteins | sample 6weekpyrite_MG_FD_204943 | JGI IMG/M metagenome (GOLD analysis project Ga0316207, IMG submission 204943) | Microbial mat bacterial communities from mineral coupon in-situ incubated in ocean water Damariscotta River, Maine, United States -... | ecosystem: Environmental > Aquatic > Marine >... | reverse complement strand
ACCCGGAAGACATCAGGCGTGTGATTTATACAACCAATGCCATCGAATCTGTTCACCGTCAGTTTCGTAAATTAACAAAAACGAAAGGCGCTTTTCCAAACGAAAACAGTTTGCTTAAGCTGCTTTATATGGGGACTCAGAATGCATCAAAAAAATGGACGATGCCAATCCATAACTGGAATTTGACTTTGTCACAACTATCGGTGTATTTTGAAGGTCGGTTAGATAACGTGCTAGATATTTAACCGGTTATGCTGACACAGAATTTTGAACAGTCTCTTAATAACTTAATTCTCGTGAAACTTGATATAGATTAATAAAATAAAATATATCCAGTTAGTTTTATTATAATTTTTAAAGTTAAGCTGTATTTTTCGTGTTATATAGCTTTTTTACGTGTTTATATCTATGCATTTTTCAAGCTGCGACTTTTTGTCACACCACACTGTATAACTGATGGCATCATGTTAAGGTTAATCAAAGATTATTAAATTTAGTCACTGCTGTCCCGTTAATCACTAGAGGCATGGGTTGGGAACAGCTGTCTAAGACCATCACTCGCATGGACGCGGGTGCCGAGCCACCAGGGAAGGTTTTACTGCGTGCCCTGTGATTATATGGCGACAGGTGTTCCCAATTCATGTCTCGATCAAAGTGAAATAATCTTTAAACTCGCTACGGTGTGGTTTAAGCATAAGCTCGTTTCTCTTAACAGGACAGCAGTGAAATTTAGTTAATAAATTAAACTGCAATGTGTCCTGATATATGGCCTGATTGTTTTCAAGTTCAAAAAAACATTTTAATTTTACTAATTTTAATTTTACTAAAGGTGAAAGGTTGTTCCGAATGAAGATATATACATTAGCACCACTCGCACTAGCGATTAGCTGTTCTCTGGGATTTTTGTCAGGATGCAGTAGCAGTAGTTCAGGTAATAGTTCTACAGATACCAGTATCAGCGGCACAATTGTTGCTGCGCCTGTTAATGGTGCACAGGTAAGTGTTGTTGATGGCAACGGTAATGTAGTGGCGGGTCCGGTAAATACAAATTCTACAGGTCAATATACACTCAATGTACCTAATAGCAGTCTGAATCAGGATTTAATTGTAAAATCTACGGGTGGCACATTTACCGATGAAGCTACGGGTAATAATGGAGTTGCAGGAGAAATGTTTGCTTATGCACCTGCCAATTCTTTAGATGACGGCGATAACATCTGCGCAACTCCGGGTTCAACTATTATTGCAAATCTAATTATGAATCATAATAAAACGATGAGCCAGGCTCAGGAAGCTTTTTCTAATGCCTTTGGTTATACCCCTGATGTTTCAGTTACACCTGTAGATGCAACGCTTACAGGTGTAGAGGCAAGTGAAGCGGCTAAACTGGCTGGGTTCCGTGCTGCCGCATTTAGTCAACTGGCTATGGATTTAGGTTTGTCACAGAACGACCAGTTTGAAATGTTTGCAGCGCTGGCAGAGGATTTATCTGATGATGTACTGGATGGTATTAACTCATCGAGTAGTGTTGATATTGGTACAACGGGTGTTACCTTGAGTGCCAATATTCAAAATCGTTTTTCAGGTGCATTGGTGAACTTTCTCACTAGTGGATATAACGAAACAGATTTGAATAATGCACAAATTGGTAATGTACCTTTTTCAAAAGTAGCCTTAACTGATTCTTATCAAATTGAATATATACAGACAAATATGATGGGTGCTATGGAAGGTAAGTCTACATTCCAGATTCATGTTACTGATCGAAATACCGGTGAAGATGTTACCGGGTTAATGCCGATGCTAATGCCAATTATGAATATGGCGACTATGACCCATAGCACACCAATGCCAGCAACTGCAGTAAGTGAAGATGCAAATGGTCTATACACCGTAAATGTTTATTATTTAATGCCCTCGCAAATGATGGATGGTACATCTATGGGTTACTGGGATTTAAAATTTACAATTGCGGGAGAAGTAGCCCACTTTTATCCAGTAGTAAAAATGGCCATGGGTGATACAACTAGAACCCGACTTAAAGGTCAGGCGGATGAAATTAAAGATATGATGGGGATGAATGTGAGCCGCGATTACTTTATTCTTAAAGATAGTTTGACGGGTAGCGGGCCCTACACATTTACGATGTTTATTGCAGCACAGGAATCCATGATGAGCTTTCCTGCCGTTATCGACGGTAATACTTTACAATCAGGTATGGGAGGAACTCCATTAGCTATAAATTCTATTGGCGTTAACGTTTCAGTCAATTCAGCTAGTTCTGTAGCAGCTAATGATAATGGTGATGGCACCTGGGATATTAGTTTGCCCTTGAACAATGGTGAAGCCAATCAGGTTGAAGTTGAGTTAACTATAAATGGAGAAAGAAAAACTTCGGATGGAACAGCGGCAGGTCTTAATTCTATCTTCACAATAACACCTGGAGGTATGTAGGCTGTTAACGTGTCAAGCTTAAAAACCCCTACCTGCGACAGGTCGCAGGCTCTTATTGCCCTCCTTATGGGGGGCACTTTTTTTTTCAGTACGCCTACATGGGCCGCTTCCTGTTGTGGCGGTGGTGGTGCTGCAACACTTGTACTGCCAAAATTCTTTAGTAGTATGTATGATATTTCTATTGGTTATGAACAGTATCATGGATTCTGGAATAAAGAAGGTGAGCATATTAATGATCCACCGGGTTCAGATTTGAATCAGCTTAGAATAACCCCCGGTTATGCATTACGAATTAATCCTAACTGGCAGGCCAGTTTTATATTACCTTATGTATGGAATGATAATCAGTATGCTGGTTTGAATTCTAAAACAAATGGTTTAGGAGATGCAACGTTAGGGTTCTGGTATGAAAATTTTGATGATATAAAATGTGTATATGCAGTTAATAGTCTGGAAGATTTAACACCCGCCGCTTACTTTGGCGCAAGTCTTACCATACCAACCGGTGTGTCGCCTTATGATGATGTGAAAAATAGTTTCGATATAACCGGCCGTGGTTTTTATCGCCTTGATGCTAATATGTTAATGGACAAAACTGTTTTCCCGTGGGGACTAACATTGAATCTTTCATACGGCATATACCTTGAGCGTGATGTAAACCAGGAATATGGTAGTTTTGTAGAGCCTTATAAAAGGCAACTGGGAAATCGTTTTTCAGGGTCAATAGCATTTTCATATAGTACTACGCTGGAAAAGTTAGACACATTAACGTACACATTTACATATGCTAATTTAAAAGAAGATGAGGCAAGTATAAATGGTGCAACAGATACAACTTCAGGCTTTGAAACCCAGTCTGTTTCATTTGCATTAGCCTATTCAACCATGGCGAAGGACTGGATAGTCAGGATGTCTTTTAATCACTTACCAACAAATGATGGCCTGGGTTCTAATTTCCCTGCGACAGATACTTTTACGGTCGGAGTTAGTTATGTTATTCCTTAGATCGTTATTACTTGTATTAATATTCCATTTATCAGCCTGTACTGATTTGCTTGATGATATTAATCCATCCGATTCTGATAGACGTGGTGATTTTGATGCAACGACTATCGGTTACCATCCGGGTGAAACAGCAGCGGATTTTGCAAGCTTTGATACATTGAATGAAACTGTTGTGATGTCGGCTGAGCTTGTTGGATCAAATGCAATCGTACTTTATTTCACTATGTGGTGTCCGGTTTGTGATAGTCATATGACACATATGCGAAAAAACACGATTCCAAATTATCCAGATGTGAAATTTTATTTTGTTGATTATGTATCGGGCATGATAAGTGTAGCTCGTGCTGCACAACTAAGTAATGGATATGGTAGTTCTAATGTGTTGGTAGATGACATTAATCACACGATAACAAACTTATATAACGCTACCATGGGTACAACAATTGTTATTGATAATACTTCTATTGTACAAATGAATGAGGATTATAAAGATGGTCGAAAGCTACAGGAAGTACTAGATGCATTACCTTAAGCTAGCTCCACTTTATAAATTAACGGGACAGTTGTGAATATAACGAATAAAAACAAACTTTACCTTCAAGGATTGTTAACGGCGTTAATTTTTATTTTACTATCAAGTATCACTTGCGCAAATAAAGCACCTGACTTTAATTTGCAGGGCGACAAATCTATAGTTAAACTATCCAGTTATCAGGGAAAGCTTGTATATCTTGATTTCTGGGCTTCCTGGTGTGTGCCCTGTCGTCAGTCATTTCCTTTTATGAATGAAATGAAGAAAAAATACGAGAAAGAAGGGCTTAAAATTATTGCTGTTAATCTTGATACCGATTCTGAAAAAGCCGCCCGATTCTTAAAAATAATTCCTGCTGAATTTAGCATTGCTTATGATCCACAGGGGGATGTGCCTAAAGCATATAAAGTTTCAGTCGTGCCGAGCCTTTACTTAATAAACAGAGACGGTGATATTGTTTATTCACACAAAGGATTTAGGGTTTCAGAGAATGAAAAACTAGAAGCTAGAATAAAACAATTTCTGTCCGAATAAACTTATTAATATTTCACAGCCCTGCTGTCCCGTTAAAAGAAAGTAGATTATATTTAAACAACACTGTGGTGAATTTAAAGATTATTTCACTCTGATCGAGACATGAGTTGGGAATACCTGTTGCCATATAATTACAGGGCACGCCGTAAAACCCTCCCTTGTGGCTCGACACCTGCATTCATGCGGGTGACGGTCTTATACAGGTTTCCCAAATCATGTCTCTAGTAGTTAACGGGACAGTAATGAAGAATTATTTATTTTTTACCTCCGCCACCACCACCCGCATTAAATCCAGCGGGTGCCTGCCCATGATCACCTTCACTAAAAAAGAAACCCAGCATATGTTTCTCAATCAGCTCTATACTACGAACATCTGCAGTGTTTAAGCCGTTTTCATTTATAATGGTTGTTAAACGTTGTAGCCACTGTGACCAGCCTTCCTTTGAAACATTATTGTAAATTCTCTGACCTAATTCTCCCGGGTGGGGTACTTTATCAAGGGCTTCGGCTTCAACCTGTAAAACTGCACAAAAAACTTTTCTCATAACTAATACCTTATAAATTCTCTTCATATTTTTTTAACAATATACCTTCATCACCACAACAGTTAGCGGCACATTGTTTAATCTGGTGGATGTCTTCTGCGCTACTGTTCAGGTAAAACTCAATAGGTCTGTTCTCGGTGGCGCAATCACAGCCCTTATCATTATAAACATAAACATTATTTAAACCGGCACGTTTAGCGGCGGCTTCTGCTTCAAATAATGAATCTTCCGGTGTGGGTGGCAGGTGGCTTAACTTATAGGCAGGAAAAAAGCGAGTTATGTGCCACGGGCTATCTGCGCCTAAATTATCACGTACCCAGCTGGCGATTTCATAATACTCTTCCGGGTTATCGTTTTTACCCGGGATAATGTTGGTGCGAGTTTCAACATGTATACCTAATTCATGCGCTTTTTTAATCGAGTGTAGTATCTGTTTGACTTCAGCCGGACGACAGATGTCCTGATAAAATTCATCACGCATACTTTTAATATCAGAACATAATACATCAATGTAGGGCGCTGCTAAGGTCAGTGCCTCGTCTGTGATATAGCTATTCGATACATACACGGTATATAAACCCGCTTCATGGGCTAACTTGCTTACATCAATCACATACTCCAACCATACAGCGGGCTCAGAGTAGGTGAATGCTATACCCTGAACATCAGCCTTAAGCGCAGTTTCAATAAGTGATGCAGGTGATACCCAGGCTTCTTTGGACTGTCCTTTAGCCAGCTCATCCAGTGCCTCTACACCCCATGAAATATCCAGGTTGTGGCAGCCACCACAACGAAAACTACAGCCATAGCTTCCAATCGATATCACCCTGGTTCCGGGTCGGTAGTGTTTAACGGGTTTATCTTCAATTGGATCTATATCAATCGAAGAGAGAATGCCATACGAAAGGTTATAAAGTGTGCCATTACGGTTTACATGTGCCTGGCAGAAACCCCGTTGACCATGGGCGATTTTGCAACGCCACAGGCATAAATGGCAGCGTGTAGTGCCATTTTCCATTTTTTCCTGAAGCCGGGTTTCGACGAGTTTGTACTGCTGTATGTCGGTCATAGGAAATAGCTTGAATAAAATTACGTCTATTATAGAGGATTTGTCGATAGTTGGCAGCGAATTATACCCGGGCTACAGTTTAATAGTATTTGCTTACCCTTAATTAAATAGGGGTTTTGTAAAGAACCCGTTGCCTCAAAAGACAGGGCCTGGAATAGCTTGAAAATTTTACCATCAACAGAGCAGATAAAATAGATCCCCGGTTTGTTATTTGCACAGATAAAATTATACATTCTCTGGGCGGACCATTGAATGTAGACTATATAGTCACTTGCAACTGGAAATGATTGATAACTGGAAAAAGTTTCTTTTTGTGGAGTTTCTTTAAAACAACTATTTGCAAAATTTGATATACATTCAGTAAGTAATTCACAAGCAATTTCAGCGAATATAATATTCGCCTCCAGTTGCGTAACACCATCAACTATCGTTACACTTTTTTGCTTAACAATACCACCAGTATCAAATTTGTTTGTCATTCTATGCAGCGTTACGCCCATGTTTTTTTCAGCGGCCCTGAGCTGCCAGAATATGGGTGTGGGTCCACGGTAAGCGGGTAGCATTGAGGGGTGAATATTAAAACAACCCAGGCGAGGTATAGCTAATATGGAATCAGGCAGTTTACGTGCGTAACAGGAGACGATAATCAGGTCTGGGCAGAATGCTTTAATTTTATCGGTATTATTGGCATAATTTTCTGTAAGTCGTATTAACGGAATGTTGCTTATTTGAGCCAGACTGGTAACTGAGTCAGACGTATTATTAATAATTGAAATTCCTGAAAACGTGTTGTTATAGGAAAAATCATCCGAGGCAATAGCGCAAACATTAACCTCTGAGTTGATTAATGTTTGCAGAGGAAATGTAGATAATGGACCGTTGGAGCCTATATATAAAATTTCCATAAGAACTTACAATTAGTGCGCTACTGGGTGGTTTTATCGGGCATTAATGTTTTTCGTAAATCAGAAATAATTCTGTGTGTATTATGGCAACGGGAACAAACTGTCACTGCAATTTCTCCCATGAGTTTCTGACTATCTTTTATCTGGCCCTGTTGAATGTAATTTTGTAGTTTTTTAAGATTTATTCTGGTATTTTTACCTAGTATACGCTGCTGAGGGTACTTGTCGTCTTTGTGGCAAGTAGTACAGCTTTCACTCAAATTTTTTAATTGTAAGTCAAGGTTTTTTCCGGCGGCTAAAGCTCTCTTATTATCACCATCTGCCAGTGCTATTAAAATTCGATTAACAAACATGGATAAATCCTGCATGTTATTTTCTATGTTCTGCGGATTGCCATCGATATCATTAATTCGAATTTTGCTATAATCCGGGGAGCGATAGAGTGCAGTGACTTGTGACTGGTAATCTTTATGGCAGTTATCACAGGTGTCACGAATTTTATTAAGCGTTAAAGCGACATGATAAAAGTCTTCGTTTTTGGTGTATGTCTTAAGGTCAGATAATAACCGAGGCTTAATTTTATCTTTCCATTCGGGTACCATTACAGCTATTTTTTTATAATGCTTATCAAACCCTTCCAGCCATTTTTGCATACTACTACCGTCTTCATCTTCTGCATATTCTCTCATTGCCTGCATTTCACGGCGTAGCTTAAACATAGTGTGCAACCAGACCTGACGTTTATTAGCTGGTTTATACCATTGCGCTAATGAAGCGGGTAGTTGATCGAATGTGATTGTATCGGCTATTGTTAATTTTATATTTATTATGCTGAGGGTAATTATAAAAAATTGTATAAATAATTTCATGTTTTATTGTGTTTTTAAATTAATCGAATAGCTAGTTTAAGGGTTATATTGTTCTATATATAATAAATCTTTTATTTGAATCTCACAGGATAAAGTACATAGGGAGTAATTTAAATAAATTTATCTACATAATACACAAATAACATTATAATACATTATCATTACCAGGTTTTAAAATAATTAAATATTCAATAAAGTATGTTTACAAAACAAAGATCACTTAGATGAAAATTGATGTTTCTCAATATAGGCAAATAATTGTGTTAACAGGTGCGGGTATTTCTACTGCATCTGGCTTACATACATACCGTGGCGAAGGTGGAGTCTGGGATAAATATGATGTTGAAGAGTATGGGCATGTTGATCGTTTATCAGAGCATCCTGATCGAATATGGAAATTATTCGGACCGCTTAGAGACCCGCTCAAAAATGCAAAACCCAATACAGCGCATTTTGTACTGGCTGAACTGGAGAAAAATCTCAACGCTTCACAGAAGTTTACTTTAATCACGCAGAACGTAGATGGCCTTCATCAACAAGCTGGAAGTCAAAACCTTATTGAATTACACGGCACTATTCACCTGACTAAATGCGCTAATCCGAAATGCAGCCTGGAGTCCTACGCAGACAATAACTCATATCTAAATGAAACGCCTTTGTGTCCAGAATGCAATCATCCCTTGCGTCCTGATATTGTCTTATTTGGTGAAATGATACCCGAGGATAAAAGACTGGTTTGTTAAGCGCGCACTTTGAGATTGTGATCTGTTTATATCTATTGGCACATCTAGCTCTGTCTACCCAACCGCTAATTTTGTTCGCTCAGCAGAGTATGCGGGAGCAAGAACTATTTATATCAATATTGACCCAATGTCACCACCTAATCCGGCTTTCAATGAGGAATACCTGGGTAAGGCTGAAGAATTGCTACCAGTTCTCTTCGGGTTATAAGGAGTAAAGTTACAGGAAATGCTAACAAAAGTGAGCTTTTGAGCCCATTTATAATAGTTGATTCGGCATACCCTAACAGTGGTCCACAACAATTTAGCGATAATGACTTCGATGATGGTATTGAAGAACTACTTTCTTAACCTGCAGTAACCTGGTGATCATTTATATTTACGCATTAAACTTGTCATGAATTATTGAATCACTCAGTGTTAAATTCTTAATTTGATTTCTTGTTCATGTGGTACATCCAGTATTTATTCTTTAGCCTGTTTTATTGAGAGCAGGTGACATTCCTGTTGCAGCTAAGTCTGTAAATCATATGCAGGCAAGTCATTATTTTTATAAATCGGGCTATATGTTAATGAAAGAACATGTTGCAAAATTTCCTGCCCCAAAATACAGGCGAAGCAAGCTACAGGCTAATCAGCAGAAAGACCTGAGATTGATCAATAAAAATTTGTAACGGACTTGTTATGCTAGTCTAGGAATAAAGTCCTTTCACAGTATTAAGGTGTTCAGATGTTTAGCGATTTTAGCTGGCAATTTGATCTCGCAGTCGTAGATTGGCTGATAATCTTTATTGTGCTAATCATTCTACTGGTTGTGGGACTATTAACCATTTACCGTATTGTTAATCAATCCACAGGCCACAATGGCATATCAGCTAATTTAAAATCATCTTCAAAAAACTGGCATAGTATTAGCGTTAAAACAGTTTTAACATTACTTAAAACATCAGAAAATGGCCTGTCTCAGAATGAAGTCGTTATCAGACAATCTAGACACGGGCTTAATCAACTTCCGGAAACGAGAACACGTAGTTCACTAACACGATTTTTATATCAGTTTCATAATGTACTGATCTATGTGTTAATTGCAGCCAGCGCCGTCACCGCCACCCTGGGACACTGGGTTGATGCCAGTGTAATTCTAGCCGTTGTTTTTCTTAATGCATTGATCGGCTTTGTACAGGAAGGCAAGGCCGAAAATGCTTTGCGGGCCATTCGCCAGATGCTCTCCCCAAATGCATTGGTGTTACGCGATGCTAGGCAAATAACCATACAGGCTAAAGACCTGGTGCCCGGAGATATAGTCATGCTGCAATCGGGGGATAAGGTGCCAGCTGACCTGCGCCTGATTCGTGTTAAAGGCCTGCAGATTCTGGAATCAGTGCTTTCCGGGGAATCATTAGCTATAGAGAAAGTCACTAGCCCTGTATCACAACAGGCGGTGCTAGGTGATCATCTTTGTATGGCATACTCGGGCACCCTGGTTACCCATGGCCAGGGGGCAGGTGTGGTGGTTGCAACCGGTGCATTAACAGAGATTGGACGTATCAGTGAACTGGTATCAGATGTAGAGAAAGTAAGCACACCTTTACTACATCAAATGGCACAGTTTGGTCGCTGGTTAACCTTAGCGATTCTTGGAGTTGCCATTATTACTTTTACTTTTGGTTCCCTGGTTCAGGATTATGCTTTTGCAGATATGTTTCTTGCGTCAGTAAGTTTGGCGGTGGCAGCAATACCTGAAGGCTTACCCGCTATTATGACGATTACTTTAGCCATAGGTGTGCAACGTATGGCTAAGCGAAATGCCATTATTCGCAAACTTCCCGCGGTTGAAACACTCGGCGCAGTAACGATGATATGTTCTGACAAAACCGGCACCCTGACAAAAAATGAAATCACCGTGCGGTCGATTGCCAGTGTTAAAAACCAGTTTGAGATAAGTGGTACGGGATATGACCCCCATGGAGGAATACTGTTGTATAACAGAGATGCGCTTTTAGAGGGCCGCCCGTATTTGCATGAGGTGGCTCGGGCTGCGGTGCTCTGTAATGACGCATCACTTGAAAAACGAAACAATGAATGGCTAGTACATGGTGACCCAATGGAGGGAGCCTTACTCGTCGCTGGTTTAAAAGCTGGACTCGATATTGAAACTGAGAGTAAACAATACCCGCGCACGGATCTTATTCCTTTTGAATCCGAACATCGATTTATGGCCACACTTCATCATAGCCATGATGGTGAAGCATTTATTTTTATAAAAGGAGCACCTGAAGATATATTGGAAATGTGTGCTCACCAGAAAACTATAAATGGTGATGAGTTAATTGATAAGGAATACTGGTTAAAACAAATTGAAGTGATGGCACAACAAGGGCAGCGAATACTGGCCATTGCTAGCAAGTCAGTAAAATATGAGCATATGGAACTCGAGTTTGACAATGTGAAGAATGGACTGACTATGTTAGGCCTGTTTGGCATGATTGATCCACCTAGAGAGGAGGCCATTGAGGCAATTAAAACCTGCGCAGAAGCAGGTATTCGGGTAAAAATGATTACCGGTGATCATGCGGCCACAGCACTCGCTATTGCTCGACAACTAAACCTGGTTAATACACGTGATGTTCTTACGGGCGAGCAACTAGAATTAATTGGAGAAAATGAGTTACGACATCGCGTGCAGGATATTGATGTGTATGCAAGGGTCAACCCTGAACATAAATTACTGTTAGTAAAATTGATGCAGGAGCAGGGTTTTATTGTAGCAATGACTGGAGACGGTGTTAATGATGCTCCGGCATTGAAACGTGCTGATGTGGGTACTGCCATGGGACGTAGTGGTACTGAAGCGGCCAAAGAGGCTGCTGAAATGGTGTTAGTTGATGATAATTTTGCATCCATCGCCCATGCAGTAGAAGAGGGGCGCACAGTTTATGATAATCTTAAAAAGGCCATTCTATTTATTCTGCCAACCAATGGTGGAGAAGCGCTAATTATTCTTGCGGCTATTATATTTGGTTTTCAACAACTCCCTTTAACTCCGGTCCAAATACTCTGGGTCAATATGGTTACAGCGGTTACCCTGGCGCTATCATTAGCCTTTGAACCCCCCGAAAAAAATGTCATGCATCGCCCGCCGCGTGATGCATATGAGCCGATGTTAACACCTCATTTAATATGGCGCATCGTTTTTGTTTCCATTATTTTAATGAGTGGAACATTCGGTCTTTTTATCTGGGAGATGAACCGTGGTATGTCAATAGAGCATGCACGCACTGTTGCAGTGAACACTTTAGTTGTGTTTGAAATATTTTATCTATTTAACTCTCGTTATATAAAAGCCTGCATATTTAACTGGGCAGGATTTACAGGAAATCATATTGTGTTGATTTCTATTAGCGTGCTTATTATTTTCCAGTTAGGCTTTACTTATCTTGGGAAAATGCAGGACTTATTCGGTACTACGGCAATTGATTTTAATACATGGCTGCAAATTTTGACTGTTTCTTCAACAGTTTTAGTTTTAGTTGAGATTGAAAAGTATGTAGTAAGGTGCATAGAAAAAATAAAATAAAAATATTCTTTCATTTTTTAAAGTATTTAAATTTTGTTACAGAGATTATGTGATTACATTACATTACATGTGAATTATCTCACATACTTCATCTAATTCTTGCAAGCTAATATAAAAAATATATTTAAAAATAATCTATAAATACATGTATTTAACTGAGTATAGAACTGGATATTCATTATAATTCTTTAAAATGGGAATAATTCCTATATACAAAATGACAGTAAAAATGAAAAACTCCATTTCGCTAAATCACGGACAAAACATATGGTTTTGATTATGGTCGTCATCAGTAATCATAGATAATAATTATATTTTTTAATTTTCGTTTTTTGTAAAGGGCATCCTGAATGATATTTTGGGATTGATTCTAAATGATAAAAAAGCTGCATAATTACTGCTAAGGCAGTTAGATTTCACATTGTTTGTATTCGGTAAAAACCATAAAACTATGGTACGGGCAATTGCGTCTTAAATATTTGTTTATATTGATTTTGTATAAGTTTTTGTATGTCTGCATATAAAAAATAGTTTTATTTTGTACATTCCTGGGATGATGTAGATGTGACTTTAATCACGAATTATTTTTAATGGGTATTAGATAGTTGTAATTAATTAGTAACAATTTATTTGTAAAGTTTTTAACCAGAAAAACAACAGTAAGTAATTATTAAGAGAGGGTGTCATATACTATGAGCTTAAAGAACAGAGCAGATAATTGTTTTAAACTCTCAGGTGCACAAGAAGGTGTTTGGGTAGCTCAGAATATTGATTTAAAAAACCCGGCTTATAATTGTGGTGGTTATTTAGAGATTGATGGTTATATAGATATTGCATTATTTCATCAGGCGATAAATTTGTCTATAAGTGAAACAGAAGCGTTTCATTTGCGTTTTATTGAAGATGAAAGTGGGTTATATCAGCAACTTAATAAACCATCAGAAGCCCAGATTGACTTCTTTGATTATAGTACCAGGCCTGACCCAGTAAAGACAGCTGAAGCCTGGATGAGAGATGATTTAGCAAAACCGGTAGACCTTTCTAAAGATTTTCTTTTCCATCATGCGCTTTTTAAAGTGGCCGAAAACAAGTTTATGTTCTACCTGAGATACCATCATATTATTATGGATGGTTACGCACAGGTACTTTACTGGAACAGGCTTTCAAATATCTATACAGACCTGGTAAATGGAAAAGAATTTAGTGCATCTGCATTTTCAACAATTTCTGAACTACTTGATGAAGAGACAGAATACAAGAACTCAAATAATTTTAAAAAAGATAAAAAATACTGGTTAAATAACTTTACTGATTATCTTGAACCAACAAGATTGTCGGGTGAACCATCACTAACTTCATCAAAGCTTTTGCGACGTTTCACTAATATCGATAATGCTGATGCATTGGCCCTTATTGAGCAGTCTAGAAAACTACAGACTCGTTGGTCGGTGTTGATTATGTCTGCAACTGCAGCCTATATTAGTCGCTTAACAGGAATGTCAGAAGTCGTTCTTACAATGCCGG
>Ga0316207_10003767_pt1 | contig 13755 bp, 12 predicted proteins | sample 6weekpyrite_MG_FD_204943 | JGI IMG/M metagenome (GOLD analysis project Ga0316207, IMG submission 204943) | Microbial mat bacterial communities from mineral coupon in-situ incubated in ocean water Damariscotta River, Maine, United States -... | ecosystem: Environmental > Aquatic > Marine >... | reverse complement strand
CGGATTGTCAATCTTTAGAACCGTTCTAAACCTCAGGTGACAGCCTCCAGCTGCTCCTTTGACAGCTCGCCCGGTACAATCGTCATCGGCACCGGCAGGGTGCCCGCCGATTTGGTCAGCGCCGCGACCAGAGGCCCCGGCCCCTTGCGCCCGGTGCCCGCGCCCAGAACCAGCACGCCGATCTCTCGGTCTTCGCGGACCTGCGCCAATATCTCATCGACCGGCACACCCTCGCGAATCACAAGCTCGGGGTCGACGCCCTGCTTGTCATGCATCCATTTGGCAAAGACGTTGAAATGCGCCTCGATCCGCTCGCGGGCCTCGGCGCGCATCACTTCGCTGACACCGATCCAGTGGTTGAATTCATCGGGCGGAATGACCGACAGAACCTGCACGCCGCCACCGGTGTTCGACGCGCGCATCGCGGCAAAGCGCATCGCGTTCAGGCATTCGCGTGAGTCGTCCAGAATGACGAGAAACTTGCGCATATGGATAATCCCTCTTCTGCGCCGGGCATCATGGCGGTTCGGTGGCGCACTGGCAACGGAAAGCTTTTGACGCGGGTCTACACGCCCGATTTTGCCCAGTCCCAGTATAGCTGCAAGGCCTGCCGGGTAACGGGGCCAACCTGGTAATGGGTGCCGTCAAACTCGGTCACCGGCGTCACCTTGGACATGTTGCCCGACATGAAAACCTCATCCGCGGCGCGGAAATCGTCAAACCCCAGGACATCCTCGCGCACCTCAAGCCCGGCATCGCGCAGATTGATGATATGGCGGGCGCGGGTGATGCCCGACAAAAAGGTCCCATTGGCAATCGGAGTGCGCACCACGCCATCCTTGACCATGAAGATATTGGCGGTGGCGGTTTCGGCGACATTGCCCGCCGCATCGGCCACCAGAGCGTTGTCATAGCCCTTGGTCCGCGCCTCGACCAGCATCCGCGCGTTGTTGGGGTAGAGGCAGCCGGCCTTGGCGTTGGTGACGTTATCGGCCAGAACGGGGCGGCGGAACTGCGTTGTTGTCAGGCGCACGGTGGCCTCGGGCGCGGCCAGCGGGATCTCTTCCAGACAGATGCAGAACCCCACCGTATCCGATTTCGGCACAACCGCGGAGCGTTCGGCATCGACGCCCCAATACATCGGCCGGATATAAAGCGGGGTGTCAGGCGCATAGAGGCCGATGCCCTGCCAGGTGAGGTCAAAAATCTCCTCTGCGCTGTGGGTCGGTTCCAGCATCAGCGCGCGGGCCGACCGGTTCACCCGATCGCAATGCGCCATCAGGTCGGGGGCCACGCCATGGGCGTATCGGGCGCCATCGAAAACCGTGCTGCCCACCCAGGCCCCGTGATCGGCGGCATGCATGATGGCGACATTGCCATCATGCCATGCGCCCTGAAAATACGTGCGGATATTCGTGCCGGTCGCCATAGGTGATCCCTCCCCCTTTTGGCGACAGAGTGCTTGGTTTTAGGTCATAGGTCCAGACGTAAAACCCTGCTGGTAATGCATCGTGACCGGCGCGGGCCGATCGCTGTCTTTGCGTGGCGATTTCTGTGGGCTCGCCTGAGCGGTTGATTGAGGGGTCGGGTGTGCAATAGCCTTTTTTGCGGGCATGCCGTCTCCTTGTTGTTCGATTTTGGTGACTGTCGCGCCCTTGGCTGCGCCGGCGCAATATCGGGCCAAATCCTTAATGCGCGGTTAAGGCCCGGAGCAGCCACTCTATCCCGTCAGTCACCAGAAGCCAAGGCCACGACATCAAGTGGCGCGTTTCCCATCTCCAGGTCGCCCTCTGCAGTGCGCGGCCAATCGGCCGGGTCGCGGTCGTGGTAAAGCTCGATCCCGTTGCCATCAGGGTCGCTGAAATAAACCGCTTCGCTGACCCCGTGATCGGCGGCCCCCTGCAGCGCCACACCGGCGCTCAAGACCTGCGCCACGACCCGGCCAAGGGCGGCGCGGTCAGGGTAGAGAAAGGCCACGTGATAAAGCCCGGTGGTGCCGCGTGCCGGCGGTTGCCCGCCGCGGCTGTCCCAGGTGTTCAGCCCGAGATGGTGGTGATACCCGCCCGCCGACATGAATGCGGCTGACGTCCCGAACCGCTGCTGTTCCTCGAACCCCAGCACATCGCGATAGAACGCGACGGCGCGGTCCAGATCTGAAACCTTGAGGTGGATATGGCCCACGCGGGTGGCCGGATCGGCGGTAAATGTCATGGCAAATCTCCTGTTCGACACCGATCTAAACCGGTGCGCCCGAAAACTTTAGCCCCGCCCGCGCAAATTACCTGTGCGGATGCGCGCAGATCAGCGCCCGACCATGCCGACGATGCGATAGGTTGCATCGAGGATCGGGGCGGTGATGGCGCGGGCGCGATCAGCCCCGCGCGCCAGGATCGCGTCGATCTGGGCCGGGTCCTGCATCAGACGGTCCATCTCGCCCGCGATCGGGGCCAGTTTCTCAACCGCGATCTCGGCCAGGTCCTGTTTGAAATAGCCAAACATCTTGCCGGCATTGGCCTCGACCACGGCTTCGGGGCTCACTTCGGCCAGCGCGGCCCAGATATTGACCAGGTTGCGCGCCTCGGGGCGCGTATCCAGCCCCGCCAGCGTTTCGGGCAGCGGATCGGGGTCGGTCTTGGCCTTGCGGATCTTTTTCGCGATCGTATCGGCATCGTCGGTCATGTTGATGCGCGTCATGTCGGAGGGGTCAGATTTCGACATCTTTTTCGTGCCGTCGCGCAGGTTCATCACGCGCGTGGCGGCCCCTTCGATCACCGGTTCGGTGATGGGAAAGAAATCGGTGCCGAAATCATGGTTGAATTTGGTGGCGATGTCGCGGGTCAGCTCCAGATGCTGTTTCTGATCCTCACCCACCGGCACATGGGTGGCGTGGTAGATCAGGATATCGGCGGCCATCAGGGCAGGGTAGGCAAAAAGGCCAAGCGAGGCAGCTTCGGCATTCTTGCCCGCCTTGTCCTTCCATTGCGTCATGCGGCCCATCCAGCCCATGCGCGCGACACAGTTGAAGATCCAGGCCAGCTGTGCGTGTTCGGGCACCTGGCTTTGATTGATCAGAATGGATTTTTCGGGGTCGATGCCCGAGGCGATGAAGCCCGCGCATAATTCGCGCGTGTTGCGCATCAAGGCGGCCGGATCCTGCCAGACGGTGATGGCATGCAGATCGACCATGCAATAGACGGTTTCATGGGTTCCCGCATCTTGCATGTTCACGAAGCGTTTGATCGCGCCCAGGTAATTGCCCAGATGTAGATCGCCCGAGGGCTGGATGCCCGAGAAAACCCGAGGCGTGAAATTTGCGTTCTTCATCCGATACCGGCCCTGTCCCTTGGCCCCCGCAATCGCCGGGGCATCTTTTCATCCGCGCGCGCCTCGCTTACCCATGGGGGCAAGGCCCGTCAACCAGAGGCACCGCCCATGTTCAGCGATGACAGTTCACCGTTCAATGCCATTCCGCCTCTCGTGATCGCGCTCAGCGTGGTGATCGCGGGGCTGGAGGTGATGTTTCAACTGGCCGCCGCGGGCCTGATGGGAGGCAGCGGCGGGGTCGGCTGGCGCATCGCCGCGATCACCGATTACGCAGTGCTCAACAGCGTTGCCGAATGGATGCTGGCCAATCGCTATTTTCCGCCCGAACATCTGGTCCGGTTCATCGCCTATCCGCTGATCCATGGCGGGATTGTCCATACCGCCTTTGTGGTCGTCTTTCTGTTGGCGATGGGCAAACTGGTGGCCGAGACGTTTTCGGGCCTCGCCTTTCTGGTGATCTTCTGGGTGTCGGCGATTATCGGCGGGGTGGCCTTTGTGCTTATCCTCGACAGCCCGGTGCCGCTGATTGGTGGCTATCCCGGTGTCTATGGCCTGATCGGCGCGTTTTCCTATATTCAATGGGTGGGATTGCGCGGCGGCGGTGAAAACCAATATCGCGCCTTTCAGCTGATTGGTATTCTTCTGGCGATACAGCTCATCTTTGCGACGCTCTACGGCCAATACGGCGATATCGTTGCGGATCTGGCCGGGTTCGCGACCGGGTTTTTATTGTCCTTCGTGCTCAGCCCCGGCGGTTGGCATCGGTTGCTGCTGGCGTTGCGGCGGCGGTGATCGGACGGCGCGGAACAAAGGCCACAGGCCGCCGCGCCATCGCCGTCCCGCCCCACCGGGGCGGCGATTTTGACACCGATGCGAGATACGAAACTGTACCGAAGGCGCGGAGAGATTAAGCGCCTTGTATCGGGGGTGCATCGCCACCCCGGCGGACCGGCGATGACGCGGCTCCTTCGATCCGGCTGACTATGGAATTATCGCGCCTGTTAACCGCGACGCAGGGCCCCACGAAACTCAGACATCCGAAACGCCCCAAGCGCCTGGCCCGCAAGCCCATAACCCGCAAGCCCAAGCACCACCAGCGCCGCCAGCGCCAGATATCGCCAGCCACCCGTCTGCAACATCGGCCCAAGACCCCAGGCCAGCGCCCATAACAGCGCCCCCATCGCCAATGAGGCCAGCACGATCCGCACCAGCCGCGACAGATACCGCGCATCGAACCGGGCCACATCGCCGAATTTCCGCGCGCCCCAGAACAAGAGGCCCGACATCACCCAGGCCGATGTCGTTGCCGCCACCGCCGGAGCCAGCCAGCCGATCCAGGGCAGGAGCCCAAAGGCCAGCCCCGCATTCACTGCCATCGCCACCAGCGCATAGCGAAACGGGCTGCGGGTATCCTCGCGCGCAAAAAACAGCGGCTGTTGCAGCTTTTGCAGCACGAAAGCAGGCAGGCCGAGCCCGTAGATCGCCAAGGCCTGCGCAATCGCGGTGCTGTCGGCCGCATCGGTCGCGCCGCGTTCATAAAGCACCGAGACCACCGGCAACGGGATCACCAGAAACGCAACCGCACAGGGCAGGGTCAGAACCATGGCAAATTCGCCGGCGCGGGAAAACGAGGCCTTCGCGCCCGCGTCATCGCCCGATTTCAGCCGCCGCGACAGTTCCGGCAGCAGCACGATCCCTACTGCGATGCCGACCACCCCAAGCGGCAATTGATAGAGACGATCAGCGGCAAAGAGCCAGCTCACCGCGCCTTCGGTGCGTGAGGCGACCAGCTGCCCCACCACAAGGTTGATCTGCACCACGCCATTGGCAAGCGCGGCGGGCAGGCCGATGGCCACAAGATGCTTCATCTCGGGCGACCAGCGGGGCCTGCCGGGGCGGATCCGCACACCCGCCCTTTCCGCCGCATACCAGACCAGCGCCAGCTGCGCCGCCCCGGCCAACGGAATGGCCCACAAGAGCCAGCCGATCACGGCACCGCCCTTCAGCGCGCCGATCACCATCGCGGTGATGGCAAAGATATTGAGCAGGACCGGCGCGGCGGCAGCGGCGGCAAACCGGCCATTGGCATTCAGAATGCCTGAAAACAGCGCCGCCAGCGACATGAAAAGGATATAGGGAAACACGATGCGGCCATAGCCCACCGCCAGATCGAACCGGGCATCGCCGCGAAACCCCTCCGCCGTGGCCCATACCAGAACCGGCATGAACACCATTCCGACTGCCACCAGCGCCAGAACCACCAGCGCAAGCCCGTTAAATGCCTCACGCGCAAAGCCGTCGGCATCCTCGCCCGCCTCGCTGCGTTTGGAATAGATCGGCACAAAGGCCGCATTGAACGCCCCTTCGGCGAAGAAGCGGCGAAAAAGATTGGGCAGGCGAAAGGCCGCCACGAACGCGTCCAAGAGCGGGCCGGGGCCGATAAAGGCAAGGATCAGGATCTCGCGCACAAAACCCAGGATGCGGCTGGCGAGGGTCCAGCCGCCCACCGTCAGAAAACCGGTGATCAACCGGATCGGCCGCGCGCTCATGCGCCCGCCCGTTCCGCGACCCGCGCGATCGCATCGCGCAGCTTTTTCTCCAGCGCCTCTTGTTTCAGCTTGTTATGCAGCTTCAGCCCGAACATGTCCTTGACATAAAAGCTGTCGATTACCTGTTCGCCAAAGGTCGCGATAACGGCGCTGGCGATATAGATGTGGCTCGCCGCCAGCGTCTTGGCCAGATCATAGAGTAGGCCGGGCCGGTCGCGGGTATCGACCTCGATGATGGTGTAGATCTCGGATCCGTCATTGTCGAAGGTGATCGTCGTCGGCACGTTGAACGACCGCTCGCGTTTTTTGATCTTGTCGCGCTTGTCCATCGCGGTCGAGGTGACGACCTCGCCTTTGAGGGTCTTTTCCATCATCGCGCGCAGACGCGGCAGGCGGCGTTCCTCATAGGGGTGGCCTTCGTGATCCTGCACCCAGAACCCGGCGGTGGCATAACCATCCTTGGAGGTATAGCTGCGGGCATCGACCACATTGGCCCCCACCAGGCTGAGCGCGCCGGCCATGCGGCTGAAGATGCCGGGATGATCGGCCAGCGCAAAACAGACGCGGGTGGCGTCGCGATCAAGGTCCATGGCGGTGTCGATGCGAATCTCATCCTCGGAGATGTCGCGCAAGAGATGCGCGAAGGTCACCTGCGCATCGGTATCCAGCCCCTGCCAATAGGGGCCATAATGGCGGTCGGTCTCGGATTTCACCGCCTTGCGATCCCAGCCCTCCAGCCGGGCGCGCAGCATCTTCTTGGCCTCGCTCTCGCGCTTGTCCCGGTTCAGATCCTCCAGCCCCGTTTCCAAGGCGGTGGCCGTGGCGCGATAGAGCCCGCGCAAAAGCGTCGCCTTCCAGTTGTTCCAGATCTTGGGGCCGACACCGCGAATGTCGCAAACCGTCAGCACCGTCAGCAGATCCAGCCGGGCGATGGTTTTCACCGCCTTGGCGAAATCGCGCACCGTGCGCGGATCGGCGATATCGCGTTTCTGCGCCATGTCCGACATCAAGAGATGATAGCGCACCAGCCATTCGACCGTCTCGGCCTCGTCGGGTTTGAGCCCCAGGCGCGGGCAGATCCGCCGCGCGATCTGCGCCCCCAGAACCGAATGATCCTCGCGCCGGCCCTTGCCCAGATCATGGATGAGACAGGCCAGATAGATCACCTTGCGATTGACCCCCGCCTTGAGGATGCCCGAGGCTATGGGCAACTCCTCGATCAGTTCTTCGCGCTCGATCTGTGCCAGGGTCGAGACCACCTGAATGGTATGCTCATCCACGGTATAGCTGTGATACATGTTGAACTGCATCATGGCCACGACAGGGGCAAATTCGGGCAGAAAGGCCGCCAGAACGCCAAGCTCGTTCATCCGCCTCAGCGCGCGTTCGGGATTGCCGTGTTTCAGCAGCAGATCCAAAAATATCCGCGTCGCCTCGGGGTCGCGGCGCATGTCATCATCGATCAGGTCCAGATTGGCGGCTGTCAGGCGCATGGCATCGGGGTGGATCAGGTAGCGCGTGCGCAGCGCTTCCTCAAAGAGGCGCAAGAGGTTCAGCTTGTCGGCCAGGAATTCGGCCTCATCTGCGATCGCCAGGCGCCCCTGCTTCAACGCAAAAACCGGTTTCAGCTTGCGCCGCCGGGCGCGCGCCCCGCGCAAGAGGCCGATCAGCATCGGTTCGCGTTTGAGATGCGCGGCCTCCATCGCGGTCAGGAAGATCCGCGTCAACTCACCCACCTGCGTCGCGTGGCGGAAATAATCCTGCATGAAATGTTCGACGCCGCGCCGCCCGCTGTGATCGAAATACCCGATGCGCGCCGCCACTTCGACCTGCAGATCGAAGGTCAGTTGATCCTGCGCCCGCCCCGCAATCAGATGCAGATGACAGCGTACCGCCCAGAGGAACCGCTCGGCCGCGTCAAAGGCTAGAAATTCGTCGCGCGTGAACACCCCTAGATCAACCAGTTCGGCGGCAAACTGCACATCATGCTCGTATTTCGCGATCCAGTAGAGCGTTTGCAGGTCGCGCAGGCCGCCCTTGCCCTCTTTCACATTTGGCTCAACCACATAGCGCTGACCGCCCTGTTTTTCGTGGCGGCTGGCGCGCTCCTCCAGCTTGGCCTCGATAAAGACGCGCGCGGTTCCGGCAAACACCTCTTTGCGCAGCGTGTCATGCAGCTCGGCGGCCAGGCCCTCATCGCCCGATATGAACCGCATCTCCAAGAGCGACGTGCGGATGGTGAAATCCTGCAGGGCAAGCCGGGTGCAATCGGGAATGGACCGGCTGGCATGGCCAACCTTCAGGCGCAGGTCCCACAGGATATAAAGGCAGCTTTCAATGACGCTTTCGCCCCAGCCGGTCATCTTCCAGGGCACCAGAAACAGCAGGTCCACATCCGAGAACGGGGCCATTTCACCGCGCCCATAGCCGCCCACGGCCATCAGCGTCAGGCGCTCGGCCTCGGTGGGGTTGGGGCAGGGGTGCAGATAGGTGGTGGCAATGCGTAGCGTCTCGCGCACGATGCCGTCGGTCAGATAGGCATAGGCCCTGAGCACCCGACGCGCCGTCAGAGGGGTCTCGGCATAGGCCTCGGCAATCGCGGCGCGGCCTTTCTTTTGCGCGCCACCCAGGGCGGCAACCGTCGCCGCCCGAATCGCGCTGGCATCTTGCAGGCCCGAAATCTCATCATCCAGACGCGCCGCAATTGCGGCGGCATCGAAGACCTCGGTCGCCGGAAGGATCAGCTCTCCGGGGTCCGAGGATATGGCGGGAAGGCGGGGGTTCCGGTCAGAGGCCGGGGCCGCCAAGGCGTCCTGGAGCAGGGTCAATAATCGCCACCTGTTGATCTTGAATTTCAGCGATGGCCATGGCGCGTTGCACGGTGCCGCCGGGTCGCAGCCGGAATACCCCGTTTGCCCCGGCAAAGCCAGAGGAAGCCGTCAGATCGCGCGCGCCCAATGCCCCTGTGCTGGCGGCGGTTTCGGTGACCGCGCGCATGGCGTCATAGCCGATCGGGGCCAGAACATGCGGCGTGGTGCCATAGCTTGCCGAATAGCGCGCGTTAAAGGCGTTGGCGGCGGTCGGATCGGGCAGCGCAAACCACCCCCCTTGCAGGCCCGATAGCTCCAGCGTCTGTGACGGCACGTCCCACCGGGTCAGGCCCATCATGCGCACGGCCTCGGTATCCAGCCCGTTTTCGGGCAAGAGCTGCGCAAAAAGCGGCAGCGCGGCCGAGGCATCCGATGTAATGACCAGCGCATTGGCATTGCCCGAGCGGATCTGCTCCATCACGCCGCCAATCGCATTGATCACGCCGGTTTGGGAAAACTCGTAGGATGCCACCCCGGCAATCGTGCCCCCTGCATTGGCAACCCCGCGCAGCACCGCATCGCGAGCCACTTCGCCGGCCAGGTTCTGGGCATGCAGGATCTGCACCCGGTTGCGGCCCTGCCCCACGCCATAGCGGGCCAGCCTCTCGGCGGTGTTTTCAAACGTGTTGCCCAGGACGAAAACATTGCCGCCTGCGATCTCGGTGTTGTTGGAAAAGCTGAGCACGGCGATATTGCTGCTGGCGACAGCCACGCCAACGGCCGCGGCAGCATCCGAGCGCAGCGGCCCCAGAATAACGCGCGCGCCATCACGCACGGCCTGGCGGGCGACGGTGGCCGCCTGCGCCGGGTCGCCTGCCGTGTTATAGACGGTCAACTCGATCTGGACGCCCTGCTGATCGGCGGCGGCCAGCCGGGCCGCGTTTTCCAGGCTGCGAGCGACCAGATCGTCACCGGCATTGGCCGAACCATAGGGCAACAGCATGGCCACCTCGACGGGCGCGCCGCCGCGCACCTGTGGGCCTGCGCCGCTCCCCGGCAGGGCCATCTGGCAGGCGGCCAGAAGAAGGGGAAAAAAGGACAACATCAAAAAGCGCGGTGTCTTGCGAAGCGAGCGGAAAGCAGTGAACATGGAGGGCCGTCTCCCAAATGCGGCGGATCGAATAGAGCGCCCCGCAGCCTACACGGGTTCCGGGCCACAAGTAAACGCCGGGAACCGCATCAGATGAGCGATCAGCCAGCCGCCACCACCACGCCTCGATCCGACCGGTTGGGCCCCGGTCTTTATCTGGTTGCCACGCCGATCGGCGCAGCGCGCGACATCACGCTGCGTGCGCTTGATATCCTGACCAGTGCTGATGTGATCGCGGCCGAGGATACGCGGACGGCCCGGAAACTGATGGAAATTCACGGCGTTGCCGTGGCTGGGCGCCCGATGCAGGCCTATCATGATCACAGCAACGCGGGCGTGCGCGACAAGCTATTGGCGATGCTCGCTGCGGGAAAATCCGTGGCCTATGTCTCTGAGGCAGGGACCCCGTTGGTGGCTGATCCCGGCTATCAACTGGCGCGCGCCGCGATTGCGGCGGATCTACCAGTGATCACGGCCCCCGGTGCCTCGGCGGCGTTGGCGGCGCTGTGCCTGTCGGGGTTGCCAAGCGACCGGTTCCTGTTTGCCGGATTCGCGCCGCAGGCGGCGGGCGCGCTCAGGAACTGGGTGGCAGAGCTCGCGCCCATTCGTGCGACGTTGATCATCTATGAATCACCCCGCCGCGTTCACAAATTATTAGGTGTATTGGCCGATATACTTGGTGACGGGCGCCAGATCGCCATTTGTCGGGAACTGACCAAGCATTTCGAAGAGGTGCTGCGCGGCACGATCGCCGAACTGCGCGATCAGATCGAAGGCCGGGTTCTGAAGGGTGAGATTGTCGTTGTCATTGATCGGGGCAAGGATACGCCCGTCGGCGAAGAAGATGTGAAGCAAGCCCTGCGCGTGGCACTGGCCGACCATTCGGTCAAGGATGCTGCGGCTTTGGTCGCCGCCGCCACCGGGGTGCCCAAGCGGCAGGTGTACCAGGCGGCCCTGAAATTGGATGGTGAAGAATGAGCGGTATGATGTCTTATCTGGCGGGATTATCCGCCGAGGATCAGGTGGCCCGGGCCTATGCCCGTGATGGTCACGTGGTGTTGTCGCGCCGGTGGCGTGGGGCCGGTGGTGAGATTGATCTTGTGGTGGAACGCGATGGGGTCGTGATTTTCATCGAGGTCAAGAAAAGCCGCAACCATGATCGCGCTGCGGAACGGTTGTCACAGCGTCAGTTGCAGCGCATTTTTCTGAGTGCCGAAGACTATATCGGGTCGCTGCCGCAAGGGGCCAACACAAACGCGCGGGTCGATGTGGCTCTGCTCGATCAGCAAGGGGCCATCAAGATCGTCGAAAACGTCATGTGCACCTGATCCTGAAGGGCGGGCCATTGCACCTCGGGCAGTCTCGGGCCATGAAGGCCTGATACGAGCCGACGGAGATACGCCATGGCCCTCAAGATCGCCTTTCAGATGGATCCGATCGATGCGATTGACATCGATGCCGACAGCAGCTTTCGCATCGCCGAAGAAGCGCAGGCCCGCGGCCATGAACTGTTCTACTATACACCCGATAAACTCGCCTATCAGGAGGGGCGCGTCACCGCGTGCGGTTGGCCGCTTGCGGTGCGGCGTCAGCGCGGCGAGCATTTCACGCTCGGCGCGGAGGCCGAGATCGACCTTGCCGATATGGATGTCGTCTGGCTGCGGCAGGATCCGCCTTTCGACATGGGCTATATCACCACGACCCATATTCTTGACCGTATCCACCCCGAAACGCTGGTGGTGAATGATCCGTTCTGGGTTCGCAACTATCCCGAAAAACTCCTGGTCCTGGATTTTCCGGACCTCACCCCGCCTACAACGGTGGCCCGCGATCTCGATACTCTCAAGGCGTTCAAGGATCGCCACGGCGATATCATCCTGAAGCCGCTTTACGGAAATGGCGGGGCCGGCGTGTTCCGCCTTACGCCCGATGACCGCAACCTCAATTCGCTGCATGAGCTTTTTGCCAGCATCAACCGCGAGCCCCTGATTGCGCAGAAATTCCTGCCCGATGTCGCCGCCGGCGATAAGCGCATCATTCTGGTCGATGGCGAGGCGGTCGGCGGCATAAACCGTGTGCCTGCCAAGGGCGAAACCCGGTCGAACATGCATGTCGGTGGACGGCCTGAAAAGGTGGCGCTGACCCCGCGCGACCTGGAGATTTGCGCACGCATCGGCCCGCTATTGCGCGAAAGGGGGCAAGTTTTCGTTGGGATCGACGTGATCGGCGGCTGGCTGACCGAGATCAACCTGACCTCGCCCACCGGCATTCAGGAGCTTGAGCGCTTTGACGGCATCAACATCGCCGAAAAGATCTGGGCGGCGATCGAGGCGAAACGGGCCTGACACGGCGAGGAGCCTGATTTCAGTTGCGCGCCGCAATCAGGCGAAAGCTGAGCGCCTCGGCGATATGCGGCATGGCCACGTTCTCGGCCCCGTCCAGATCGGCGATCGTGCGCGCCACCCGCAGGATGCGGTGATAGCCGCGCGCCGACAGGCGAAACTTTTCGGCCGCTTTCAGCAGCATGTCGCGGCCCTCAGCATCGGGCGTCGCCACCTCTTCCAGAAGCGCGCCATCGGCATCGGCATTGACGCGCGGTCCGGCGTTCAGGCCGTCATAGCGCGCCGTCTGAACCGCGCGGGCGGCGGCGATCCGGGCCGCGACGGTGGCGGTATCATCGCCCGAAGGCGGCAGGTCTAGATCGGTGAAGCTCACTGGCGGAACCTCCAGCCGCAGGTCGAACCGGTCCATCAGTGGCCCCGAAATGCGGCCCATGTAATCCTCGCCACAAAGCGGCGCGCGCCCGCAGGCCTGATCGGCATCGTAAAGATGCCCGCAGCGGCAGGGATTGGCGGCGGCGATCAGCAGGAACCGGCAGGGATAGGTGACATGCGCATTGGCCCGCGCCACCACGACATCGCCGGTTTCAATCGGCTGGCGAAGGGTTTCCAGCACGGGCCGGGCATATTCGGGAAACTCGTCCAGAAACAGCACGCCGTTATGCGCCAGGCTGATCTCACCGGGTTTGGCGTTGCGCCCGCCGCCGACAATCGCCGCCATCGAGGCGGTGTGATGCGGCGCGCGAAACGGCCTGGCCCGCGAAATCCCGCCCTCATCGAGCAGCCCCGCCAGCGAATGGATCATCGAGGTTTCCAGCGCCTCGGCGGCGGTCAGGGGCGGCATCAGCCCCGGCAAACGCGCCGCCAGCATGGATTTGCCCGACCCGGGCGCGCCGACCATCAGGAAATGGTGACGCCCGGCGGCGGCAATTTCCAGTGCCCGCTTGGCGCGTTCCTGGCCGCGCACTTCGCGCAGGTCTTTCACGGATGTCTCGGGGATGACCTCGCCGGGCTCTGCCGCCGGCAGCGGTGCGCGGTCGGTCAGATGGGCGATGATCTCGGCCAGGTTGCGACCTGCATATACCGGCGTGGCCCCGACCCAGGCGGCCTCGGCCCCGCAGGCGGCCGGGCAAAACAGCGCCCGCCCGTCTTCGCCCGCGGCCAGTGCCGTGGGTAACGCGCCGAGGACGCCGACCAGAGCGCCATCCAAGGACATTTCCCCCAGGCTCATCGCGGCCTCGACCTTTTCGCGCGGCACCACGCCCAGCGCCGCCAAAAGCGCCAGCGCAATGGGCAGGTCGAAATGCGATCCGATTTTGGGCAGGTCGGCGGGCGAGAGGTTAATGGTGACCCGTTTCGATGGCAGTGCGATGGCCATCGTGCTCAGCGCCGTGCGCACCCGGTCGCGGGCTTCCGATACCGCCTTGTCGGGCAGCCCGACGATGGAAAACGCGGGCAGGCCGGGGGTGATGGCGCATTGCACCTCGACCCGGCGCGCCTCCAGCCCCTCGAACGCGACGGTCGAGGTGCGGGCAAGGCTTTCGGGGCGCGGCGCATCCAGCATGGTTAACGCCTAGCGCGCC
>Ga0316207_10003766_pt1 | contig 13756 bp, 12 predicted proteins | sample 6weekpyrite_MG_FD_204943 | JGI IMG/M metagenome (GOLD analysis project Ga0316207, IMG submission 204943) | Microbial mat bacterial communities from mineral coupon in-situ incubated in ocean water Damariscotta River, Maine, United States -... | ecosystem: Environmental > Aquatic > Marine >... | reverse complement strand
TATTCCGTCAGATACAGCCAGATAGTAAATAAACCAAAGGCTGTCCAGAAAAAAATAATACCCAATGTAAAATAGGCAAACACTTTCTGCAGGGGGGTCATTTCTTTTATCATAATTCCCCCTCTTCTACCGGCAAGACTCCCTCTGGCTCAATAGTTAATTCTCTTGCATCTAGCAGATCACGAAGATAAGCACGCTCTTCCGGTAACTCCACCAGATTACGTATGTACTCCAGGAAGTGTTCTTCAATTTGATGTTCCCGAGTAATTTTTCCCGTGAGGAATGTCCACTGCATAGGGAAACGACCGGGAGCCAGGTGTACGTTGTACCAATGCCAGAAAGCAATTACCAGCAAGGCCAACAAGGCTTCATGTGGGTGTGATAAACGCATCATTTCCTGAAAATAGGAAGCACTGCCTGAAGGTAATATTGCCGCCCAGAACTCTGGAAATATAAATGATGAACCCGATATAATCATTACCAGGTTACCAAAGGCCGCCGCGAAATAATGAATTTTCTGTTTATACATAAACTTGTCCATTTCCGGACGTTGATCACGCATACCCACAAAATATTGCATATCATGTTTAAAATCTCGCACATCCTTAAGCACTGGAATGATGCTTCGCTGCAATTCAAAACGCCCACTAATAACTTTTATTAAAACCACATAAAACAAATACACTACATGATAAACCATACTGAAAATCATGACTGCGGCCAGTGTCCGATGAATCACTCGAGAAATATCAATGCCCCCCACCAGCTCATTTATCGGTCCGGCCCATATATGATCCATAAAGGCAATGGGTAAGCCGGTAAAGGCCAGGGTTAGAAACGTGACGAAGGTCAGCATATGCTGGATACGAATATGAATTGAATAACGATGGATATCACCAATTGGATTAGATACCACGTTTTTATAAAGCATCACTCGATCTTCAGGCATACTGGCAACAAGACTCTCTATATCTTCTCGCTCTTTATCATCAATTTCATTAATGCGCATTGATGCTTCTAGAACACTTTGCGCTTCAGCTGATAACTTCATAGTTGTTTCCTGTTACCTGTATATAACTCGTCATTCATATTATTTAATTCTATCTTTACTCTTTGATGATTTTCTCCACCAGGATGATCCCATGCGCATACGGAAACTCACACCATCACGGCGTCGCCCAAATGTCTCAACCATCGCCATCCCCACCAATAAAACTAAAACGATGTCACCAACCCATGAGTAAATTAAATTTGCATAATAACGGAACGGATTCTCACCCTTTTTACTGGTTGGATGCGGATCAAGTTCTACATAATTTTCATCCGCATGAATATGGCAGCTACGACAAGTTTCTAGTTTATTGCTTTCGTGTACGGGTGATTCAGGATCCCTTGATGGTCGAATGTCATGAACATTCATGTAGTAATTATCTTTTTTAGCATGGCAGTCAAGGCAATTGGCCGCTTTGGTAAAACCATAATTTGTGACCTTGCCATGAAAACTCTCATCATAAGACTCAACCGCAACGGCATATTTACTACCCAGCTCACGTCCTTCTTTTTTCGCTGCCTCCACATGACGATCAATCAGGGTTTTATCACGATGACAACTTGAACAGAGCTGCACAATTTCAGACGGTGTTCGCTGAACTTCCTTAATCCGGCGACTGGTATGTTTATACCAGTTGGTAACAAACTTACGATCTTCATGACATACCACACAACGATCTACAATTCGTTTTGGCGGCTTATCTTCATTGGGATTATATATAGGGTTGGTATGACAGGTTACACAATAGGGTTTATCCGCATCCAGTCCTGTTTCAATTTTATCCCGCCCATGCACACTGCCTTTATACTTATCGTAAATAGGTTTATGTGAGAAATTTTTTCCTGTGGCCGGATTTTTGATTGAATGACATTCTGAATCACAACTCACACCCCGCTTAACTTCTCGATGTGGCAATTGTTTTATATAATCATGGCAATCCGTACAGGGGACATTACGATGAACGGTAGAACCGAAAGCGTTGGGAATAACCTGATAGCTTCTCTTAACACCCTGCTCATTAATACGCCCCATTTTAGGATATTTATGACAGAGCAGACATCCGGAGTCGTCCTCAAAGGCCCATACAGAATTCATAAAAAACAGACTTACCAATATAACTATGAGGTTGTATTTTCTCATTTATGACATATCTACTCTTAAATTAAAATATGGGATCGTTTCGTTGACAGGTTTCATGTTAATGCAAAGTATATGTAGAACATTGATTTCAATCAATGATTATCCTCCATTATCTAAGTAATTTTTTATTAACTCGACTATATAATTAACCTAATATTAATTTGGACACCCATAATAGTTCCCCATAATTTTTCTAGAGGCATCGTAAAATTAGAGGTATCCTTATATTTTTCAATTAACAGGTAATTAGGTGATCAAAGTAAATCGCATTATGTGGATTTTTATTTTCCTTGCGGGTAGCGCATATATGGCTATGCTTGAATGGAATGAAGAACAACACCGGGCACTCGGCTGGTTTTTATTCACCAGCCTATGGTCGGCATTCTGTGGTATTGGATTTACTATTATGGACTGGCTGATAGGGTTTAAAAAATAGAGCCATATTATAAAACACACCTGGCCATAAACAATCAATTGAAAACCAGAAGTGTGATAAACGGGAAGGCAGATATGTTTAAACTAAATTACTACATTAGAACAATATAATATTTTCAGGATACATAAAACACTTATCTATCTACACCTGAAGCAGGCGATTTAACAAAACATACAATCTACTACCTTTTTAAGGCTATTCTATTAACAGCGTGTTACAGTTATAATTATATCGCCCCCGTTTTTATTTAATACAGAAACAGCAATGCAGACAGCGAGGTGAAGTACAGTGAAAAATGAAGAAAAAAAACTAGGAAAAATATGTATCTGGTGTATAGCCGCAATGGTTTCCATAATACCCTTACTGGTAATTATTATGATTCTAATACTTGGTGATAGCTAAGTGGCATTTTCAGGCTTTAAGAATAGCATGCAATTCTAAGTAAAGCATTTAAACTATTCACCTACAAACTTAAATAACTTTACCTGACTAAATTAATCAGGTAATTAGTTTATAAACCTAATACACAATCATTAAGCATTCTGTGCCAGGATATTAAATTTCATGATATTAAATTTTATTTAAATCATCCTAACAACAACTGTTTTTCTTTACTCCAGGTAAGCAACATTACAATGCTAATTACTTACCTCTTAATACCTGGCCATTGAACACTAACTGAGTGTTTAGATATCCCCTTAGATTCATTTAATCTACCCCGTCGATAACATCCTCAACATAGTTGATATGCATCAATATATTAACAAGCCCTAATCTATACATAGCAGTCCTAATGCATATATTATTAACCTAATGAAATTTTTTATATCCCTGTATTTAAGAAGCATATCTTTACTGAAAAACTGAGCGAAAAAATAAAAAACAGGCACTGTTTATATAAATTTTATTTCCTGAATTTTAACTGTGATTTTCCCTCCCTGGTGTTATGATTCGATTATGAACATCACATAAAAATGATAAAGCTGGAATATATATGAAGACTAATAAACTAGTTTCTAACATGATGTATATTTTGATCGTTTTTTCACCTCTTTTTCTGACACCCTCTGTTTTTGCTGGAGATGAACTTAATTGTGTACTTTGCCACAAACATCGCGGATTAAGCAGAATAGACAAAGATGGCCAATTCCGCCTTTTTTATATTAATCAGGAGCTATTTGACAGCGGCCCCCATAGACGCAACAAATGCAAAGACTGTCATACAGATATAGATCGAATTCCACACAAGCCTGCTAAAAAAGTGGACTGCACACAACAATGCCATATTGTAGAGCCTTCCGGGCAGAAAAAGTTTTCTCATAAGTCCATTGCAAAAACACTGGAAAAAAGTGCCCATGGCAAACTCGATGAAAATGGAAAGCCAAAGCCATATCAGGAAGATTTTCCCACCTGTAAAAGCTGTCATGACCAGCCCTTTTATCGTCCTTTCTCTATTTACAAAGGGAAAAAAATCGCCGGCATTTCAAAACGAGCCATAAGCCGTTGCAAGAGCTGCCATACCAGTGGCGACTTCGCTGAAGATTTCTACGAACATGTGACCACACGTTTACACAAATCCCGTTATTCCGTTGAGACTATTGAGGTATGTGCCAAGTGCCACCTGGACAAAGGCTTTAGGGAACGCCACGAGTTAGACGATGTTATCACGTCTTACAAGGAGACCTTCCATGGGAAAATGGTTATTCTGGGTTCTGAAAAAACACCCGACTGCATTGACTGCCATGTGGTAGCGGGTGAAAACACACACTTAATAGAATCTCAAAGTGTCGCCACTTCTGCTGTTAATAAAAATAATGTAAGCACCACTTGCAGAACCTCCGAATGCCATGCAAATGCCAGTCCCAGCCTGGCCAGCTTCCAGACCCACGTTACCTATGATCGTGAAAAATACCCTATGCAGTTTTATATGTTGCTTATGTTTAAGGCGCTGATGGCGGTGGTACTCTATTTCTTCCTGACACTGATCTTCTTTGAACTAATGCGTCGACTCTTTCCGAAGTTTTCTTTCTTTAAAGAAAAAAGAACGGATGATTATGAAGACATTGTTAATGAAATAAAAGAAGAAGCACAATCACTAGAAAGCATCGTCCGAGGAAAAGAGGAGAAATAAAATGAGCAAAAGATACCAGCCTATTGTTTATAAAGATGGCAAGCGTTATTTTTATCGTTTCTCGGCGCATCAACGTGTACAACATGTCGTGCTATTCTCATCCGTGATAACCCTGGCACTCACCGGTTTTCCACTTCGGCATGCTGAAGAAGCCTGGGCTAAACCTTTATATTATTTTATGGGTGGCCCGGATTTAGCACCATTAATTCACCGCGCCGCGGGCACCGTATTACTCGGTTTATTTATATATCACACCATCTACTGGCTGGTTAAATTTTACAAAAACAATATTGTAAAACTTAAACAGAACAATGAACTTACCGTGGGTAACTTTTTTCGTGAACTCTTTTCATTAGAAATGGTACCTAATAAAAAGGACTGGTTCGATATTGTTCATCTCTGGAAATATCTATTTTACTTTACCAATCGTCCACCGCGTCATGAGCGCATGTCATGGCGTGAAAAATTTGATTATTTTGCTCCCTACTGGGGCATACCGGTTTTGGGCCCCGCGGGTGCTGCATTATGGTGGCGCGATGAAGTTACCCACATTATTCCGGGATGGGTACTGAATGCTGCCTATATCATGCATACGGATGAGGCTTTACTGGCGGTATTATTTCTGTTTTTTGTACACTGGTATAATGTGCATTATTCACCAGAAAAATTTCCTGCCGCAACCGTCTGGTTAACCGGCTATCTTAATGAGCACGATATGATTCATGAACATTACAATGATTATATTCGCGTGATGATAGAGAATGGGCTTGAAGAAGAAATCAAACCCCAGAATTTTGGTGGGGAGGAATACGAATGGTAAAACTTCTCAAAAAATTAATATTTAAAGCCTATGTTATTTTTCTGATGATGTTTACGATCTGGTATGGATACTTTATGGCTCCACTGGTTTTTGGTTTTGAAGGTAAGGAGGAGGCCGAGGAATCATTAAGAGAAATAAGGCATACGGGAACCGATGAAGAACGCATGCTTGCTAATATGATTACATCCGGGGTAGAAACCAGAAAAACCGATCTTGGCTACCGACTTATTGACCAGCCTTACATCGAAGGCCGCTTTCATCATATTGGTTTTGAAATACAACCAGACAATGCCAGCATGTGTGTTCGATGCCATGGCAATATCCCCCATGACAAATCAAAAGAAGTACGTAGTTTTCTCAATATGCATGCCTTTTATACCGCCTGTGAAACTTGTCATATACGACCTTACAACAACAAGGCTAAATGGACGTTTCGCTGGTTTAATAAGGAGAATGGCGAGTTAGCAGCCAATCCCAGGGCACTGGTTGAAATTGAAGAGATGTATGATCACCCCGATTCCCCTTTTTACCCCACCTATGGTAACTATGGGGTAAAAATCGCTCCGGGCACCTTAGATAATGATACATTTAAGTTCATTAAAACTGAAAAGGACAAAGTATTTGTTGAACGCTATCTAGCTGAACAGGACAACCTTAGTCAACAACAAAAATCACAGATTAAAAAACTGGTTCATAAAGGCATTAACAAGAAACCGATTGAATGCAATCAATGCCACCAGGAAAAAAGTCCTTATTTACCCTTTGCAGAACTGGGCTACCCACCTCGTCGAGTTGAAGAGTTAACAAATACATCAGTTGTTGGTATGATTGACAAGTATAAAGAGTTTTATATTCCCAATTTTCTTACGCCTAATAGCGATAGATAAATGGGTAACCCTGGAAAAATCAGTTTGGCGCGAAAAGGATGCACAGAATTTTGTGATCCAACTGATAACTTCAGGGTAACACCTTCAGGCTCTATAGAAACTGAGGTTACAAGTTATGAAAAACTATGCAATTAGTGTTTTCTTATTTTTTATCAGCTGCACATGCAGTGTAGCTGGCAATGCAACTGACTGGAAGCTGACATCCTCGATGGATGGCTTCTGGATAAAATCAACCAGCAAAAATCAGCACGGACTATTACTGGCCTATCATAACAAGCAACCTCAGTTTTTACTTATACTAAAAACAGATAGCCCTTCACCCCACAAAGCTATCCCCATTAAAATCCAGATAGATAAAGGCCCCAGGGAGCACAGCAAACTAAGCCTGCTTGAAAAAAGATCTGAACAGAGTATTTTTCGTATTGAGATTGATGATAAGCAAAAAAACAATATGATTCCCAGAATGATCGCCGGACTGAACTGGAAGATCTATTTCGATTCTGAAAAAAACAAAAACCACAGCATTTCTTTTTCCCTGAAAGGTTTCACTGCTGCTTTCAATGATTTACTGGTTGCTAACAAAATAGGCAGCCTGGACACGGCCTGGTTAATCGATCACAAAAAAGACCGTGAGCTTTATTGCCTGTTGACCACCAATATCAGTATTCAGGCTATGCAGTATCGAGCTGAAGGTAGAAGCTATGCTGATACTTTACATTTAATACCACAAACACATTACTCTATTGTTGACAATCATCTGGCAGAAATAATTACCCAGGTATATGACATCCCATTGACAAGCCTTCCCTGTGAGCCACGTGCAGAAAAATATTTGATGTTTTCACGCTGCATTCAACAACCATTACAGCAACGCAGGCAGGAATAATTATTTTTGAACCCTAATACTGATCTTATAAAAAATCAGGAACTAATAACTTTAATACAGTTTCTACCCGCTGCCTTTGCATCGTATAGAGCTACATCTGTACGCGAAAGCAAACTATCTACCGTATCCCCCTGCACATAATGTGCAACCCCAAAACTACATGTCACATTTCCAACCCGATCAAAATGCTGGCTTTCTACTAATGAACGTAATTTTTCAGAGAACACCAGAACTTTTTCAAGATCTTCTTCCAGGCTCACAATCAAAAATTCTTCACCACCCCAGCGCCCCACTAAGTCCGATTTTCTTACACTGGAGGAAAATAATGTAGAAATGGTTTGTAAAACACGATCCCCGGTTTGATGTCCATAAGTATCATTAACTTTTTTAAAGTTATCAACATCAATAAGAATCAAACTAAATGAGTGGTGATAGCGCCTGGCCTGTTCCACTTCGCTCGTGAGAATTGAGTCAATTTTTCGTCTATTGTATAGTTTGGTTAATTGATCTGTTACAGATAGTGCTTCAAGCTCTCGAGTTCGCCCCGCAACCAATTGACGCAATTCCGAATCTTTACGTAATGAAACCCTGATAACCGGAATGACAATAAGTAGCGCCTCAAATATCAGGGTAAACAATGTCCCTATCAGGATAAATAATTCTCGCTCCATTAAGTCTTTTGTTTTTTCATTGCTTTCACTCTCAAAAACATAAACTGCATTATTTATTTGCGGTAATAGTTCGAAAGATATTTTCTCAATTTGTTGTAACGTTTTGCGATCACCATTATGAATGAAACTGGAAAGCAATATTAAATAGTGATCAATCTTATTTTTAAGATCGCCAGGCGAATGATAAATAGCTGCAGCTTGTTCAAACGTCAGGTATTGACTTACAATTTCGTTATGATCCTGTTTCATCAGGTCATACAGTTCAATTAAGTGTGTCTTAAATTCCTGATTATTTGTTTCATAGAAACGTTTTGCGATTAGCGTTGTTTTTTGAGAAAGCATTCGCTGTTTACCGCTTATATTAATAATATGTGCATATTTATTTTGACTTTGAATTATTTCGGTCGTTGTTAAGTACGCATACACCGCCCAACAGGCCAGGCTAATAAAAACAATAGCATATGAAAATTTTATATTAAGCATGGCTACACATTATCATATTTGTAGCAATAAGACCGTTCGTCTAGAAAATATATTTATAGCCACTCCAGCCAACGATTCTTTAAACGGTATGGCGAATTCTCTATTTTGTGCTTTACTCAGGATATTGGGATAGATTTATTGTGAAGCACATATAAAGACACCTCTAATATTAACCTCACCCGACTACGCTTATGTTTAGTGGAATAGTAGCCAAAATATCCTTATCTATCAGTGTTTTTACTTTTGCCATCTTAATGGTAATGATTTCTATTGCACTGGTTGATCACGGCGGTAGTTACAATGATTTCATACAATCACAGCTCATTTCCCATAAAAACATACAATATTCAATTATTATTGCAGGCTTATTACTAATATTTCTTAGCGCACTAATTAGCTGGTCAGTTACCCTGTATGGCAGTTTCAGAATAGCCGGGCCTTTATATCGTTTTGTGCAAAATATTAGCCATTGTCATGGGTCAGATACTATGTTGTCTCTGCGCTCAGATGACTGTTTGCAGGATTTGTCAGCTAAAATAATTCATGCCGCAAAACAGATTGAAAATCATAAACATGAGATTCTCACTCAAATAAATTCATATCAACAACTGCTAGCGTTAGCCGACGCCCCGGACAAGAATAAAAAAATTGTAGCGATATTACAACATATCAAACAGATAGAAAGTCGAGTCAAGCTAGATGAGTAAGCGGTTCATTTTTTTACTGGTGAGTCTGTTTTTTCTAACAGCAACCCATATTTTTGCTAAAAAACACACAGCACAAACGTTTCACCCCCATGACATTGCATGCAATAGCTGTCACCTGGCTTCCACAAAAGTAACTAAGGATAATGCACACCAGTTGCTTGCCACACAGGAAAAGCTTTGTTCTAGCTGTCATGAAAAAGCACTGAAAGTCAGTCATCCTAGTGGCCTTGTACCTTCAATGAAATTCTCTGATACATTTCCGCTGGACTGGAAACAGGAAATGACCTGTAGTACTTGCCATAATGTACATGCGGTGGAGTATTATTCCATACGTGGTAACCTTAGAGGTAAATCTCTTTGCCTTAGCTGTCATCAGATATCCTTTTTCAGCGCGATGACAGATAGTGGTATTTCAATTCAACAATCAGTACATAAAAAGCCTGTCAGCAATAATTTTTCCGCCGTTGATAGTTATTCTCTTGAATGTCTCAACTGTCATGCTAATAAAGGTGATACAAAATCTATTGCGGTTAGTAGCAGAGGCATAGTTAAGCATTCTAGTGGTGCCGTTAATCACCCCGTAGGCATGCTTTATCGTGACGCTTATAACAAGGGAAGCTATAGACATATAGACAAAATTTCAAAAAATATTATTTTCCCCGATGGTAAGGTTAGCTGTATTTCGTGCCATAAAGGCTATAGCCGTAAACATGGTGAAATGGTTAGTGCAAAATCAACTACCGCCCTGTGCTTTGAATGCCATGACATATAATAACCTGATGAGCAATTTTTCTAATGAATAAAAATAAGCGAAAAAAATACTATATTAATCCGGCCATTCAAAAACGCCTGATTGCTAACCTGGTTGTTATTGAACTGGTACTTATCAGTTTAACAACGCTCTGGCTTTACCAGGACATGAGTCAGCTGATTGAAAACAACATGTTTAAAATACACATACAGAACACCCTGTCGGTGGAGTTTTTTGCTGTGCGTCTTGCCCAGGCAGCTTTAGTTTTATTAATAATTAATGTTTTAATTGCTTCACTTGTTCTCTGGTACTGGCGAAATTATATCAACAATATCATTAGCCCACTTAATGAAGCAGCAGAGGCGATAGGTAAACTTGACTTCACCATAAAACTTGATGTTTCTGTTGAACATGAAGCATCTAGAATTGCAATTAACTGGTTAAGCCAGGAAAAAAAAATACTCTCTGAAATTAGGCGTTATACCTCTATGATTGACATGGAGAAACCTGAGGCAACAGCTAAGCTTTTAGAAAATTGCAAACAGTTACTTGAAAAACAATCCTAGTCAAAAATATTTACTCAAACCTGATCTGACAATTTCACCTGTAGATAAAGACTCAAAACACACTGAAGCCGACCTTCGTTTGATTGCTTTACTCATTGGATTGTTGCAGTCACCCTGCCAGGGAACATCTCCATCGGGGAAAGACCGCTGTTTTTTAGCACTCTGTCCCTAAGCTATCCTCACGAATATTATCTAAAAGCTAAAAGCATTTTATCCGCAAATGAACGCAAAGATACGCGAATGTTTTGTTTGTGCGCCTGCGGCGCACTGCATCCAGTATAAAGCTTTTGCTTTTATTTGCGTGTTTTAGCGTTCATTTGCGGACAAAATGCTTTATCTTTCTGATTCTTCCAGGATCATTTAAAATGACAGAATTTACAAATTTCCTGGTCACGTAGTCGCCGCTTACTGCCAGCACCTTTTGCATTTGCCTTATTCTTAATCACGCCTTTCTCATGTGCGTTATGGCACGTGCCACAAAATACTCTTCCAGTTCCGGGCTCTAATGGGAAATCTATATTATTTTTTTTCGTCATTTCATCCAGCCTGCTTTTAATTAGTTCACTGGGTCTAACCAGATGATTTGGACCACTTCCCTGTTTAAAAAAAGTAAACTGACCTCCCGGGTGAGGAATCCATTTGTGGCACCCCCAACACATGGTTTCTAATGACTCACTGGCATTAAACTTCAGTAGATCAATGTTTTTTGCCTGACGTAATACTTTCAGTGAGTCGACATGGCATATGCGACATTTCTCCGCTCTTATTTCGCCACGCTCGTTGATCTGTTCATGGGGATTAAGTCGTTCATACTGCTCTTTATCATGACAATAATAACAGGGCTGGCTACGCGTCTTAAAAGGCCCCTTACGAAAAAACTTTGAATTAGTCATCTTATGTCGACTTTTTGAACCTTCACACTGCAGGGCAATATCATGACAACTTACGCAACTTATTTTACCCGATGTTTTTTTTAGTGATTCTTTATAAGACGTATTCATGCGTTTTAGCATGTCTTTAGAAGGTCGAATATCAATGGGATGAATGTAGCGATGATCATAATCCGCATCATGGCAACTTAAACAGGTATCATTAATATTTTTTTTGCGTAAGTTTTTTATTGACGCTTTACCCAGCGGTTTTAAATGACACACGCTGCAGGCATTATCAATCCAGTGGGGGCTGGGAATTTTGTCTCTGCTTAATTCGGTCTCAGACAGGGCCCGAGGTATTTCATCAATATTAAGTAACTTACTTAAATTTGTTTTAATGTTTGTATTTTCTTTAGCCACAGCCAGGCCATGAGCAATCGTCATCACAAAACATGACATAACAATATTAAATAACCATTGCTTCATTATCACATGCCACCCATGCCTCCACCGCCGCCACCCATACCGCCAGGATAGCTTTTAGGATTATGGTTCATGCCGTGACAACTCAGGTAACAACGTCCGGAGAAGGTGCCGGTGGACTCATAACGTAAAGCACCCGAAGAGCTGGGGGAAACTACTGAGATATCAAAATTGATCAGTTTACTGTTATTAGTGCTATTACCCTGGGTTGAGCTGATGCCATGAGGGTCATGGCAGACATTGCAGGGCGTGCTTAAATTATGCATCCCTCCCATGCCACCACCCATGCCACCTTGCCCAGTAATATGCAGGCTGTGTCGAGAAAAACTCTGGTTACCAAGAATACTGTTGCGATCATGGCATTTGTAACACAGGGCATAACTGGATGCACTTTCAGCCGTAGGGTCCTGTGTCAGGTATTGCCGTTCCAGAATGGGTTCATGGGTTGAACCATGGGGACCATTAGGCCCATTACCACCTGCACCTGGCCCATTGTCATTGTTATGGCAATCTAAACAGCTAATGGTACTGCTGGTGGTCAGTGGTGGTATTAGACTTGGCACATTCGGGTTTTTACCGCTACCCGCTACGGGATGGTAAGATGGATTGGTTGTATTAAATTCCAGCCGAACATTGGTTTGCCCTATTTGTCGAGTAGTACGCGCGGTTGGTTTGTTATTACTGTCCCCATGACATCGATAACAAAGCTCCTGCACATTGTTCACCTGGTTTATTTCACTGCCCTGTTGATCTATTCCCCGAACCCCGTTAAGTGGGTTGGCACTGTTAGCCGCATGGGGGTTATGGCAATCTACACATTCTACGTGGCGACTATTCACCACCGCCCCTTCAGCCGGATCGTGGACATCGGTCGTATTGCCTATTGGGTGACGGGCAAATTTATTAAACTCTGCTTCTATATTGTGGTTGGCAACATTGCCATTATGACAACTCAGGCAATTATTTTCCTCCGCTGCATAATTAAGAATACGTGACTGGCTACCCGCATTATGGGGAGTATGGCAGTTTTCACAGGCATTACCCGCAACACTTGTTGCATCAGTATTGGGCCAGGGATCGGGATTACCCCCATTCCAGGTGGCCGATGAGGTGCTGTGTGATGTCTGGTCCCAGAAATTTTTAATATGACAGACCTGACACAGGGATGAAGCCGTATTGTTCATCACCAGAAATTTACCATTTGCATCGTTATGCGGGTCATGACAACTGGTACATTGCATCTGTCCGCTATTATCCAGCTTTACCGGGCCAGTAAGTGTCGATGGATTAGCCAGCTCACCCCTTTGTGTGGCCAGACCGGAAGTGTATGCAAAGGAAACAGGGTGATCATCAGACAGATCTGTACCCAGGTGAGTTTTTCCGGGTGGCATAGTGGTGACACCACCTACCATATTAATCGGTGTTGACTGACTCAGTACATTACCCAGTGCAACGGTGCCATCATGGCAGCTCAGGCATAACATCGAAGCACCGGTTGGCTGACCTGGGGAAGCAAAAATAGTAGAACTTGAATAAGGTGTGTACACACTACCTGAAGAGGCATGATTCCATAACGGATCCATGGGGGCTGAATTATGTGGCGTATGACAAAACACACAAATTTGTTGCTCACTGCTGGCTTTAATTGCACCCGGTCCGGTTACCGATAAATTATGTTTGGTATCAGCCACACCTGAATATATTCCCGGGCTATACAGTGATAACAATAATACCGGTATTTGAAGCACGCTTATAAATGAATAGGTTGTTTTCATAATGCCTTCCCAATATAGCTAAATACCTGAACACGTCGATTATAGGAATCTGCTACATAAATTTTTTGTTGTGGGCTGATATGAATGCCGCTTGGCA
>Ga0316207_10003765_pt1 | contig 13763 bp, 9 predicted proteins | sample 6weekpyrite_MG_FD_204943 | JGI IMG/M metagenome (GOLD analysis project Ga0316207, IMG submission 204943) | Microbial mat bacterial communities from mineral coupon in-situ incubated in ocean water Damariscotta River, Maine, United States -... | ecosystem: Environmental > Aquatic > Marine >... | reverse complement strand
GAGCCAGAACGAGCGATTGATCAGCCCTATTTGATGCCAGTGGAAGATGTGTTCTCTATTTCAGGTCGTGGCACAGTGGTCACGGGTCGAGTTGAGCGAGGTATCGTTAAAGTCGGCGAAGAAATCGAGATCATCGGTATTCGTGAGACTCAAACCACCACCTGTACGGGCGTCGAAATGTTCCGCAAGTTGCTGGATGAAGGTCGAGCGGGCGAAAACGTCGGCGTTCTGCTTCGTGGAACCAAGCGTGATGACGTAGAGCGTGGTCAGGTGTTATGTAAGCCGGGATCCGTCAAGCCGCATACGCAATTCGAAGCGGAAGTGTATATCTTGAGTAAGGATGAAGGTGGTCGTCATACGCCGTTCTTCAAAGGCTATCGTCCGCAGTTTTACTTCCGTACGACGGATGTGACGGGTGCGTGTGAATTGCCAGAAGGTGTTGAAATGGTCATGCCGGGAGATAACGTGCAGTTGTCAGCAACGCTGATTGCACCTATCGCGATGGAAGAAGGTTTGCGCTTTGCGATCCGTGAAGGCGGGCGTACAGTTGGCGCAGGTGTTGTTGCTAAAATTATTGAGTAATTTTGGCAACCTTTTCGAAGGCGGCTTGATGCTGCCTTCTTTTGTATAGGCCAGTAGCTCAATTGGCAGAGCAGCGGTCTCCAAAACCGCAGGTTGGGGGTTCGATTCCCTCCTGGCCTGCCACTATACAAATTGCTTAACGATAGCTCGAAATTATGAATGCAAAGGTAGAAAAAGAAAGCGGTAGCTTGGATTTATTGAAGTGGCTGCTGGTGTTTGGCTTCGTTGCCGCAGGCGTGGTTGGGAACTACTACTTTGCAGCTGAATCCTTGCTTTATCGTATTTTGGCGTTATTGGTTTTGGCGCTTATAGCGGGATGGACGGCGCTACAGACCATCAAAGGTAAGCGGTTTGCTGCCTTGGTTGCAGAAGCGCGGATAGAAATTCGAAAAGTCGTGTGGCCAACCCGCCAAGAATTGACTCAAACCACAATGATTGTTGTGGCCTTCGTGTTGGTGGTTGCGCTTATGTTGTGGGGAATAGACTCCCTGATCGGCTGGATCGTGTCCGGTGTTATAGGTTAATGGGAGAAATTTGATGGCCAAAGCTTGGTATGTCGTTCATGCCTTTTCCGGATACGAAAAGCAGGTGATGCGATCGCTTTTGGAGCAGGTGGCCTTGAAAGGACTGGAAGGCAAGTTTGGTGAAATACTCGTTCCCACTGAAGAAGTGGTTGAAATGCGAGATGGGAAAAAACGTAAAAGCGAGCGTAAGTTTTACCCTGGCTATGTGTTGGTTCAAATGGATATGGATGATGAAACCTGGCATTTGGTTAAATCTACGCCGCGCGTAATGGGTTTTATTGGAGGTACGGCGGAGCGCCCCGTCCCGATTACAGACCGGGAAGCAGAAACGATTTTACAAAAAATCGAGACCGGAGCTGAGAAGCCAAGGCCAAAAACCTTGTTCGAGCCTGGTGAAGTGGTTCGGGTTGTTGACGGACCCTTTGCTGATTTTAATGGTGCAGTCGAAGAGGTTGATTATGACAAGAGTCGCGTCAAGGTTGCTGTTCTGATTTTTGGACGGTCTACGCCAGTTGATTTGGACTTTAGTCAAGTCGAAAAAGACTAAATTTTAAAAATGTAAGTGCTCATTTTACCCGTCGGTGAAATGGGCTTTTTGTGTCTATACGGGGAGCTTGTCTACAAGCGTTTGAACCCGAAGGAGTAAAGTTATGGCTAAGAAGGTTGATGCTTATATAAAGCTTCAAGTCGCCGCTGGTAAGGCGAATCCAAGTCCACCAGTTGGCCCGGCATTGGGTCAGCACGGTGTCAATATCATGGAGTTTTGTAAGGCGTTTAACGCACAAACTCAGGGCATGGAGCCAGGTTTGCCGGTTCCGGTTGTCATTTCGGTTTACACTGACAAGAGTTTTACCTTTGTCATGAAAACCCCGCCTGCAGCGGTGCTATTGAAAAAAGCGGCTGGAATTAAAAGCGGTAGTGGTGAGCCTAACACTAAGAAAGTGGGCACCGTCACCCGTGCGCAATTAGAAGAGATTGCAGCGATGAAGGAACCTGACCTGAATTCAGGTGACTTAGATGCCGCAGTCAGAATTATTGCGGGAACAGCACGTAGCATGGGCCTGAAAACGGAGGGCGTTATCTAATGGCTAACTTAAGCAAGCGTCAAAAGTTGATCCGGGAAAAAGTTCAGGCAGATAAGTCATACAGTGTTGAAGACGCGGTGTCTCTGTTGGCTGAGTTATCGTCTCAGGTTAAATTCAAAGAGTCGATCGATATCGCCATTAATTTGGGCGTCGATGCACGTAAATCAGACCAGGCAGTTCGCGGCTCTACCGTGTTGCCAAACGGAACAGGTAAAACAGTTCGTGTCGCCGTATTCACTCAGGGTGAAAATGCTGAAAAAGCAAAAGAAGCCGGTGCTGATATTGTTGGTATGGACGAGCTTGCGGCAGAAGTCAAAAAAGGCATCATGGATTTCGATGTCGTCATTGCTTCTCCCGATGCCATGCGGGTAGTCGGCCAGTTAGGTCAGATCCTGGGTCCCAGAGGCTTAATGCCGAATCCTAAAGTTGGCACGGTAACACCCGATGTAGCAACCGCGGTGAAAAATGCCAAAGCCGGCCAGGTACGCTATCGAACAGATAAAAACGGCATCATTCATACCATCATCGGTAATGTTGAATTTAGCCCTGAATCGATCAAGCAGAATGTTGAAGCGTTACTGGCGGATCTTAAAAAGTCCAAGCCCGCTTCTGCGAAGGGTATCTATATGAAGAAGATTACACTTTCTTCGACAATGGGCCCCGGGCTGGTAATTGATCAAAGCGCCATCTCTATTTAACGGTAGAAGATGACGCGCGCGAAAGCGCAAAGAACTTTGGGGTCGAGGCGTTTAGCCTGGGCTGTCAAAGACCGCAGGTGTTAAAAGGTTCGCGTTCGCGCGGGCCTTTTAGCTTAATCTCCTGCGCAGACGGTGTGCAGACTCTCTTTAAAGAGTAGAACTCCCGCCGTAGGTCGCTCGGAAACGAGTGTATATGAGTGGTCGGCATTAGCCGACTTTCGTGAGGAGAAAACCAATGGCAATTGGACTCGAAGACAAAAAAGCGATTGTCGCTGAAGTCAATGAGGTTGCTGGCGGTGCTTTATCTGTCGTGCTGGCTGATTATCATGGCGTTGATGCCAATGATATGACGGGCCTGCGCAAACAAGCTCGAGAAGGGGGTGTATACCTTCGCGTCGTTCGAAACACGTTAGCAAGACGTGCCATCGAAGGAACCGAGTTTGACTGCATTAAAGACGTGTTGGTTGGTCCAACCGTTCTTGCTTTTTCGCTAGAGGATCCTGGAGCTGCTGCGCGCTTGCTCAAAGATTTCGCTAAAGAAAAAAGTGCATTTGAGATTAAAGCGCTTGCAGTTGGTGGTGAACTATTGGGTGCCGACCAGATCGATCGTTTGGCAAAATTGCCAACACGCGATCAGGCATTGGCTATGTTAGCTGGCGTGATTCAGGCACCTATTACAAAACTTGCACGTACTTTCAACGAAGTTCCTTCGAAGATTACGAGAGCGGTTGCGGCAGTTCGCGATCAGAAGAAAGACGCAGCTTAATATTTTTTGGTTATTTACTAATTTAAGGAGATGTGAGTCATGGCTCTATCTAAAGATGATATTTTAAATGCAATTGCTGAAATGAGCGTAATGGATGTAGTTGAGCTTGTTGAAGCAATGGAAGAGAAATTTGGCGTTTCAGCTGCAGCTGCCGTTGCGGCAGCACCCGCAGCGGGTGGCGATGCTGGCGGCGCAGCCGCTGAAGAGCAAACTGAGTTTGACGTTGTTTTAACGGCCGTTGGTGATAAGAAAGTTAACGTCATCAAAGCTGTTCGTGCCATTACCGGTCTTGGTCTGAAAGAAGCAAAAGGTATGGTTGACGGTGCGCCTTCTAACGTTAAGGAAGGTGTTAGCAAAGACGACGCTGAAGCAGCGAAGAAAGAGCTTGAGGAAGCTGGCGCTTCTGTTGAAATCAAATAACTGTTCATTGAATAGCTATTTGATGCGAACAAAAGCACAAATATTCAGCTGAATGGAACTGGCTGGTAGCAAGGTTGCTGCCGGCCTTTTTCTGTTGTTAGAAGATTGTCCCGGACTAGAAAATTATTTGGTTCAACTTGTATTTTCTATTCTCGGACAGCTTTCTAATGAACATGATTGCCTGCAAAGCAGGCATGGGACTTGTGAATATTATAGAGAGATAAGCCTCTTTATTAAGCATAGTCAGTGAAAAAACGGTGTCAAACCGCATGAAAATTTCGACCTTTAAGTCATAAAACTGGGGAATACAGATGACCTACTCGTACACAGAGAAAAAGCGCATTCGTAAAGAATTTGGTGTTTTGCCAACGGTAATGGATGTGCCTTATCTTTTGGCTATTCAACTCGATTCCTATCTTGGCTTTTTGCAAGACAGTGATAACCCTGAAACACGTGAAGATGTCGGTCTTCATGCGGCATTTAAATCTGTTTTTCCCATCGTCAGTTTTTCAGGAAATGCGGCTCTGGAATATGTTAGCTATCGACTGGGTGAGCCATCTTTTGACGTAAAAGAGTGTATTCAGCGCGGCGTGACGTATGCGGCGCCTTTGCGAGTCAAGGTTCGCTTGATTATTTATGATCGAGAGTCATCGAACAAGGCAATCAAAGATATTAAAGAGCAAGAAGTCTATATGGGCGAAATGCCTCTGATGACTAAAAATGGCACATTTGTCATTAATGGTACGGAGCGGGTAATCGTCTCTCAGCTGCATCGATCACCAGGTGTGTTTTTTGATCACGACAAAGGCAAGACGCATTCGTCTGGCAAGCTGCTCCATTCTGCGAGAGTGATCCCTTACCGTGGTTCATGGCTGGATTTTGAATTTGATCCAAAAGACTGCGTATTTGTACGAATTGACCGACGCCGTAAACTTCCGGCCACCATTCTGCTGCGTGCCTTAGACTTCAGCACACAAGAAATTCTGGAAATGTTTTTCGAAACCAGCACCTTCTTGCTATCCAAAGATAGCTGTAAGCTTGAGCTGGTTCCTGCTCGCATGCGTGGAGATCTCGCCAGATTCGAAATTAAGGACGGTAAAGGCAAGGTCATTGTTGAGGAAGGTCGACGCATTACCGCGCGACATATTCGCCAGCTTGAAAAACTCGGTAGTCACCTGGACGTTCCGACAGAGTATCTATACGGCCATGTTCTGGCAAAAGATATTATCAACGAAGAGACTGGCGAGCTGGTTGTTGAATGTAACACCGAGCTCACAGATGAGGTCGTGGCAACGATTATTGAAGCGGGCGTCGATTCGATTGAGACACTTTACACTAACGAGCTGGACTGTGGTCCCTTTATTTCTGATACCTTGCGTGCAGATCCGACGAATAATCGCCTCGAAGCGTTGGTTGAAATCTATCGAATGATGCGACCTGGTGAGCCACCAACAAAAGAGTCTGCGGAAAATCTATTTAAGAATTTGTTCTTTTCACCTGAAAGGTACGATTTGTCAGCTGTTGGCCGCATGAAGTTCAACCGTCGGATCGGGCGTAACGAAGAAACTGGTAATGGCGTATTGGCAAACCAGGATATTATCGACGTTCTAAAAACGCTGATTGACATTCGCAATGGTAAAGGTGAGGTGGATGATATCGACCACCTTGGTAACCGACGAATTCGTTCTGTGGGAGAGATGGCTGAAAACCAGTTCAGAGTAGGCTTGGTTCGTGTCGAACGCGCGGTACGAGAGCGACTGAGTATGGCTGAATCGGATGGTTTGATGCCTCAGGATTTGATTAATGCCAAGCCTGTTGCAGCCGCTGTCAAAGAGTTTTTTGGTTCCAGCCAGCTGTCTCAGTTTATGGATCAGAACAATCCGTTGTCAGAGATTACACACAAGCGACGTGTGTCAGCATTGGGCCCAGGCGGCCTGACGCGCGAACGCGCGGGATTTGAAGTTCGAGATGTTCACCCAACACATTATGGGCGAGTTTGCCCAATCGAAACGCCTGAAGGACCAAACATTGGTTTGATCAATTCATTAGCGACTTATGCACGTACCAACTCGTATGGTTTTTTGGAAAGTCCTTATCGAAAGGTGGTTGATGGCCTGGTAACCGATGAGATTAGCTATCTTTCCGCAATTGAGGAAAGTGGTTTCGTCATCGCCCAGGCAAGCGCAATTATTGATAGTTCAGGTAAATTGTCTGAAGAGCTCGTTACCGTAAGACACAAAAACGAATTTACAGTGTCGGCCCCCGAAAATGTAAATTACATGGATGTGTCACCACGCCAGGTTGTATCGGTTGCGGCCTCTCTTATTCCGTTTTTAGAGCATGATGATGCGAACCGTGCCCTGATGGGATCGAACATGCAGCGTCAGGCGGTTCCAACGTTGCGTTCAGAAAAGCCGTTGGTGGGTACCGGGATTGAGCGAATTGTGGCGCAGGACTCCGGTGTTTGTGTTGTCGCCGAACGCGGTGGTGTTATAGAGAGCGTGGATGCTGGACGCGTCGTTGTGCGGGCAAACGACAACGAAGTTGAAAAAGGTGATGCGGGTGTCGACATCTACAGCCTGACCAAATATGTCCGTTCGAACCAAAATACCTGTATTAATCAGCGTCCTTTGGTCAAACAGGGAGAAACGATTGCTCGGGGTGACGTGTTAGCAGATGGCCCGTCGGTTGACATGGGAGAGCTAGCTCTGGGTCAAAATATGCGCATCGCGTTTATGCCTTGGAATGGCTATAACTATGAGGATTCGATTCTCGTCTCTGAAAAAGTGGTTCAGGAAGACCGCTTTACTACGATTCACATACAAGAACTGACCTGTGTTGCGCGAGATACCAAGCTGGGCACAGAAGACGTGACGGCGGATATTCCAAACGTTGGCGAGAGCGCGTTATCGAAGTTGGATGAATCAGGCATTGTTTATATCGGTGCTGAAGTCGGACCAGGTGATATTCTGGTCGGTAAAGTAACGCCAAAAGGCGAAACACAGCTGACGCCAGAAGAAAAACTGTTGAGAGCTATTTTCGGTGAAAAAGCTTCTGATGTTAAAGATACGTCTTTACGCGTTTCGACTGGAACGCGTGGAACCATCATCGATGTACAGGTATTTACCCGTGACGGTGTTGAAAAAGATCAGCGTGCACTCGATATCGAAAATGCGCAACTAGATCAATTCCGTAAGGACTTGAAAGACGAGTTTCGAATCGTTACCGGTGCGACCTATGAGCGCCTGACATCTGCTTTGGAAGGACAGGTCGTTGTGTCGGCGCCAGGCTTGAAAAAGGGTGATGTGCTGACGAATGACTATTTGTCTTCTCTGGAAGCGAATGACTGGTTTAGCTTGAAGATGAAAGAAGACGCCTTGAACGAAATGCTTGAAAAAGCAGAGTCGCAATTGGAAGAGCGTCGCAACGACCATGCCGAGCGTTTTGAAGTGAAGAAACGCAAGCTTCAGACTGGAGATGATCTGGCGCCCGGTGTACTGAAAATTGTTAAAGTGTATGTTGCCATTAAGCGTCGCATCCAGCCAGGTGACAAAATGGCGGGCCGGCACGGGAACAAGGGTGTTATTTCCGTCATTATGCCGGTTGAAGATATGCCGTACGACGAACAAGGAAATCCTGTTGATATCGTACTGAACCCGCTGGGTGTGCCGTCTCGAATGAACGTGGGTCAGGTGCTGGAAACGCACTTGGGAAGCGCAGCGAAAGGTTTGGGTCACAAAATTAATCTAATGCTGAAAGAGCAGCGTAAGGTTGCCGAAATTCGTGAGCTGTTAGATCAGATATACAACGGGATCGCGAGCAAGAAAGAACAGTTGGATTCGTTCTCTGATGCTGAAATTCTGGAACTCGCAAGCAATCTGCGTGCCGGTGTGCCGATGGCAACACCCGCGTTTGATGGTGCTAACGAAGGAGAGATCAAGAATTTACTGCGACTTGCCGGGATGGATGACAGTGGTCAGGTCCGTTTATATGATGGGCGAACCGGTGATGAATTTGATCGTCCGGTGACCGTTGGTTATATGTATATCCTTAAGTTGAATCACTTGATTGATGACAAAATGCATGCACGTTCTACCGGCTCTTATAGTCTGGTTACACAGCAGCCTCTGGGTGGTAAAGCACAGTTTGGCGGCCAGCGTTTTGGTGAGATGGAAGTCTGGGCACTGGAAGCATATGGTGCGGCGTATACGCTCCAGGAAATGCTGACAGTTAAGTCGGATGACGTGGCGGGCCGAACCAAGATGTATAAGAATATTGTTGATGGTGATCACCGAATGGAGCCGGGTATGCCGGAGTCCTTTAACGTTCTGGTTAAAGAGATTCGCTCGCTTGGTATCGATATAGAGCTTGAGTCAGAGTAGCTTTTCAATCACTAAAGACGGCTATACCTAAAGAATACGCGGCAGCGGGTGGTAACCACGGTTAACACCCGCAGATAGATAACTCCAGCTGGAGCAGGAACCGATGAAAGATTTACTAAACCTTTTAAAAAACCAGAAACAGAATCAGGAATTCGACTCTATTCGTATTGGATTGTCCTCACCTGAAATGATTCGATCCTGGTCTTATGGTGAAGTTAAAAAGCCAGAAACGATCAACTATCGAACGTTTAAGCCAGAACGAGACGGATTGTTTTGCGCCAAAATTTTCGGCCCAATCAAAGATTACGAATGTCTTTGCGGCAAGTACAAGCGCCTTAAGCATCGCGGTGTTATTTGTGAAAAATGTGGTGTTGAAGTGGCGTTGGCGAGTGTTCGTCGTGATCGAATGGCGCACATCGAACTTGCCAGCCCGGTTGCACACATTTGGTTTTTGAAGTCACTACCCTCCCGTATCGGCATGTTGCTCGATATGACCTTGCGAGATATTGAGCGTGTTTTGTATTTCGAGTCTTTCATGGTCATTGATCCGGGCATGACAACGCTCGAGCGTGGACAGTTGCTTGGCGATGAGCAGTATTATGAAGCGATAGAAGAATTCGGCGATGAGTTTGTCGCGAAGATGGGCGCCGAGGCGATCCAAAGCCTGTTGCAAGACATCGATCTGGAAGAAGAGATTGGTATCTTGCGTGAAGAAATTCCGGCAACAAATTCTGAAACAAAGATCAAGAAGCTGTCCAAGCGGCTAAAACTGCTGGAGTCGTTCCACAGCTCCGGTAACCATCCAGAGTGGATGGTCATGACCGTGTTGCCGGTTCTGCCTCCCGATCTTCGTCCGCTTGTGCCTCTGGATGGCGGGCGATTTGCGACCTCTGATCTAAACGATTTATATCGTCGGGTCATTAACCGGAACAACCGTCTAAAGCGACTGCTTGAGCTGAGTGCGCCCGATATCATCGTCCGTAACGAAAAGCGTATGTTGCAGGAATCAGTTGACGCGCTACTCGACAACGGCCGTCGTGGACGCGCGATTACCGGTTCAAACAAGCGGCCATTAAAATCGCTTGCCGATATGATTAAAGGCAAGCAGGGTCGTTTCCGTCAAAATTTGCTGGGTAAGCGTGTTGATTATTCAGGCCGTTCGGTGATTGTGGTTGGGCCTAGCTTGCGCTTGCATCAGTGCGGTTTACCCAAGAAGATGGCGTTGGAGCTGTTCAAGCCCTTTATCTTCTCCAAGTTAGAGCTTCGCGGGCTGGCGACAACCATCAAAGCAGCGAAGAAAATGGTTGAACGGGAAACGCCTGAAGTTTGGGATATTCTGGCCGAAGTGATTCGCGAACATCCGATCATGCTGAACCGTGCACCGACCCTCCACCGGCTAGGCATTCAAGCTTTCGAACCGGTTTTGATTGAAGGTAAAGCGATACAGTTACACCCGCTGGTTTGTGCCGCGTTTAACGCTGACTTCGACGGCGATCAGATGGCGGTACACGTGCCGCTAACGCTCGAAGCGCAGCTCGAAGCGCGTGCCTTAATGATGTCGACCAATAATATACTGTCACCTGCGAATGGCGAACCCATCATTGTTCCGTCTCAGGATGTGGTACTCGGTCTTTATTATATGAGCCGTGAGCGCATTAATTGTTTGGGTGAGGGCATGGTCTTTGCCGACATCAAAGAGTTGCAGCGTGCTTACGGTGCGAAAAAAGTCCACTTACAAGCAAAGATCAAGGTTCGCATTACCGAGGTGTTGCGCGATGACGAGGGCGTAGAAACAAGCCAAACCCAGATTGTTGAGACCACGACCGGGCGTGCGTTGTTGTTTGATATCCTGCCCGATGGCCTGCCTTTCGAGTTGGTCAACTGCCCGATGACCAAAAAGGCGATATCCCGGCTGATCAACAAGGCCTACCGTACCTGTGGCATGAAAGATACGGTGATCTTTGCTGACCAGCTAATGTATCTTGGTTTCTCTCAGGCGACCTTCTCAGGCTCGTCAATCGGGGTAAATGATTTTGTGATTCCTGAGGAGAAGACGCCAATCATCGACTCAGCCTCGGCAGAAGTAAAGGAGATCGAGACCCAGTTTGCCTCCGGTCTTCTGACGCATGGTGAGAAGTACAACAAGGTGATCGATATCTGGTCTCGTGCCAATGATAAAGTTGCCAAAGCAATGATGGATACCTTGGGTAAGGAAGACGTTATTGATCGCGAAGGCAAAACCGTTCAGCAGGATTCTTTCAACTCGGTCTTTATGATGGCCGACTCTGGGGCGCGTGGTTCCGCCGCTCAGATTCGTCAGCTTGCCGGTATGCGAGGTTTGATGGCGAAGCCGGACGGCTCGATTATTGAAACGCCGATCACGGCCAACTTCCGCGAAGGGTTGAACGTTCTTCAGTACTTTATTTCAACACACGGTGCGCGAAAAGGCCTTGCTGATACCGCGCTTAAAACGGCCAACTCCGGGTACTTGACGCGTCGACTGGTCGACGTTGCCCAGGACCTGGTGGTGACTGAAGAGGATTGTGGCACTCAGGAAGGTTTGCTAATGACACCCATGATCGAAGGGGGCGATGTTGTCGTGCCTTTGGGTGACAGGGTGTTAGGGCGCGTGGCCGCCAAAGACGTGTTTGCGCCTGGAGATCAGGAAAACGTTGTCCTGCCAATTGGTACTTTTCTAGATGAGAACATGGTTGCCCAGATTGAAAAGGCAGGCGTCGATGAAGTTTGGGTTCGATCTGCCATTTCGTGCGAAACCCGTCATGGTGTTTGCTCTCAGTGCTATGGTCGTGATCTAGCGCGCGGCCACATCGTGAACCGGGGAGAAGCCGTTGGTGTTATCGCGGCTCAGTCGATTGGTGAGCCAGGCACACAGTTAACAATGCGTACTTTCCACATTGGTGGTGCAGCATCTCGGGCTTCAGCGGTCGATAATATTCAAGTCAAGCATGGCGGTAAGGTAAGGCTTCACAATATGAAGTCGATTGAACGCAAAGACGGTCACCTGGTCGTCACGTCCCGATCATCTGCTCTGGCCATTGCTGACGATCATGGTCGTGAGCGCGAGTGGTATAAGTTACCGTATGGTGCGGTATTGTCCGTCAAGAATGACGTTGACGTCGAAGCAGGCGGTGTTGTTGCCAAATGGGACCCGCACACGCACCCAATTATTACGGAGCAAAGTGGTAAGGCTCAATTTGTCGGTATGGAAGAAGGTATCACCGTTACCACGCAAGTTGACGAGTTAACCGGTTTGTCGAATATTGAAATCATTGACCCTAAAGACCGACCTACCTCAGGTAAAGATATTCGACCAATGGTGCAATTGGTCGACGACAAGGGTGAAGCGGTGACGTTGCCCGGAACCGATACACCTATTCAGGTATTTTTGCCTGCTAATGCGTTATTGGCGATGCGCGATGGTGATATGCTGGAAGTTGGCGACATTATTGCCAGAATTCCTCAAGAATCATCGAAAACACGTGATATTACCGGTGGTCTGCCACGAGTTGCTGACCTTTTCGAAGCGCGTAAGCCTAAGGAGCCATCCATTTTGGCTGAAATTAGTGGTGTCGTTAGCTTTGGTAAGGAAACAAAAGGTAAGAAGCGATTGGTCATTACGCCTAAAGATGGATCAGATCCGTATGAGGCTTTGATTCACAAGTATCGACAGCTCAATGTGTTCGATGGCGAGTCGGTTGAGAAAGGTGAAGTTATTTCTGATGGCCCGTCTAATCCTCATGATATTTTACGCTTGCTGGGTGTGGTTGCTTTGACCAAATATATCACCAACGAAATTCAGGATGTTTACCGTCTCCAGGGTGTTGTCATTAACGACAAGCACATTGAAGTCATTGTTCGTCAGATGTTACGAAAAGTGGAAGTGACGCAGTCTGGTGATACCGAGCTGATTAAGGGTGAGCAAGTCGAGTATGTGAGATTCATTGAAGAAAACGAGCGCGCCGAAGCTGCAGACAGAATGCCTGCACAGAGTGAGCGACAGTTACTGGGCATCACCAAAGCCTCTTTGGCAACCGAGTCGTTTATTTCAGCTGCGTCTTTCCAGGAGACAACCCGTGTACTCACCGAAGGAGCCGTCACTGGGAAACGAGACTACTTGAGGGGCTTGAAGGAAAATGTCGTTGTTGGACGACTTATTCCTGCAGGTACCGGCTTGGCTTATCATGCTGAGCGCAAGCGCAAAAAACTGCTCAAGGATGCGCCTCAGGAAGGCTTGGGTGTCAGTGCTCAAGATGTTGTTGAAGCGCTCAGCGCGGAGCTTAATAAGCGATAAATCATCGAACGGCATGAATGAAGATTTGTGTTCCAAGATGAAGGTTAAGCTCATGGGTGTACAAAAATACATCAGTGAGCTTGACAGCAAAGAAGGGCCTCATTAGACTTGCGGCCTTTTAAATTTATGGTGCCCATTATTGGGCATTTTGTTTTGGTATCTTTTTAAGATAATAGTGGAGTTTGCTTACATGGCAACGATTAATCAGTTGGTGCGCAAGCCTCGTAAACGTGTGATCACAAAAAGTGACGTACCCGCACTGCAGGCTTGTCCTCAGCGTAGAGGTGTGTGTACGCGTGTTTACACAACGACCCCGAAAAAGCCTAATTCAGCTTTGCGTAAAGTGTGTCGTGTTCGTTTAACGAACGGATTCGAGGTGACATCTTATATTGGCGGTGAAGGCCATAACCTTCAAGAGCACAGTGTTGTGCTGATTCGTGGCGGTCGAGTCAAAGACCTCCCTGGTGTTCGATACCACACGGTTCGTGGTAGTTTGGATACCACCGGGGTTGCAGATCGAAAGCAGGGTCGTTCCAAATACGGAGCCAAGCGGCCTAAAGGATAGCATTAAAAGCTAGTGTTAAAAAATGGTCGTATTGTGCGACCTGGTAAATTAATTAAGTTGAAGGATAAGAGTAAGGCCAGACGCGAAAGCACCCGCTTTTGACTGTCTGGGCGAACCTGAAGACCTTTGCTGTTAAAGAGGGCTTATCATGCCAAGAAGAAGAGTTGTCGCAAAACGCGAAATACTGTCCGATCCTAAATTTGGAAGCCAGTTGTTGGCCAAGTTTATTAACCATGTCATGGTACATGGTAAAAAAGCGGTCGCTGAAAAAATCGTCTATGACGCACTGGAAACAGTCGCAGAAAAGAGTAACAAAGATCCTTTAGAGCTATTTGACAAAGCTCTCGAAGCCATTCAGCCGATGGTCGAAGTTAAATCACGCCGCGTTGGTGGTGCGACCTATCAGGTGCCTGTAGAAGTCCGTCCCTC
>Ga0316207_10003764_pt1 | contig 13767 bp, 13 predicted proteins | sample 6weekpyrite_MG_FD_204943 | JGI IMG/M metagenome (GOLD analysis project Ga0316207, IMG submission 204943) | Microbial mat bacterial communities from mineral coupon in-situ incubated in ocean water Damariscotta River, Maine, United States -... | ecosystem: Environmental > Aquatic > Marine >... | reverse complement strand
AATTGGCACAGTTTCTCATTTTTTGCACCAGCCCTACGTATTCAGCTTCATGCTGGCGCACAATTGCATCAAGATATTCAAAGTCAAACATTTTTTGCAGGTTTAGATGTAAAAGTGTAATCTTTTTGTTTCTTTGAAGGTATTCAAGAATAATCCATGCAGAATAACAGTCGAAAAAGTAAGGAAGATGTTCTATGCCTAAGGTACGTATCTCTTCCATAGGAACGATCTGAAGCATTAAGTTTTGCAGTTCAGCTGTTTTAGGTTTATCATGACGTCTTAAGCGTAAATCAAAGGCTTCTTTCAATGCTGAGAGAAGAACATCATCACTGATATTCTTACTTACTATATATTCAGGTTTAAAACTTAGATGCATTATTGACCTTTGATGCTAAATATTATAACTCTGATCTATCATAACATTTTTTAAGATATTTCACTATAAAGCTTTCTTAAGTAATTTGTGTTCAAGGTCTTGTGCACAAACAACGGCAGAAGAAAAAGCCCATTGAAAATTATATCCGCCCAACTCACCTGTTACGTCCAAGACTTCTCCTATAAAGTACAGATTAGCATGTATTTTACTCTGCATGGTCCGCGAATCGACTTCTGAGATATCAACACCTCCTCTGCAGGCTTCTGCTTTTTTTAGACCAAAGTTTCCTGCCGGAGACATAGGGTAGGCCTTTAGCAAAGCAAGTTTCTCCCAGTCCTGGGGACTTAGTTCTTGTACACTTTTATCTTTTAAGTTTATATTTTCTAAAAGCAGTTTACTTAAACGTTTAGGCAGCGGTATCTGTGTTGATATCTGTTTTCTTCTTTGATTGAAGATCTCTTTTAAACTGCCTTTTGGTAAAAAGTCAATCTTAACCAAGCCTTTCTTCCAATATAAAGAGGCAGACAAGACGGCAGGTCCACTGATGCCTTTATGGGCAAAGAGAAGATCTCCGTAAAGTTTTTTATGCCCTACATCTATACTCACGTAACTCGATATTCCGCTTAACTCCTTCATCCAAAATTGATCTTTTTGAACTGTCCATCCCACTAAAACAGGCGTAAACGGCTGATGTCTGTGTCCAAGACTCTTAGACAAGTGCAAACCTATATCACTTCCGCCCACCTGTGGATAGGCAGACGAACCGGTAGCAATCACCAGATGCTTTGCCTTGATAACCCTTTTATCTGTCTCTATCAGATAACCCTCTTCATATCTTATGTTCAAGACCTTATGTGAAAGTAAAAAAGATTTCGAAGGAATGCCCTGTTTCAAAGCATTTATCACTTCCTCTGCACTTTTCTTGCAAAAATATTGACCTAAAGAACGTATAGTTGGTAAAACATTTTTGGCTTTTAAATACTCTAAAAGTTGCGATGGTGTGTATCTTTGCAACACATTATTAACAAAAGTCGGTTCCCCCAAGTAATTATCTTTATCCACATTTTCATTTGTCACATTACATTTTCCACCACCTGAGACCTTGATCTTCATCCCTATGTTTGTGTTATGCTCAACAATAACAATGTCTTCAAACCCTTTATTGGCGAGCTGAGAGGCTAACATCAGGCCACTTGCGCCTGCCCCTAATATCACTAGATCATATGATTTTATAAGAGTATCCTTCGTTTTCAATACACAAAGTATAACATAGGGTTATCGTGAATATAACTGCGAAATAAAACAATTTAATTTACACACAACATTCACATAGTATAATATTTGAAAATACAAACGAAAAGGTAGAGAGTTTTATGAGCTTACCCATTAATTCTGATGAAATTTTATTACCCGAACAATTTTTAGATGATGCCCAATCATATATTCAAATGGTCACTGACTACAAGATGGATAAGATCATTCTTCTTGAAGACAGTGTTATCCCATCTATCGTTGTCATGAAATATGATAAATTAAACAAACTTCTTACTCCGGGAGCATCTGTTGATCCCATAAACAAGGACAAGCTCTCACGTGAGATGAGTATGCTTTTAGCTGTACGTAAAAAAATCCACTTTTTCGATAATCTGAGCGATGAAGAGATTGTTGGACTAACAAAATCATCAGAATTTATACGACCTCAGAAAAATCACCATATTTTCGAGCAAGGCGCTTTTGGTGAAAATATTTATTATATTGTTAACGGGCAAGTTGATATTTATGGTTTTAATGAACAGATGCAAGGAGATGACCCTTTTTCGCACCTTACCACGCTTAAAGAAGGTATGGTTTTTGGTGAAATCGCTGCTATTACAGGAGAAGCACGAACGGCAAGGGCTACGGTAGCTTCTGATGATGCCTTTATTTTATCTATACGCATGCACACAGAAATCTCTTGTTCCAACGCATTGTCTTTTGTAAAGATGTATAGGAATGTCATTGAGTCACTTTCCTCAAAACTTGTTGCAACAAACAATCAACTCTATCCTTTTATAACAAACTAAAAGATGTCTAAACTACTTCTTTAAAGCCACTGTATATGAAAAGCATAATAAAGATGTCAGGCTAAAGTACTTAGACCCTCTTTCTGTTTTCTAAAACCTTTCTCTTGTAAAGAGTAAACAATTAGCGTTTTAAGAGCCTTAAGGCCAATAAACCTGTCAATATTGCAACATATATGACGACATCCATCCCAATAACTTTTTGACTCATCATATAGTGTAAAGCGATCAAAACAGCTGCTAAGTACACTAGTTTATGCCATGTAGAAAATTTTGAAAAAAGTTTTTTATGAGAAGTTATTGCCATCATAAAAAGAATTAAAAATGCGGAAAGTCCAAAGAATACAAAAGGGCGTTTATAAGCATCGGCTATCATCATACTCAGACTCCCTTCATTATCTGCTATAAAAAAGAACAGTGAGTGCATAAAAGCATACGCAAAGGTCCATAAACCTACAAGACGCCTGTACTTTATAAGATTTATCTTTAAGTAGGATTTCATAGGCGTAATACTCAAGGTCACTATTAAAAACTGTATGGCGGTTATCCCCAATAAATCGGCAACAAACTTTAAAGGGTCGTTAGGAAACCTTCCCAAAAAATGTCCTCCGTGCTCGAATATAAACCGTGCAGCGTATCGTGGATATTCAAATCCCCAAGATAATTTGTATAGAATATACAACAGTGGCAACAAAGCTATAAACCATATGATCTTTCTGATGGGATTATCCTCTAAAAAATTCTGGCAGTACATGCCTACATCTGTGCCGTTAAAGCGTAAACAGAGTTTACCAGCTTGGGTTTAAAAGTTTGCTTTTAAATCCATACCCTTATACAGACTTGCAACCTCGGCCTCATACCCGTTAAACATCTGCGTCTTTTGCTTAAAAAATGCACCTAAGGGACGTTCTTTGGCTTGGGACCATCTCGGATGCGAAACATTGGGATTGACGTTCGAGTAAAAACCGTATTCTTTTGGGTTTACTTCATTCCATGTACTTCGCGTCATAGAAGATGTCACATGTATCTTCGTAATAGACTTAATACTTTTAAAACCATACTTCCACGGTACCACCAAACGAATAGGCGCACCATTTTGTTTAGGCAGGGTCTTACCATATAGACCAACACTTAAAAGGGTCAAAGGGTTCATAGCCTCATCTATACGCAGGCCTTCAACATAGGGAAAAGGTATATTACCAAAAAAACTCTCTTTGCCTTGTTCAGGAAACATTTTTGGGTCAAATTTTGTCTGAAATTGCACAAACTTGGACTTTGAGGTCAGCCCTGCTTTTTTAAGTAGATAGGAAAGCTCAAATCCTATCCACGGTACTACCATAGACCATCCCTCAACACAACGAAACCTGTACGTCCTTTCTTCCAAAGGGTATTCAGAGATTATCTTTGCCATATCGATGACCGTTTCTCGTTCAACCTCGCCCGTGATCTCAATTGTCCAGGGTTCGGGCTGCAGGGTATGGGCAAGCTTTGCCGGTCCATCTTTGGACAGAGAGAATTCATAAAAATTATTATAAGTCGTGATGTTCTTATAAGGAGTGGCCGAGAGGTTTGCAAAGTCTTTATTGTGCTCAAACTTCAACGACGCACCCGGATAATCTTTCGCCGCTTCCAAAGCGCTAGGTATGATTGCACCCGCACCCGCTATGGCCGCAATCTTCATCAAAGCACGTCTATCATTATAAATCTTTTCATCTGTAATATGATTTTTATTCCTATCCCAAGGTTTGACTTTTATAATATTCATCATTCATCCTTTAGCCGTATTATACTTCTTTTGTGTGTACCTCTTGTGTATTGTCATCTTGCTTTAAACACAGAATATAGTATAATAATTCCTTATCAAGCTATAGGCAGGCAATATGAGTAAACTAATCTTAGTCATCGAAGACAATAAGACCATTGCTATGTATGAACAAGACACCCTGCTTACTGCCGGCTATAATGTTATCCTCGCCCATAACCTGGAAACAGCAAAGACCTTGCTCCACAAGCATAAAAAAAACATTGTACTTTCCATCGTTGATATAAATATGCCCGTTGTTCAAGAGCAGGCTTTAGACTACCTTTTAAAACACAATATTCCTGCAATAGCAATGACAGGGAGTTTTCACCCCAAGCTTCGAGACAAGATAGTTGATAAAAACATCATTGACTACATCGTACTTGAAGATGATCAAAAACTTGAACTCTTACAAGCGACTGTAAACAGAATAATTAATAACAAAAATAGAAAAGTTCTTATCGTAGATGACTCCGAGTCCAGCAGGTACGCTCTTAAAACGCTTCTTGAGTCACAGAATTTTTCTATTTTAGAAGCTGCGGATGCGATAACAGCCTTAAAGGTTTTACAAGAGAACAATGATATATCTATTGCTCTTATTGATTATGAGATGCCTAAGATGAATGGGGCTGAACTAACACGTATCATTCGAAGAAGCTTTACAAGGGTAGAACTTTCCATCTTGGCAATATCGGCACATTCGGACCCTATTATCACTATTGAGTTTTTAAAAGCCGGGGCAAACGACTTCATCACAAAACCTTATGTAAAAGAAGAGGTCCTTGCAAGGATTGGAGTGCATATAGATATGTTAGATCAACACCGGGCCTTAACATCCGAAATCATCGTACGCAAGTCAGTCGAAGAAGACCTTAAACTCTTGCAGAAACAAGCACATAACGCCAACCTTGCAAAGTCAAACTTTCTAGCCAACATGGGTCATGAGATACAAACACCCATAAATGCGATTTTAGATTTTGTAGAGAGCTTGTACAAAGAAGAGCATTCACAGCGCAAACTTGCGCAATTAGACATCATAAAGAAGTCTGGAGATTCACTGAGGAATATCATCAATGATATCTTAGACTTTTCCAGGATCGAAAGCGGGAAGATCATTATAAAAAATATTCTCTTTGACACAAGAGAACCTTTTTATTTCATCACAAATCTGTTCTTGGAAAAAGCAAAAGAGTCTGATATCTCTATCCAGCTTAAGATAGATGAGAAGGTTCCTCAAAAAGCCTATGGGGACAGTTCAAAGATTAAACAGATCTATGCGAACCTCTTAAGTAATGCCATAAAGTTTTCTCCTAAAGGAGCTAACATCGAAGTCTCCATCACCCATATGATTGGAACGCAGTCACTTTTATGCAGGGTTAGAGATTATGGTGTCGGTATTGCAAAAGAGAACCAGCAAAAAATCTTTAATATGTTTGAGCAAGAAGACAATTCCACCACAAGAAAATTTGGAGGGATCGGACTTGGATTAACCATCAGTAAGTCTTTAGCAGACATTATGAATGGAAAACTGTATGTAGAAAGTGAATTAGAAGAAGGCAGTACCTTTCTCTTTGAAGTTGAAGTTTTCAAAGATCTTGCGCAACATATTAATGAGCCTCTAGCAGAATAACAGCAAGACGCTCCTTTATCAAAAACATCCTTGAAGACAATAGGTCAAATCAGTTTCCCATAGGAATCTTCATTACCAGACGGATCTTAGTAATCTTCTTGTTACCCCTCCTAAATATAATACGAAATCTTTACATATCGAGTTCACTTGAAATTAAAAAAACAGATCCTATTCCTCTTTATCAGCCTGATCGCCTTAGTATCCCTCGGGCGTTTATCTTTAGTCAGTTATGACAGTTTTATTATACTCGACAGACAGCCCTATCTTCAAATGCAGACCTATGACTCGATCACGGTAAAATGGCAAAGTCCCCAAGAAGAGCTGGGGTGTGTTCGTTATGGAAAGACTGACCTTTCACAAAAAGCATGTGAAATAAAACCCCGTAGAAGGCACAAGGTTGTTTTGCAGGGCTTGGAAGAAGGCACGCAATATATCTATCGCGTTGAAGCAAACTCTCTGCATATCGACAACACCCATAGATATTTCAGCACCTTAGCCAAGGACATTAATAAGACACAATATATCTGGCTTATCGGAGATTCGGGCAAAAAAAGTGTATATCAACTGCAGGTTCTTAAAAGTATGCAAGAGTATATGTTGGACAAAACTTTGGATTTCTGGTTGTTGTTGGGTGACAATGCTTATACCTCAGGTACACAAAAACAATATAACGACAGTTTTTTTGAACCCTTTCAGGACTTTTTGAAAACACATGTTCCCTGGGCTTTAAACGGGAATCACGATGCCAGACGCTGGGCCTTTTATGATATATTCGAATTTCCTACTTTAGGAGAGGATGGAGGCGTTGCTTCAGGCACAGAAAAGTTTTACTCCATAGAACAGGGGGACCTTCATATCGTGATGATCGACTCTGAAGAGAGTGACCTTTCAAAAGACTCAGCATTGGTTCAATGGCTCGAAAAAGACCTAAAGTCCAATACAAAAAAATGGACTATTGCCGCATTTCATCACCCTCCTTACACGGATGCAGGACACGACTCTGACAACAGTATGGACAGTCATTCAAGGTTTTCATTGACCAGCAGACTCTTCTTGATAAGAGAAAACATCCTTCCTGTCTTGGAAAAATATGACGTTGACCTTGTTTACAGCGGGCATTCACACTCATATGAACGTTCTAAGCTTTTACATAAACATTATGGGGATTCAACTACCTTTGATGAAAGCCTTCACCTGGTTCAAGATAATGATTATGCCTATTGCAAAAACATTAAAAAGACACCTTACGCAGGAACGATATATACCGTTACCGGTTCCAGTGTCAAGGTGCATAAGGGAGATTTACAACATCCTGCAATGCCTTTTTCTCAGAATAAGAGGGGCTCTGTCTTACTGGAGGTAAACAAGAATTCTATAACATCACGCTTTATCAACATAGACGGAGAGGTTGATGACATCTTTACCCTGCACAAAAAGATAAAATGCCGTTAAAACAAATGCCTAACCCACCATTACAAAAATAACAAGACATATTCAACCGTTGGCTTTGGTCTCCAAACTTAACTCATCTGCACTTTAAAAACTTTACAACAAAAGCTTAGCTACTATGAGATATAATCGCATTACTAAAGAATACATCAGAAAAAAGTAAAGAGCTTTACCTTTTTCAAAGTAAAAAAGATAGGATAAACTCTTGCACAAAAACATGACTTTCACAGAAGAAAAACCCGTAAAAAAACTTCATATCGTTTCACTCGGCTGTACCAAAAATCTTGTCGACACCGAAGTGATGATGGGAAAACTTCGAGATTTTGAGATGACAGGTTCTTCTGATGAAGCAGACGTTATCATTGTCAATACCTGTGGGTTTATTGATGCAGCCAAAGAAGAGAGTATCAATACTGTCTTAAACCTGCATGAACAGAGAAAGGAAGATTCGCTTCTTGTCATGGCCGGATGTTTGAGCGAACGCTATCAAGATGACCTTCAAAAAGAGATGAAAGAAGTTGACATCTTTACGGGAGTAGGCGATTATGACCAAATCGATGCCTTGTTGGCTGCTAAGCAGAGCCGTTTTTCTGAATCTACCTACCTCATAGGAAATGAAGAACGTGTGATCACAGGCTCTAGCTATCATGCCTACATCAAGTTTTCAGAAGGATGTAATCAGACCTGTTCATTTTGTGCTATTCCCTCTTTCAAAGGTAAACTGAACTCACGCGACTTGGATATTGTGGCTCAAGAAGTCGAATCCTTAGTCCGTCAGGGATATTATGACTTCTCCTTTATCTCTCAAGATTCCAGCTCTTATCTAAGAGATAAAAATGTCAAAGACGGTCTTATCCATCTTATCAAACGCATCGAGCTTATAGACGGTGTTCGTTCTGCAAGACTTTTATACCTCTACCCTACTACGGCTAGCCTTAAACTGCTTGGTGAGATCTCTAAGTCTCCTGTTTTTCATAACTATTTTGATATGCCCATCCAACATATCTCAGACAAGATGCTCAAACTGATGAAGCGCGGTTTTGGCAAAAAGAAGACCATCGAACAGCTAGAATACATGAAGAGCCTTCCTGATGCTTTTTTACGCACCTCTTTTATTGTAGGACATCCGCAGGAGACACAAGAGGACTTTGAGGAGATGTGCGACTTTGCGCGTAACTTCGGCTTTGACCGAATCTCTACCTTTGCATACTCTGATGAGGAAGAGACTTCAGCTTATGATATGAAAGATAAAAACGCACAAGAGGTCATTGACGAGCGCGCAGAGATTATGGGTGAGATCGCAAAAGAAGTGATGGATGCAAGTCTTCAAAAGCGTGTTGGGCAGATCGTTGAGCTTGTTATCGACGGTGAGAGTGATGAACATGAGTACCTGCTCTCAGCAAGAGAGCTTGGGTGGACACCGGAGATCGACGGTGAGATCTACGTCAATGACAACGAGCTTGGCGAAGATGTGACGCTTGAGTTTGGAAAAGTCTATAAAGCACGCATCACTGAAAAAGTCGGTGACAAACTTACCGCTACCGTCATCGCTTAAGGACTCTTTTGAGCCTTCTTCCTTTTGAAAAGCTCCAAGACCTTCAAGATCAAAGACCTCTTCTTGCCTTTTCAGGCGGAGCCGATTCAACATCCCTGTTTTTTTCCCTGATAGAACATAAGATCTCTTTTGATATTGCAATTGTTCATTATGGCCAGCGCTCTCAAGCAGACGAGGAAGTAGCCTATGCACAGGAACTTGCCCAAAAATACAGACTAAAATGCCATCTATTAAAGGCTCCAAGGATTGAACAAAACTTCGAGTACAAAGCAAGAGCCATTCGTTATGCCTTTTTTGAGGATCTTATACAAGAGCATAAATATACCCATCTATTGACCGCACACCATCTACAAGACCGTTTAGAATGGATGCTAATGCAGTTATGCAAGGGTGCGGGGAGTGCTGAACTCATCGGCATGCAAGAGCATGAGTCAAGAGGCGTTTACGGGCTTTACCGTCCTTTACTGCAATGTTCAAAAGATGAAATACTCTACTACCTGAATGAAAACAAGATCTTATGGTTTCATGATGAGACAAATGACGACCTGAATTACAAACGAAATTATTTCAGGCATGAGGTTGCTTCTAAGCTTATCAAGGACTATAAAGAGGGCATCAAACAAAGTTTTACCTACTTACAAGAAGATGTGTCTGAACTTATCAAAGAGGTGCAGATACATGAAGCCCAGGGACTTAGCCTCTTTTTAAGCACAGGACACAAACGAAGTGATATATTTCATATTGATAAGATATTAAAAAACAGGGGGTACATCTTAAGTGCGGCCCAAAGAGAAGAGCTAAAAAAACAAGATGAAGTTATAGCCGGACGGAAGTTTCTCATCACCTTGGATAAAGGCATCTATTATATAGCCCCCTTTATCAATGAGGTTATGGACAAAGAATTTAAAGAAGAGTGCAGAAAACTCGGCGTCCCTGCAAAACTCAGACCCTACCTGTTCAAAACGCCCGTGGCATTTATCCTCTTTACACGTTTTCTTCCCTGCTCTATCTAAACAGCGACAAAGGAGATAAGCTTATATACGAACAGTGACGTATAAACCAAAATATTTTCCTTCCTTATATCAGAAGCCAGAAAACATCCCCTTGAACAAAACAAGTATTTCATAGATAAAAAAACTATACTGTTTAAGCTTAACTAAAAAACAAACTTTATTAACATTAAACAGTTTTTGAGTTATCATGAGGCGAATACAGGAGGTGTGATTATGATTAGTGAAAAAATGATATCTCAACTTAACACACAGCTTAATAAGGAATTTTATTCTTCCTATCTTTACCTTGGCATGTCGACTTGGTGCACAAATTCTGGATACAACGGTAGTGCATCTTGGTTTATGATGCAACACGAAGAAGAGCGTATGCATGCTCTGAAGGTCTACCATTATATGTTAGGTCAGGGCAGTAAGATTAAACTTCTGTCTATTGATCAGCCGGAGATGGATTACTCATCACTTTTAGAGTGTTTTGAAGACAGTTTGCAGCACGAACAGAAGATGACACACTCATTTAACGAGCTGTGCGACTTAGCGATCAAAGAAAAAGATCACGCATCTTACGGTTTTTTCCAATGGTTTATCCAAGAGCAGATAGAAGAAGAAGCGAGCGTCACAGAAATCATATCTAAGCTAAAGCTTGTTGGTGAGGGAAGTGGAATATTTATGATTGACACGCAACTGGCTAAGCGTAAGACAGGCAGTCAAAGTGATCTCAATGACGTAGATACAAGCTTATAAATATTATTGTAAAAAGCCCATCTTAGACTATAAAGAAGTGCTTACTCTTTTGAGGAGGCTTTTTTGTCTTGACTTGCGATATAAACATGCATCGTAAATGAGGATTTAATAAGGTTTGCCTCTCTTTTAAAGTTTATAGGAAAGTTTACGCCTATGATATTGTCACTTTTATTCACCCCGTCTAAAAAATCATAAAACCCTTGCGGAGACTCGATAAGCGAGGATGTATTGACCTCATAAACAGCAAACTCGCCATCTTGGGAATGTGTCCTAAGTTCTGAAAGCGTAAAGCTCTTAAAGTGCGGCTCATACATCTTTTTAAACCGTGTTGGATTAAAAATACTTTTATAGGCAGTGACAACATGTCTGTTGTCTGTTTGTAGCGTCTTTAACTCCTCATATACCTTATCATACTCATTTTGAATCATGTCAACTTGATACGATATTTTCTTAGTATCCAGACGTGCCATCCGGTAAGCTTTTCCATTGGGAATTAAAAATGCGAATGCAAAGACAAAGACAAGAATCAAAAACACAACCGCAAGACTAAGAATATAAACCATCTGTCTGGAGATACGAAATTTCACTGAGTCTGCCTATCAAGATAGTTTTTAGAGACAAAGCTGTACCAGCCATTTGGCATCGCATAATAACTCGTGTACGAACGATGAAAAATCGAGCGAAGAGGTGCTTGAAGTAAAAACTCATACACCTCCTTGCTTGGCGTTATCCCATACAAGACCAGTTCATCTTCTTTTAAAAGCGCTTGAGAAAGTGTGATCTTCTCAGGAACAAGGTCAAACAAATTGTGAATACTCTCTTTTAAAACAGTATTTTCCGTATAAATACCTTCGGCATGGCGTCGCTGTAGTTTGATAAAGGCAATTTCCTCATGCATGGAGGCAATGCTTTCTTTAAGCGTTTCACCCTTTTCTATCTTTTGTTCAATCGTAACTTCATACACCAACGTCTTGATCTTTAAGAAAGAGTAAGAGGCAAACAACATACCTAGGGTAATACTAAAAAAGAAGAACAGTAGTTTAAACTCAGGACTGACAAGATGTTTTGCTCGGGGTTTTATAAAACTATATTGCATTTTTTGCCTCCCCTACTGCCATTTTTACAAGCTCTTTATCTAAATCAATGCTTCGTTTATATGCCGTTACAAAAAGCTCTTCTTCCAAAAACCTGACCAGGTCAGGGCCACTTTCACACGCATCAGCGATATAAGTCTCTTCAACAAACTTGTTATTGTATTTATCATCATTATAAAACTGTTGTAAAGAAGCTTGAATCAACTGGAAGCGTTTATAATCGTCTGAAAAATTATCTATCTTGGCATCATATTTTGTTTTAGCCTCTTCCAGAGCTATTTCACTCTCTTCAACCGCCTCGTTTAATGATTCTTCAAAGTCTTCTATCTCATCCAGGTCATCCAAATCATCAAGATCTTGTAGGCTATCTAGGTCATCCAGCGCGTCAAGCTCATCAAGAGCCTCAAGCTCATCAAGGCTGTCTATATCCTCAATGTTAATCGACAAGTCATCATCATCTTCTAAATTAAAGCTAAGACTTTCCCCCGCACTTTCTTCTAAATCAGCACTCAGGCTCTCATCTGCTACAGCATCTTTTGTCGCATAATGATTTGCAAAAAGCAGTTCACCTTCATTAAAGATACACAGGCTTAGGTAATCATCTTGAATCAGAACCAGAAGCGATGTCTTACCCTCAGTCTTATCTGCGAAAAAGCTGGAAAGGATAAAAAATGGTGAAAATATAAAATCCAGCCCATTTGCCAAAAAACGCTTTTGCAGTGCATTGAGCTCAGCTTTTTCAGCATATACCATCCATTTGTCTTCATTGCAGATGGTCACACATGAACCAAGGTCATTAAAGTTTTCAGCCTTATGCATTGAACATGTAGGAATGGCCCCTTGATGCAAGGTGTCATTGAGTACAGCTACATAGCAAAAAGGCGACTCATCCATATAGCTTTTTACAAAAACATTTGCTTCCGCACTTGGTGTAGCATGAGAGATAGAAAAATGTCTGGATACCTCTTTTTCAAGTTTTTTACCCTTACGCATCTGCACACATACTTTCATACTTGAGTGCTGAACAACAATACCGATAAAAATCTGCTGATAAATGTTTTTAATCAGACCAGATAATTTCATTTTGCTCCTATCGCTAAAGGGTGGGCTTCTTGGTAATTTTTCATCTTTAATGAGCTACTTAGTTTTGTGTATATCTGAGTAGTCGCCATGGATGAATGGCCCAATAGTTCACTAACATCGGCAATACGTGCCTCATTGTTTAGCAGATGCGTTGCATACGAATGTCTTAACATATGAGGCGTTACATGCAAGCCGATTTTTTTAAATAGTGATGTTAACTTATATCTTAGAGTATTTTCGCTTAATTTAGCTCCATTTTTCTCAAAAAGGAACTTTCTTGGTGCCTTTTCACGCTTATAATTCTCAATTAGTTGACAGGTTAACGCCAATAAAGGAATCTGCCTCTGCTTGTTTCCCTTACCCATAACCTTTATCCACTCTTTTTCTATATTGACTAACTCTACTGAACACAGCTCGCTGATACGAAGACCGAGTGTATACAACATAACCACAATGATCTCTTCATCTTTATCTGCGATACTCAAGGCCTCTTTTATATGTTCATGAGAAATTGGCTTTGGAAGTGTTTTGGCCACCTTAATAGAGGAGTCGCCCTTAAGCGTGAGTTTTTCGCCTTTATCTTGCATAAACTTGACAAAACTTCGGATAGCAGAGAGTTTCTTAGAAATCGTTTTCGTATTTAAAGAAGAGATTCTCAAGCGGTAAGGGGTGATATTTAAGATATTCTCTTCCTGCACAATATCTTTAAATGCTTCATCCAGGACTTGGTCATAGGTTTTCACCGTAAGATCTGAGTAGCCTCGAATATCACTTAGATAATCCAAGAAGCAGAGCTTATAAGACTTGAGTAAGGTTTTCATGCAGTTTCTTGAACTTGTCATAGTTTATCTTGGCTTCATCCACCAGGTCTTCGTCAATCAAAATCGTCGGTTGCATCTTTTCATGTTTATCGATCATGATCTCACACATCATCTTTATACGCATCTGGTCAGCACGTGATATCT
>Ga0316207_10003763_pt1 | contig 13768 bp, 36 predicted proteins | sample 6weekpyrite_MG_FD_204943 | JGI IMG/M metagenome (GOLD analysis project Ga0316207, IMG submission 204943) | Microbial mat bacterial communities from mineral coupon in-situ incubated in ocean water Damariscotta River, Maine, United States -... | ecosystem: Environmental > Aquatic > Marine >... | reverse complement strand
TCGAAAGCAAGTATAGTTTTCGATATAGCACCTTTTCTTATGTCGGAAACAGTCTTTTCCCTTGGTAACCACCTAATAACTTCATCAAGCGTATGACCACAAAATACACAACGCCCCTTACCCCATCCACCGCCGTCCCATCTATGTCGTGACCTGACAGGTTTGTCCATGGATCAAAGACATGCCTGTCGCCATCACAAATATAGTTCGCGAGAAGACGTCAGGCGTCCGTGATGCGTTTGATGACTACGGGGTTGTCTGTACGTGGGAAGAGATGGAAAAGCGGGGAGACGCGTCCCACAGCTTTGTATCGTAAAGTAACGCAAGCTATTCCACTTTCTTACTGCTGAGGTTGCTTAGGGCCTCAGTGATCATATCAATAACCATATTCGGTTCTTTTTTGATCTCCGAAGCTGTGAATCTGAGAAAGGCCCAGCCTTGAAGAGTCAGCAAATTCTGTCTAGAACGACATTTCTTGAAGTCATTCAGATGTTTTCCATGCCACTGCCACCCGTCCACTTCGACGGCAAGTTTTTGTTCAGGGAAGGCGATATCTATACGAAACTTACGCCCTGGTACAGCGCCTTTATATTCTGCCTTCGCTTCAGGCCACCTTTCTTTAACGAGTAGCCATAGCCGGCCTTGAGGACCGCTTGTTGCGGAAGCAGACTTCGTAAGAGCTACCAAGGCACGATTCGTTTCGCTCTGCCGTTTTGGTGTCTGTATACCAAGCCTCTTCGCATCAGCCTGGCTAAGTCGTATCGCCATTCGTATTAACTTCCTCGCTATGAGAAAAGATTATGGTTTAGTATCTCTTGTTCTGACAGATATCGTTCCACAGAGCGATGCATTGCTGGCTGATTAATATATCTTTACGTTCATACTCTGACATTAGAACAATTTTAGCAAAGGCCCCGTAAAGAGATGGGGTTGATTGTTCTCCGAGTCTGTAAACGGTGTCAGCAATTGACTCCAGCGCAGCCCTTGTTTCTTCTTTAGTAAGCATAAACACAGCCCAGAGGTGCATATTCAAGCATCGATGACTGTCTCCTGATAATCTTCAAAGATAATTGCCCTTCCTGCAGCGAGACATGGCTCACGCCTTTACTAAGCAATCTTTAGGTGGATGCGAGTGGCAGTATTGGTAGCAATAGCATCTAGCGCCTCCTTGCTACCCGCAAGTAGATCGCTGGCTTTGGCCTCATCTAACACGCCAATCTCCATACCGTACTTTCTCCCCTTTCTCATAAAGAACGTTAGAGCCGCTATTTCTCCCTTATCCAGTGTGCTTGTGTCTCGGCCCGATAGCTTCTTCATAACTTGCTTTGGATAGAACCTCTGCACTTTCATCGATTTCACCTCCTATTGATAATAACCGCATTTAATGCGTTCAATAATGTCGTTACTGTACCGATCTCTATCAATCTTTTCGTCGTGTACTCCATCAGCCACAGAATATAAACACCACAATCCACCGCGATTGTTTTCACGAATCATCTGATATATCAGCCTTCCATCTAGTGAAATATCTATATGACATCCATCAACTTTACGATCAATATGATGTTGAATTGAGGATTTCTTTTTACAGGCTTCACTCACGTTCTTTTCCCTTAATATTGATTCTGTGGCTGATTATTTAATTGAACGAGTGAATTTCTATATTTAAAGATCATCTTTAAGGTGTCATGCTGATCGTCACGGCCCCCAAGAATATCTCGGTACTCCTGAATACAATCATCCACATCAGAAACCCTTTTGCATTTACTCGCTTTTTCGGCGATTTCTGCCAGGTGTTTACTGAGACTTTGTTCAGAATATTCAGTAGTCAACTTTCATTTCCCATGAATAGTTGACTTCTTTATGTGATTGTCAAGCATGATCAGATCAGCAACAAGACATCTAGACAGCTTTCTCGAAAGAGCTGGAAGTGTAGCGCGAGCCAGCGAAGAAACATGATTAGCTTTTGATTTGTTATTTCTCATGAACTTTTCCTATGTTATTTCTTAAGAAATGCAAACCATTGCGATGGCCGAACAATAGTTGTTAATACTAACGCCGTAAAGTTTCTACTCCATGGGATTGTTAATAGTAATACAAGCAGTATTATTAATAATACTATTCCACTCATAACGGGGTTATTCAGTATATTTTCAATCATAATCTTTTACCATATCCGATTAACAGTTCTTAACTAACTCAATCCAACGAGAAAACCTTTTCGAACTCTCGTCCCATTCTGGTACCGCGTCGAGGAAACCATCCTTTTCGTTCTTGTAAGCCATGCTATCTGCATGAGCTTTATGCTGACTTAGAAACCCAATTAGCTCTAACTTATCTGTATCCACGCTCATGTGTCTTTTCCTCTACTACTCGCCTCATGATTCTGGGTTATGCCTGTTGTCAGGCAGTAATATGATATAAACAATACCGGCGACAGCGCCTACTGCTATTATCCAGATGTACCATTCTGCGATCTTTGCTTCAAAGAGATGTGCGCCAAGTAAGCTACTGCATACCGCTAAAATTCCAAATGCAAAAACGAGCAGGCTACCTACAGGGTACGACGCCAGAATAAGAAGTATTCCTGACCCAAGCAAAACCGCCAATATTGATTCCATATTCTTTTCCTCGTAATTATGTAAGCAGTTTAACCACATGCTCGGGTAGCCGATTACTCGTCCTACTTGCTCAATTATGCTGAGTTTCAGACTTTCGACATACAACCCCTTATTTGGGGCAATTCTTATACTAAGACTATCGTAATGTTATTGCTCCGCAACTCTTTTCCTCTATCAGCTCAAACCAATCTTTACAAATAGTCGAGCTCTCAAACAGTATTTACACCTTCTTATTTCTGGATAAATTCCATTAAACCAATAAGCTCAGATTTTGCAGAACTTTCAGCAAGCAATTTAGATTTATTACCAGATAGTTTTTCAGCAGCAATATTGCGATCCGTTTGTTCAATACGCATTTGTACATATTGCTTAACATCTTTAATAGAACATTCTGTATTTAGAATCATTTTATAATTCCCCTATCGACCTTTTCATTTAACGGCTAATTAACAATCTTTTCCCATGTTTACTTTTGTTCGAAGTATTTGCATTTACCGTCATTAATATCCCTGCAATACGGCTCTTTCCTGTCTTTTAAAACAAGCTCCCCAAGATCAGTCGTGCCCTCAAAACCTTTTTTGCCCGTAACTGGGTCAATTGTTTCTTTACGAGCAACTTGAGGGTTATTGCACAGCTGGTTGTACCATATATCCTTTCTCGGGCCATCTTTCTCAAGCTGTATGTGTGATGTACAGTTTATGCAAATTGTCATGGCATTTGAGCCGATGCTCACTACGTTACTCATTGTTCTTTTACCTTCAGCTTTCAATGCCCGAAGCGACTTCATTATCGCGATCATTCAACCATAGGTGCAAAACCAGAAGCCCAAAAATAGTCGACCCCATACAGGCTAAAAATATGATGACAGAAATAATCGGCGGGCTCATTCTAAGGCCGTTCCCTATGGCTATAAAACCACATACAGCAATAGCTAGCATCAGCATACCTATCCCTAATATTACATTCTCACCATGTCTTGTATCATTCATATCTGACGCCTTTATATTCTTAACAATTTCCTTGATGTTTTTTAGTCCAACCCAAGTTTCTTTCGACAGAAATCGTCTGCTCCCTGGAATGATTCATTTCCCATTAAAACCGCGAGCATTAAACAGCCCGTTAGTAATGACAACATTGCTCCCTGGATTAAGTGTTTCGAGAGTCTGTTTCAATGCAGGACCATCAAGGTAAGCAACACCACCACCTACGACATTAATCTGCACTGCATCTATAGACCCCATCTGGTTTGCCACCTTTATGCTGATCCGCCTTTTTATGGATTTCATAATCTTTTCGTCTATTCAGAATCATGCCCAAGAATGATAGGTTTATAGCTCATTGCTTTATCGTAAACCTGCTCCGCAGAAAGCTCTTCTTCAGGCCAGAAAATAAGATTTGTTACTTTAGGATCAGGCACTGAAGCCTCAAGAATACCTATTGCATTATCGGACTCTTCTTCAGTTTCGAAGTCATCTACCATTATCTTCTCTATCAGGGAGATAATCTCTGCGCGGGTTGTTAATTTATTAACTGATGACATTACTTTAGCGCTCCAAAGTGATAGCCAGGTTCAAGGATTTCCTTATGATAACGAGGCGTAACAATGACTATATTATCTAGTCCGTATACAGGGCCACCTTTTGATATTGGCGTCTTATGATGCAGTTGATAGCTTTTAATCTCTCCTACATGCTGACTTTCATGAGCTAATGGCGCCTTCCCGTTAGACATCCTTGACCGGTTTTGTGGACTGAATGACCTCCTTAACGCTTTATCTCTCGATATCTCCATCCAGAGCTCGCTTCGAAATTCATCAAAGTTCTTAAATGTCCTTCCCGACAACTTCTGCCCTACCTGTTTTGGCACCAAACCAGCATTCCCATGAGTGCCACGAAGCCATTTATCACCGTTCTTGATATAAGGTAGACCCTTAGTCCCATAAGCTGTACCAGGGCTATTCCTCAGCTTTGTTGCCTTTATCTTGTCCACAAGCGACTTCCCTTTGCCGGCTATCCCGCCTAGTGGACCGGTATCATCAGTAGGCGCAAGTAAAATACCGATACTGGCAAGCGCAATTTCAGCCTGTTTCTTATGCTTAGGGTGTTTATTGATGAACTTGTTTGCATGCTCGACAATCTTCTGGCGCTTTACCTTGTCCTTTGCCATTTCACGCAGTTTAGCTAAAGCTGCCTTCCCTGCCCTGGTGCCAAGTTTGAATATTGCTATCTTGATTAAGCCCCCAATCGCCTTCTTGGCGGCCCATTTACCCAATCCGGCTTCAGCCTGAACTGAATACGTAAGCGATATAGTTGTTACTACTGTGACTGGGAGAGATAGCATCATCAGCGATGCTAGAAGGATGGTGAGCGATTTTTTTAGTCTATCGAACATATTCAAGTCCAAATTAAAATGCTCACCTTATTATACCACGCATACATTCAGATGACCGTCATGCATCATTCGTCATCGCCATAGTTTTTAGGTTATTCACTACCTATATTCATTGTTAGTAGCGCCTTATCCTGTAGCATCGCAGGACGATACGGAGCTGGTATTAAGATATCCAGCGATGTCAACTTGAAATACACTTTCTCAAATGCTTTCTTGTATTTAACGTCTGCAGTTGCATTTTCAGGTTTGAGTAATAGCCGAGCATAGCTGCGCTTCTGAGGGTGCTGTCGCTGTACAGTTGAGCGGAAGTGTTCAATTTTCTTCGCCTCATCAATATTGGCAGGTACATAGCGGATGCTTACCGAAGGCAGGATTACGTAGGGATCTATTTCAGGGTAATCAGCGATGCGTTTTGCTAGTAACCCATAACGCTCATTTGCAGAAGGGAAACTGAAGATAAAGTGCTTGTTATCGAAATCATACTCTGAAATATGGACCTGGATGATTGTTATGTATTCGTTTTCTTTGCTGGCCTGCTTTATCCGCGCAGTGGCATTTACATTAAATTCGGCCTCTTTCTCTTTACGAATAAAGACATCACGCGTCCGTTTGTAGACTTGTAGGGTAGGCCATGTGGCAAGATCGCTATCAGTTCTCAGCTGCATGTCAAAAAGCTTAATCGTAGGCTTGTCTTCAGACAGCTTGAAGTACAAAAGCGCGGTCGACTCTGGTGTAATGGTAATTGGCGAATTATAAGACTCGGCGTGCACAGCGCACGCTGTGAATAACCCTAGTGCAGCAGTTGTTACTCTTGTGCGAAATGCATTCATTATATTTTCCTTAATTCATTCCTGACTTGCGACAGCGTTCAACGCTCTAACAATTTCAGTGAGCTCTGACAAAGCGAATGTACCATCAAACGTAACGCAAGGATCATCTTCGTTTTTATCAACCGGATCGGGAGCAAGATAGTCAATATTTCTGTTATCGACGAGTTTCTTACCAAGCGATGTCTTTGCTAGCTCAACCAGTACCGGATTATCTTTATTACCACTCATAATTCTTTTCCCATTAACCCTGTGCGGCAACACACGCTTGAATTTCTGACTTATTGACGTACACAGTACGCTTTGAGCCTGGCACCATGACTGTCAATTTACCTTTGTTTGGGCCGGTCTTGGCGGCACGAAACTCTGCACCCACAATTTTCATTGTGTCGAAGTCCTCCGGCTTATCCTCAAGCCACCCCGCATCAAAGAGGCGAAAGTTATCAGGAACCTCACCAATCTTTTTAAGAGCGGCCTGTCCGTAGGGGTACTGTTCAAACAACTTCTCATCCATTGGTATGCTCATGTTATTACTTCCTCCATACCTCTGTCCGACCTCAGTTATTGTTTGCAGAAGGATTTGCTTTAGTAAAAACTTCACCTTCCCGATCAAAACCAAACATTAGTGACGATGAAGATAACTCGTGGCTATTCGCCCAAATAATGGATACAGTTGCCAACGTAAATATAGCTACCATTAAATAAGTAATTCTTTTAGATGCTTTCATTAACTTTTCCTTTTAATCATTATTAAACACCAGTTTTACCCCGCTGCAAACAGAATCTTTGTTATGGGCCTTTCTCGCCCTGGTCATTGTCTCTTGATCGATGTAAACATTATTAATACCGCTGCATCCAGCACATTCAAGAGTTACAATTCTAGTGGGTGATTCATTCTTAAAATCACCCTGCAGCAATTCCTCTACTGTTGCGTATTGAGTATGGCCACAATGACCACATATTATTCTTAACGCCGCTTTGACCGATATGTCTATCATTAATTCCTTTTAACTTAAGTTGGTATTTACAGTAACACCACAACAACCGCTACAGTTGTACTAACTCCTACCACTAGCCAGAGAAAGTCATTCATTTAATCTTTTCCTCAGGCTTTATTGGCTGCTTGTTGCCTGACTTGAGTATTCTTTTTTATTATCACTAATTGCTTTATCTGAAAGACGAATAACCTCAATATATATCTTCTCTAGATGACTAGTGTTAAGTGGGTCGATAATTACATCAACAGTCGACTTTAATTCTGGCAATAATTCAATAGCACGATTAACCCAATCTAGCTCTGCTTCTGTAGCACCTCTAGAATTGTTATCCTTCAAAGCATTCATTCCACTTATAGCTTGGTACTTTAGCAGCATAAGCTCTAAATACTCTACTAGACCTTCCTCTGCTACTCTTGCCTCTTCTGCATAATCAGACTTAATGACTGCTTCGTTTGTTGTCATATTCGAAAGCAAGTTTATTAACCCAGGAGATAATAGAGCAAAAACAATAACCCCTGCTAAAAACGATGTCGCAGTAGCAATAACCATCTTATTTAGCTTTTTATCATCTGGTTTGTTCATGATCTTTTCCTTTAATCTAGAAATGTAAGGTGTTGGGTATTGTGGCTAACCAGATCGGGCGGAGAAACACTCTTTGCTTCGTCAAATGTGCCACAACCAATGGCGATCTTGCATAGCAATCCTCTGCCGTTATCAAAATCAGGAATTGCGTCGACAATAATACCCTTCTCATTCGTTGAAGTAATAAGCACTAATTTACCGATTTCTTCACGCATCATCTTTTACCTGATCTATTTTTCGACGGAACAGGCTTGAATTTCGGCCTTCGTAACATATGCAGTGCGGATAGTGCCGGACACCATGACTGCTAGTTTCCCTTTGTTTGGGCCAGACTTAGCGAGGCGGAACTCGGCACCCAATACTTTCATCGTATCGAATTCCTCCGGCCTTTCCTCAAGAAACCCAGCCTCATATAGTCGGAAGTTATCTGGAACAGCCCCCATCTTCTTAAGTGCAGCTTTCCCGTAAGGATATTGCTCAAATAATTTCTCATCCACTGGCGAACTCATGATAAACTCCTTCTTCTTTTTCTACTTTCTTGAGCCGCTTGTTGAAACAACCTGCCCGGCACTCCTTTTCAACCAGCCTTCATCGCAGTAGTGGTCGATTGTTGCGTGCCAGATGTTATGTAGTCGTTCATCAAGAAGTTTTGCGTCGATATTTGATGCCTCGGCCACAGCGCCTGGGTTAAGACTGAACTCGGATAGGCATGGTGGTAAAGAGCTAAACGGGCCTGGATAAGATTCTACGGACCTTTTCTCGAGGACACCTGTGAACACGTTAAACAATGCCATATTTGATGGTGTACCCACGTTGATATTGAGCTTCATCAAGTCTTCGTTTGTAAGCGTTATCTCGTTCATATCATTTCCTATTAAAAGCTTTAAGCTTGTTCTTCCTTTCCGCAAAATCCACAGGTCCATATATACCGTTCTTGTCCAAATAAAAGAGATGAACGTTTGTAATGGTCTTCTTTAATCGGACAATCAGATTCACTATATTGCCTATTGGCCATGTCGCGAACCTTTTCTAAATTATGTTCAGCTTGCTCTATTAGCTTTAAAGCAGTATCAGTTTCAGTCACATCTTTTACCACTTAGTTCGCTTATGTAGTTAAAACTGTTTGCCTATCGGGATTAAACGGTTGGCATCGCTCAGACCATCGGTCCCAGACAACAGCCTTCCAATCATTCGTCTTCATATTGCTAATCAGTATTGGTGTTGCGTTGGGGTTCAGGGCAACTTCATCTAGTGCCTCAACCTTACTATCAGGATGATAATAAACAGGTCCGCACTGCTCTTCCTCGCCCTTAAACACATCTTCACCATCTGTAATGTCTGTACGCTTATGCAGTGTAAAAGCATAAGCGTTATCTGGGAACGCGACATCTTCTGGCTTTGTATCGCTGTCACAATCAATCTCTACGCGTTCAGAGACCGGCCCGCCAGGAACAAAGAATGATGCCCAATACTTAGTATGTCTCTTCATGTTCTTATCCTATAGACTATTTGTTAACCAATGGTAAGGGCTATAGCCCCGTCCAATTACAGTGCATGCTAAAGATACATGCGGAGTTGACTACAGCCCTTACCATTAGTTTATTAGCCTATCTCAATCATTAATTCCCGCAACTCTTTTCCTAATAGCCATCCGCAAGGTTAGACAGGCAGTTCTTTGGGTCCATAGTAATATTTCGCAAATTTGTTTCTCTTGCGTCGTATGAATTATTAAGGAACACCTTCTTTATATGCTCCTTATCATCGTCACTTATAAAGAAATCACTGGAAAGCTGATCAAGCATGACATCCAATGAATCATTCAATGCGTCAATAGTGGTAGCAGACTTGGTAGTCTGCTTACACCATCCAACTGCAAAACCAAACGTCCTCATACTCATCAAGAGACTGGTCACAGCACTTACCTGTAAGTGTGGCTTATCATGCTTAACTGGCATATTCTTTTCCTCTCGCACTAGATTGAGATTAAATGCCACCAATATCCATACATGAAACCTCAACCGCAATTTTATTAGTTGGTACGCTCACAGCGCCCGGACGTGTTGCGGCATTCAAAGTCCATGTGTCCCGCGTGGACTTAGCGGCCCATACTTGCAAAGCCTCAGCATTATCATGCAATTTAATTCCATCTAACATCTCGACAGTTGGTTCCACAACAATGTGTGGGGTATGACCTTTATGACAAAGAGGTTTGTATATTTCAGTTACACCACCAGCCAGAAAGAATTTATTGTATGAAGGAACGTGCCCACTCGATAGTTTTGGCATATCCTCGGCTGATTTAATCTCTCGCTCCCCGGTATTAGCTAAAGGCGCTACCGCGATTACCTGTGTGACTATGAAAAGCAATGAGATTAGAATTTGTTTCATCTTCTTTTCCTACAATCGCTTTTCTATCTTTGCTTTTAAGTTATCAGTTCCGAATCCGTAAACAATAACGATTAGACATAATGCTGCTCCTGTTAAAAGCATACCTGCACCAAATGACTTGCCAACCCATGTAGGGTCGTGAAGAACTATAGTCATACCAAAATAACCAAATGGAATACCAATCAACAGACACCAATTAAGCTTAGTTTTTATACACATACTCTCAAACATAATCATTTCCTCTATTCATGTGGCTCTCTTAGCACCCAACCATTCGGCCTAGAAAGCGATATTCTTGGGCTACTCGACGCCAAGCCTTCCGCTACCTTCCAGCGCTCTTTGAAGTGACCAGTATCAGTAATCAAAGTCACTTCAACGGTCTTTTTCCCCGACAGCATTGTGCATCCGTCAGTTTCAATTGCTGGGCCAAATAACCACTCTGGCATTTCATGTGCTGGACACTTATCTGGCCCCAATATTCTTGCGACTTCTGCTTCGCTAATCTGTAAAACAGCACTACTGCCCAGCATAACTTTAGGCTGCTTCACGTCAACAACCATTGCTGCATTTGCTCCAATCTCAGCAAGATCGCAACCCGTAACAGCCAGTGCGAACAGCAATATATATAGCCTGGTAATCATCGCGTCTTTTCCCACCTTCAGTTAGTTATCGACATTAAACTTGTTGCTAACCTCTTCGCAACCCACTCTTATGACATTAGAATGCCATTCTTTACCTTCTGGATTCATGCGTGACAACATATCTCGTTTGTCACTGTCCGTATTAAGTAAGTCTTTACCAATCTCGAAAACTGTTAATATGAAATGGTTAATGTCAGGTGACCTAATAGAGACCTTGCTTGCTTCATAGAGAGAAGCTATCTTAGGCAAGTGGGGGATGGCACAACGCGCATACCAGTAAAACACATCATCAGTGTTTGATGTCGTGTTTGATATTCCATATTGTCTAAAAGCCTCCCAATCCTCCAGGTTTCGCTCTACACTCCTTAGACCTGCTTCAAAGAAGTCTTTAATCCACGTAGTCTCATTGGGTGACTCATTGTGGAAGCGCTGCTTCATGATGTCAGAATTAGACATCAATTGAACGCCTTCATTAAAGATATGCTTGATAAGCTCTTCTCTATTACAGTTAGTGCCATCTTTATGAAAGCGAATCAATAAATCTGACACTTTTTCACTGAACTCGACAGCTACATTCTCCAGAATGTCGTAATTCAGATCCGTCATGTCCTGGTGCGTGTATGAGCTCTCTAAATCGAGAGGGCCCTCTACCGTTATGCCACTAGCGCCGTTTTGCTGCATTAACAACCCCTTGAAGATGTTTGCATCGCTTTTAGCGGGAAACGGAAAAGCCAAGTCCAGTGAGTTATACTCTATTCCTTCCTTTAAATCAGCGAAGTCAAGAACCTTCAAATAGAGCCCATCTTTATTCTTTAATACATACACATTTTCACATACAGCCTTTCTGGCAGACGGAATTTTAGGCCATTCTTTTTGAGAGTAGTTAGCATTCAAATACCCCGGAATAATAGAAAACCATGTTATTACATAGTCTTTGTCCCAATCTTCCAGCTGCGTGCGGCTAGCGTAATCAAGTATCTCTTTTATTTCATCAGACTGTTTAGCCTCATCTGGTAATTTTCTATTGCACAGGGAAATTAATCGTTCAAGACGATATCCTCGTTTGCGCTTTATTTTGAGCATTGAGTTATCTTCAAACAAGTCATCCCCTTTTATTACATGATCATAAAAGAGCCTTTCACAATCCATAATGATATTCAGATATGGGTTATAAGGTCTTACTGCATGTTTAGCCATAAGAGGCTTCCTTATTTGTTATTACGTGACATATGAATTGTAATTGCATCAACTCATTCCCCATATTAATATTCAGCAAAGACCTAATTTCTTTCTGCAAAACTCATCTGCATCATCAAATGATTCAAACTGGACGTCCTTCCATTCTGACTCAGGAATACCTGGAAGACTCTCAATGCGGGCACCAGCTATAAGTGTCACGATGCTGTACGATTTGGCTCCACTGTCGGCTTGCAGATCACTCATAATATTTTCCTCTTATGAATAAGAAATATCGTCAGTCTTGTTTCTTTTGGACTGTAACCGCGTACCCAAGGGACTCTATCAACTTAACAGCATTATCAACCTTTTTCTTCACCCTTTCTTCTTCTGCATTAGCCTTGCGGCGTACCTTCTCAGAAGATAACCTCCTTAAAATGGGCTTTGGGTCAATTTCGCATAGTTCACAACACGCCTTAAACCTGTGATCAGAGAAGCCTCTGAAAGAACGCGGAAGCAATTCAGAATTAAGTATGGCTTTGCGCAGCCCATCCTTCGTTATAATATCGGTGTTATATAGAATTAACTTAGCCGTTGCCGTGTCCAGTTCAAGCTCCCAACTATTAATCCTTTCTTCAAGACGATTTTGTTTCTCAAAGACCTCGATATACTTATCACCGGAGTGGTACTTTAGGTCAAAACGTTTAATCACATCATCAATCGGGACACCATCGTTATAAGCCCGTCTTGCATCAGGCTCAAACCGAAGGCAATTCTTTAACAGCTTGTCTTTTGTAGTCTGATTACTCATGCAATATTTCTTTTCCCAGTTTAATTATTTAACGCCCTTTACTGACAAATAATAGTCAGATGTACCTGGCTCCTTGTTCAGTATTAGAGTTGCCCCATTGTTGATTGCTGAGACAACTTCTTTCATGGTGTCATAACACCCAATCCAACCTATATAATCTTTATGTCTAAATAACCAAGAATATACCCAATCGCCCATATGTCTTGCATGTGCGTGATACGCTCTTACAATCACGACAGATTCATACCCTAGCTGCTTTTGGATAGCGTCTCGTAATTGGCCGGAATAATTAGCCATCATTTACTCTTTTCATTAGAATCCAGACTCAAGTCTTCTTTTTCAGATTGAGCATCTAGAGACAAGTCCTCCTCCGGCTTATCGCTAGAGACCAAAGAGAATGCAATAGTTAAATATATAAACCAGGCAACTACAATTGACCACCCATCTCCACCACTTAGCATGCTGACATCAGATGTGTGCTTCACAACTACCGGCCAGGCCAAGACCCAAAGGATAAATAGAACTGCTCTCAATTGTTGAATACTGCACTTACTCATCGTCTTTTACTCTTTATTGGATTCAGCATTGGATAGCTCTTTCTTGATAAGTTCCTTCCATGCGAAAAACGCGATCAAGACGACTATTACTGCTGTTGCATACACACCTGGCGGCTCAAATATTGCAGGGAGAACCGCAGCCTCAATGAATGGGATAGAAAAATAAACAGCAACTCCAACTAGCAGAAGGAATATCCCTATTGAAGTGCGTCGAACTACTTCTTTCCACGCCTTTTTATCTATTTCAGACATATCAGTATCATTTCCCACTAGTCAATATTTAGAATATCTTTGAATCTTTGCTCGAACTCTGGACATGACTCTTGTATATCTACTAGAAACGAGTCGACACCAGGCTTTTCAAGAAACATATGATAGGGGATGTTATGAAACCCATCTGCCATGTCTATAATTTTGTCTAGATCCGCGGTGTCAATATCTTCTCCATTACGAATCTGCGACCTAATTAACATGCCTTGATTTCTGATCTGACTCAAAACACCGCCAACAAGGCCGCACATAGCCATCTTTTGCTCACCGTTAATCATCGCGTCTTTTCCTTTTAATCATTATTAACCACCAGTTTTACCCCGCTGCAAACAGAATCTTTGTTATGGGCCTTTCTCGCCCTGGCCATTGTCTCTTGATCGATGTAAACATTATTAATACCGCTGCATCCAGCACATTCAAGAGTTACAGTTCTAGTGGGTGATTCATTCTTAAAATCACCCTGCAGCAATTCCTCTACTGTTGCGTATTGAGTATGGCCACAATGA
>Ga0316207_10003762_pt1 | contig 13771 bp, 11 predicted proteins | sample 6weekpyrite_MG_FD_204943 | JGI IMG/M metagenome (GOLD analysis project Ga0316207, IMG submission 204943) | Microbial mat bacterial communities from mineral coupon in-situ incubated in ocean water Damariscotta River, Maine, United States -... | ecosystem: Environmental > Aquatic > Marine >... | reverse complement strand
ATTCGGGGGATTGCCGTTCCCCGTATTTCCTATGTACGCCAATTAATTGCACATTTTTTTCGCTCTTTGCGATACTTTTTGGGTACAACTGTACTTTCTATATTGAAGGTGGGTTAATAGATTGACTCAGTTATCTTTAAAAATCATTAGACGCTATATTGAGGGCGCATCCTTTCAGAAAACAAAACAGGTAATTGCACCAAAAAACAGGTAATTGCACCAATATGAACAGTCAAATGCAAGAATTGAAAGAGCCCATTTTAGTCACGGGCGCTGCCGGTTTTATTGGCCGACGCCTGGTAAAGCGCTTGTTGGATAAGCATTTACGGGTGATCGCCTTTGATATTATGACGTGCCCGGAATCTTTGCAAAATGAGCCGCTTCTGAGCTGGCAACAAGGCGATATTACGTCAATGCAGGATGTTGATCGTGTTGTCTCGCGGTGCGAGACCATCTTTCATCTTGCCGCTGTGGTGGGTGACTGGGGAGGGGCCGAGTTACACCGCGCCATTACGGTGGAAGGAACTCGAAATATATTTCAGGCGGTACTAAACAGTGATCCGTCAAAACGGGTTGTTTTGGCGTCGAGCATTGTTGTATACAGTGATCAGATCAATGGTCATCGATGCCATGAGGGTATGCCTCATGGCAAAGTTTTAGGACCGTACAGCGAGTGCAAACAAGCTCAAGAAGTGTTAGCCAATCAATTTGTGCAAAAAGGGCTCGATATTCGAATTGTTCGGCCGGCCAATGTGTATGGCGCGGGTTCCAGGCCATGGGTCGATGATTTGTGTGCTGAATTACAAAAAGGTATGCCCGCTTTGATTGCCGGCGGCAATTATAATGCCGGGCTGGTTCACGTCAATAATGTGGTCGAGGTCTTGATTTTGGCCGGGCAGCGTTGTGATGCCCGAGGCCAGATATATAACGCAGCAGATGAAGATGGCGTTACCTGGAAGCAATATGTAAAGGAGCTTGCACAGTATTGCGGTGCGCCAAAGCCTCGGTCTATTCCCCGTGTTGTTGCTGCCTACCTGGCGAAGACCGGGGAAGCGACATTTCGATTATTAAGAATTAAAAGTCGGCCGCCGTTGACCGAAGAGGCCCTGAATCTGGTTGGCTCAGAGCACCAGATTGATATGTCTAAAACCAAATCTGAGTTGGGTTTCAAGCCCGTTATACACTATGCACAGGGCTTGGATGAGATTCGTCACTATCTTGAACATTGATCATGGGTGACAAAACACGCAATTTCCAGAATTTCCTTGCTGTCAATCGATAACAACAATACTATGTGGCCCTTGTTTTTTGCCCTTGTGTTCTCTCCTTGAAATATCGGACATAAGCCCAATAACTAAAACCTGAAGCCGCCAGCGGGCGGTTTCGTCTATCACAGTATTTAATCATAACAAACGGAGTCGTCTATGGCCTGGAATGAACCGGGTGGTAACCGAAACGATAAAGACCCTTGGGGCAATAATGGTAAAAATCAGGGTCCACCTGATTTGGATGAAGCAATCAAACAAATGATGAATAAAATCAATGGTTTGTTTGGTGGAGGTTCTGGCGGCGGCAGGGGTGGTCGCTCTGGAGGTTCGGGCCAGGGTGCTGGCGGCATATTTGCCGTTTTGATCCTGTTATCGCTGGTGTTTTTGGGCTTTAAATCTATTTACACCATTGATGAACAGCAGCGAGGTGTGGTGTTGCAGTTGGGTAAATATAATCGAACACTTGAGCCTGGCTTGAGATTCGTGATCCCTTTGGTTGAACAAGTTGTTCCGGTGAATGTCACTAACGTTCGAAATGCTGAGTTGAAACAGGAAATGCTGACTCAGGATGAAAATGTGGTTGAAGTCGATTTAAACGTTCAGTTTACGGTTTCGGATCCGGTAGCATTTGCACTTCGGGTGGAAGACCCGGAACGCAGTTTACGCCATGCAGCGGAATCTGCACTTCGTCACGAAGTGGGGAGTACGAATCTTAACCCAATCATGACGGATGGCCGGGCTTTGCTCGCGGAAGATACACGCACCCGCTTGCAAAATTATATGGACGCCTATAGTACGGGTATCAATGTCAGTATTGTCAACGTGAAAGAGGCGCGGGCACCCTCTCAGGTGCAAGCAGCATTTGATGATGTACAGAAAGCGAAGCTAGATAAAGAGCGATATACCAATGAGGCTGAAGCCTACGCGAATACGGTGGTTCCCGAGTCGCGTGGTAAAGCTCAACGGATGCTGGAAGAAGCCAATGCCTATAAAGAGCAGGTCGTTGCAGAAGCTCAAGGTGAGGCGGATCGTTTTGAAAAACTGTTAGTGGAATATAAAAAGGCGCCAGATGTAACACGGGAACGTTTATATCTGGATGCTATTTCATCCGTTTACGCTAATAGCAGTAAAGTTCTGGTCGATGTTGAAGGTGGAAACAATATGATGTATTTACCTTTGGATAAACTGATATCCGGCAAACCTTCAGCTGTTACACGTGAGTACAAAGATCAAAATGTCTCAGATATCGCAGATCTGGTGATTGAAGAATTACGCTCTCGTAATAATCGAACTGTAAGGGAGGGTAGATAGATGTCCAGATTTTCATTGGTTTCTATTATTTTATTGCTAGTGGTTATTGTTGTGGCGTCTTCGGCCATCTATGTGGTTGATGAACGGGAAGTTGCCATTAAACTCCAGTTCGGAGAGATCGTCGAAACGGATATTCAGCCCGGTTTTCACATCAAGCTGCCTTTGGTGCAGAATGTCAGGAAATTCGATGCACGCTTGTTAACACTCGACTCCAAGCCAGAACGTTTTCTGACGGTGGGTAAGAAGTTCGTGATTGTCGATGCTTTTATTAAGTGGCGGATTGTCGATGTTAAGGCCTACTACAAAGCCACTGCAGGTAATCGTTGGCAGGCGACCACTCTGTTGTCAAACTCAACGAATAAAGGTCTGCGTGATGAGTTTGCATCTCGCAGCCTGACTGAAGTGGTATCTGGGGAGCGCGATGAATTGATGGATATTATCACGCGTAAACTTAACGAACAGACCTTGGGTGAGTTCGGAATTAAAGTCGTTGACGTGCGCGTTAAAGGTATCGACTTACCTGAAGACTTAAGTAAAAACGTGTATCGAAGAATGTCGACAGAACGTGAGCGAGAAGCTCGGGAAACGCGCTCACAGGGTAAAGAACTGGCGGAAGGGATTCGTGCCGATGCAGATCGTCAGAAAATAGTCATTGAAGCTGAGGCGTATCGGGAAGCTGAGCAAACGCGAGGTAAGGGAGATGCGATTGCTGCCAGTACCTATGCCAATGCCTTCAACAAGGACCCTGAGTTCTATGCATTTACGCGTAGTTTGAAAGCGTATACTGAGACGTTTTCAGGCAAAGAGGATGTTCTGTTACTTAAACCTGATAGCGATTTCTTCAAATATATGAAGAGCCCAAAAAGCAAGTAACGATTGCTGGTGGCAGAAAGCGAAATGAGATTAGCTCATTTCGCTTTTTTTGTGCGCAATAAAACGGTAAAATCGCGATCCCTAAAAGCGGGGTGCTAAAAAGTGTGGAATGAGCTGTTAATAGCATTTGGTTTGATGCTTATTCTAGAGGGAATGATTCCCTTCCTGTACCCGAATCGCTGGAAGCATGCCGTTAAAAAACTGGCAGAGATCGATAGTCAAACCATGCGTTTGATGGGGTTTTTGAGTATGTTGATTGGGCTATTGTTACTGTATTGGCTTCGATAAGCTAGAGCACGTTAAATGAAATTCAGTCGATGAGGAAAACTATGACGGTGTCGGAACGCTGGTTGTTGCCGGATGGTGTTGACGAGCTACTTCCTCCAGAGGCCTGGCAGGTAGAGCTGATGAGAAGACGCATGCTGGATACCTATTCTCGTCATGGTTACGAACTGGTTTCACCTCCTTTAATCGAATATCTGGAGTCGCTTCTAACCGGAACCGGAAATGATCTTGATCTCCAGACTTTCAAATTGACCGACCAGCTAACTGGCAGAATGATGGGCGTTCGCGCCGATATTACGCCTCAAGTTGCCAGAATTGATACCCATTTACTCAAGCGTCGCGGTGTTAATCGCTTATGCTATGTCGATACGGTCGTACACACGCGACCGGCTCACATGCTGACCAATCGCAGTCCGATGCAAATAGGCTGTGAATTATTTGGCGAAGTTGGTGTAGCGGCAGATATCGAGATAATTAGTTTGATGCTCGAGACCTTGCATTTAGTCGGTATAGAGGCTGTGCATATTGATCTGGCACATGTTGGTATTTATCGCGGACTGATAGAATCTGCTTCGCTTAATAAGTCAGTTGAAAACCAGGTCTTTGATGCGTTGAGCCGCAAATCAATTCCTGAGCTGGATGCATTGGCGCAAAATGCACCAGAAAGCGCAGACATTATTTTGGCTATCCGAGATATCGCCAATCTGAGCGGGGGCGTTGAAGCGCTGGATAAAATTCGCTTGAGCGCTGAAAAACTGACACCCGCTTCGGCTAAAGTCGTCGGGGTGGCTATTGATCAGCTGCAGAATATTTCCCAACAGATTCAACAGCGGTTTGCAGGTGTAGAAATTGGTTTCGACTTTTGCGAACTTCGAGGCTACAACTATCATACCGGGGTCATGTTTGCTGCGTATACACCTACCTACGGGCATGCGCTGGCGAAAGGCGGGCGTTATGACGATATTGGCAAGGATTTCGGAGAGTCCCGTCCGGCAACCGGGTTTAGTGCCGATTTAAAAACACTGGTTCGGGTGGTTGAAAGAGCGCCACAAGACAGCTTGGGCAAAGAAGTTCCTGCGGGTGCTTCAGGTGTGTTGGCGCCGGTCGGTAACAGTGAGGCTCTGCTGGATAAAATTGCACAGCTAAGAAAAACGCATCGTGTTATACAGTTGCTAAGCGAGCAGGAAACAACAGAAACCTACGGTTGCTCTCAACGCTTGACATTTCAAGCGGGGCAGTGGCAGCTAGAGGAAATTTAACTTCGGCAGTTTTTTGAGTCTTTAAAGGCGCTTTGGGTCTTTAGTAAGAGTATAGAAATTATGGGTAAAAATGTTGTCATTTTGGGCACTCAATGGGGTGACGAAGGCAAAGGTAAAATCGTCGATTTACTGACCGAACAGGTCGCCACAGTTGCACGCTTTCAGGGTGGGCATAACGCTGGGCATACGCTGGTAATTGACGGTGAAAAAACCGTATTGCATCTGATACCATCGGGTATATTGCGTGACAATGTCACCTGTCTGATAGGGAATGGCGTGGTGTTGGCGCCAGATGCACTGCTTAAAGAAATGAATGAGTTGGAGGCGAAGGGCGTACCCGTAAAGCAACGGTTGAAACTGAGTCTCGCTTGCCCTCTGATTTTGCCTTACCATGTTGCGCTTGATCAAGCTCGTGAAGTTGCCAAAGGGGCGGACAAAATTGGTACGACTGGACGCGGCATCGGGCCTGCTTACGAAGACAAAGTCTCACGTCGTGGGCTTCGCCTGGGTGATTTGGCGAACCCCGAGAGCTTTGCCGCAAAGCTGAAGGACGTTATGGTCTATCATAATTTTGTACTTGAAAGCTTCTATAAGGTCGCGCCGGTTGATTACCAGAAAACACTGGATGACACACTTGAGATGGCGGCAGAGTTACTGCCATTAGCCATTGATGTGACTGATGCTTTGCACGCTTATCGAAAAGCGGGTGAAAATATTTTGTTTGAAGGCGCGCAGGGCTCCTTGCTGGATATCGATCATGGTACCTATCCTTTTGTGACCTCTTCCAATACGACCGCAGGTGGCACTGCGACGGGCAGTGGTTTTGGTCCTCTCTATCTGGACTATGTGCTGGGAATTACCAAGGCCTATACCACAAGGGTCGGTTCAGGTCCTTTCCCGACAGAGCTGTTCAATGAACAGGGGCGTCATCTTGCAGATAGGGGGCATGAGTTTGGAGCAACGACTGGCCGCCCAAGACGTTGCGGCTGGTTTGACGCGATCGGTCTGCGCCATGCCATTCAAATCAACAGCGTGTCAGGTATCTGCCTGACCAAGCTGGATGTGCTCGACGGCCTTGAGACGATTCAGGTTTGTGTCGGTTATCAGACAAAAGAGGGGGAGTTAACGCGACCGCCATCCGATGGTCTGGCGTATGACAATTTGACGCCTGTGTTCGAAACGTTACCCGGCTGGAGCGAAAGCACGCTCGGGGCACAGAGCTTGGACGATCTACCAGAGAATGCCAGACGCTATATCAACTATCTTGAAGAAAAAATCGAAGCGCCGATCGATATTATCTCAACAGGGCCTGATCGTAACGAGACTATCATATTGCGACATCCTTTTGCGTAAATCCATTCCTCGCCGATAGTGTTATCACGATGTCTGGAACAGTAGAGAATGCGCCTTTTTGGCAACGTAAAACGCTCGCCAAAATGTCTCGTCAGGAGTGGGAGTCACTGTGTGACGGATGTGGCAAATGCTGTTTACATAAGCTACAAGACGAACAGACTGAAGCATTACTGTATACCAGTATTTGCTGTCGATATCTGGATACTGAAAGTTGCCGATGCCAGGTATACTCAGATCGAAAGTCTTATGTTCCTGATTGTCTGACATTAAAAACAGATCATCTCGATGCGTTACGATGGCTGCCTTCGACCTGTGCTTATCGCTTGTTGTACGAAGGAAAAGATCTGCCAGATTGGCATCCTCTGATAAGTGGCGACGTGCATGCCCTGCATGTTCAGCATATTTCAGTCAGGGGGAAGGTGATCAGCGAGACTGATATAGACGATGATGACTGGGATCGGTACATTATTGATGATTTATAACGTGAGACCTTTACACGAAAGCCGTTTAATCAACCTCGGGGGAGCGCTAATTGGATAGCTGGTCTTACATTGTTGCTTGGCTGATCTATTTGGCATCTGCTGTTGGTTTGGTGCTGGTCTTTTGGCGCATGACCCAATATATGAGGCTTCGTCGTACACGGCGTACGTTGCGTGCCTTGGTGGCAGTACTAATGTTTACGCCTATTAGTATTGAAGATAATGGCCTCTGGTTGGCGCCTGCTTATCTGGTGGGGGGGTATGACTGGATTCTAGGGAATTACGAGCGCGCAACGGAAGCGGGGCTGTATTTGTCCGCCGCTTATCTGTTGATGATTGTCGTGATTTTACTGGAATCGCTAATGAGACGTTTGTTTAAAATGGCTAGCCTTCACTGAGATGCTGGAAACGGGTATTTACCAACATTACAAAGGCGAACGCTATGACGTACTTGGGGTCGCCAGGCATAGTGAAACAGAAGAATGGTTGGTGGTCTATCGGGCGCTTTACGGCGATCATGGCTTATGGGTGCGCCCTTTGGCTATGTTCCAAGAAAAAATTCTGGTCGCAGGCGAGTTGCGTCCACGCTTTGAAATAGTCTGAAAATTAAATAATGTTAAAAAACAATAGGTAACATTAATAAATCTAGAAATTCCTTTCAAATTCGCGTTGTTGTTATTGTAAAACCTGCTATAAATTACTTATGAGTCACTATTTGTGCCCGAAGTAGCAGGGGAATCTATGTCTTCAAAATTTCATTTCACAGCCAAATTCGCATTTAACTTAGGCGTGCTGCTCCTGACGTGCCTGGTCGGCACCTTGCCGGTTAGCGCCGCCGAGGATAATACGACAGGTAGTAAGAAGATAAATGAACCACAGCAACAGGAAATGTCGTCTTTATTGGGCGCGGATGTCCGTTTGCTAATCGATATATCGGGCAGTATGAAAAAAAATGACCCGGGCAATCTTCGTATTCCTGCCGTTAATTTATTGACAGAGCTTATTCCGGATGGCGATAAGGCAGGTGTCTGGACATTCGGTCAGTGGGTGAATCACCTCATTCAGCATCAGGTGGTTGATGAGAAATGGCGAGTCAATGCCAAAGAAAGTGCCCAGAAGATCAATTCCGTCGCGCTTTACACCAATATCGGCGCGGTGCTGGAAAAAGCATCGGATGATTTTTATAAAGGGGAGGATTTTAGCAATACCCATTTCATCTTGCTGACCGATGGTATGGTCGATATCGACCGTGACCCCGAAAAAAATGCTCAAGAACGAGACCGGATACTCACGACAGTCCTCGATACCTTTAAGGAAAAAGGCGCGAAAATACACTCTATTTCGCTATCAAAAAATGCTGACCGTTCATTGATGGACAAGCTTGCCATTCAGTCTGGCGGGCAGTCGGCCGTGGCGGAAACCCCTGAAGCGCTAACCAAAATATTTTTGCAGGCTCTGGAGCAGGCTGTGCCCAGTGAGCAAGTGCCGATAGAAGGCAATGAGTTTGTAATCGACTCGAGTATTGAGGAGTTTACCGCGCTGATCTTTAAGGGAGATGAGGGTGTTGCGACAGAAATTGTTGGCCCTGATGAGCAGTCACACAGTGCCGTTTTACACTCCGACGACGTACAGTGGTATCAGGATCAAGGTTATGACCTGATCACGGTAACGCGACCTTTGGAAGGTACATGGAAAATCAATGCCAATATAGAGCCGGGCAGCAGAGTGACGGTGGTCAGCAACCTTAAGTTACAGGTCAATAAGTTGCCTACCAATTTTTTTGCTGGAGACCACTTGGCGGTCGAAGTTAGCTTTGTCGAAGATGGCCAGTTAGTGACCGATAAGGATTTTTTGTCCTTGATGGAGGTCACGCTAAATCTTAAAACTGAAGACGGCAAGCAAGGCAGTAAAACAATTTCGGATGCCGCCAAACCGCCAGAAGACGGCGTGTTCAGAGATGCAATTCGAAAACTCACCAAAGTGGGTCAATACGAATTAACCGTCTTGGTCGATGGAAAAACATTCAAACGCAAAAATCGTCAGATTATTAATTTACGGCCACCGTTTGATTTTGAGTTTTCGGTTAAAGGTGAGGGTGATCAGGCGCACTACGAATTAGTTGCGTCGCCTCTGGCCGAAAATATATCGATGGATGATACCAGCGTGTTTGCCAAGGTAAAAGCGCCTGACGATAGCAGTTTGATCAAAGCAATTGAGTTGGATAAAAAGACGAAGCGTTGGATTTTGCCCATTACAGCTGATAAGGGAGATGGCTTGTACCAAGTCGCTGTAAAGGTGAAGGGAAAGACAGCAGATGGAAAAGAATTTAAATTTAGACCAAAAGCATTTGACGCTGAATTTCCGGTTCCTGCTAGTGCCTTAAATAAAATTGTATCCGTTGCAGAAGAAGCCGAGGCAGAGCCAAAAGAAGAGTCTGTGCCAGATGAAGATCTGGTTAAACCTGAGCCTAAGCCTGAACCAGAGCTTGAGACGAAGCCTGATGAAGGTGAACCGCCTTTGGAGGCAGCTCCAGACGACCCAGAATCGAGTGATCAATCTGAGTCGGATACATCGGGCTTGATGTTTTGGGCTGCAATCGGCGCTGCGGTGCTTTCAGGGCTGGCATTACTCGGTGGTGGTATCTTCTTCTTACGAAAGCGACGCCAGAAAGCGGAAGATGGTGATAATACCGAGGTTCTGAGTGATGATGTGGTTGACGAGATTATGGAGGATGAGGCCGCCAAAGAGCCTGATACAGGCGATGAGCTAGATTTTGTTGAAGAGCCAGAACCTGAACCTGAACCTGAGCCTGAGCCTGAGCCAGAACCAGAACCTGAGCCAGAACCAGAACCTGAGCCTGAGCCTTTAGACTTATCGGATGATAATCTGGATGATGTCGTCGAAGATCTTGAGCGGGCCGAGGAAAGTTCAGAAGAGATGGCCGAATTGTCAGAGGAAGATGAAGAGGATGTTGCGTCCAGCATTGCTCAGGCGATCGAGGAAGCCGCAGATGAGCCTGAGGATCAACTTGCCAAAGAGGAAGAAGAAGCGCTTGATATTAATGACGCTGGAGATGATGAAGAAGAGGAATTTAATCTGGAAGATTTCGATATTAGTGACATTGATGACCTTCAAGATGAAGAGGATAAATAGTCGCTATAAGTTGTTACACTATAAGTACGCACCCTTCGGTCACCTTTCTAAAAGAGAAGCATGACTGACTTTAGGCGCTTGCAGCAAAAAATATGTCTCTCTATAATGCCGGGCTTCATGGTGTAGTCTATTCTTTTGGATAGGCGTTTGAGTTGGTTTTTGTTTAAACGACCAACGAGACTATCTGATTTCTGGCACCAGTACGCGGGAATAGCTCAGCTGGTAGAGCACAACCTTGCCAAGGTTGGGGTCGCGAGTTCGAATCTCGTTTCCCGCTCCAAATTTTAAAGCCCCTTTTTGTTCTGACTGCTTATTTTTGTTTTTGAGCTATACTCACCAGAGATAATCACTCGGCAGCGGTGCTGATTTTATCTCTGGTGAATCGTGCTTTTGACGCGAAAAATTTCGTCGTATTCGAGTGGAGAAACAGATGTCTGGTGTAATGGCTTCGGTCGATCAACGTACCAAATTGGTTGGAGAGAACCGGCTCGAATTATTGATGTTTAAGTTGGGTGGCCGTCAAACTTATGCAATCAATGTCTTCAAAGTACAAGAAGTTCTCAAGTTGCCTAATCTCACTTCTTTGCCTCACAGCCACGCGTGTGTTTGTGGTGTGATGCATATTCGGAGTAATACCGTTCCTGTGATTAATTTGAGCCAGGCAATCAGCTTGCCACCTATCGGCGTTAGCAACGATGCGACAGTTATCGTGACTGAATATAACCGTACGGTTCAGGGTTTTCTGGTGGGTGGTGTCGATCGAATTGTGAATATGAACTGGGAACAAATTGAGCCTCCCCCAAAATCAACCGGTAAGCATCATTACTTGACGGCCATTACTCGATACGAGAATGAAATTGTCGAAATTATTGACGTCGAAAAAGTTTTGTCCGAAATATCGCCTTATACGACAGATGTTTCTGACGATATTCTGGATGAAGCGTTAGTTTCAAGTGTTCAGCATAAGTTTGTGATTGTGGTGGATGACTCTCCTGTCGCCATCGCGCAGGCTAGGGGTACTCTTGAGAAAATGGGTTTGCAGGTGTATACGGCTTCGAATGGGCTGCAGGCTTATCGACAGCTAAAAGAGTGGGCCGAGGCTGATGACGGTATGATAGAGCGTTGCCTGATGGTGTTGACAGATGCCGAAATGCCTGAAATGGATGGTTATCGTTTGACCACTGAAATTCGTTCGGACAAGCGTCTTTCTGATTTGTACGTGGTGATGCACACTTCTTTGAGCGGTACTTTTAACAAGGCAATGGTTCAAAAAGTAGGTTGCGATGATTTTCTTTCAAAGTTCCAGCCAAACGAGCTTGCAGAAGTGGTTTTGAACAGGATCAGAGAACTTGATTTAACTGACTAGTACATCATCCACACTATAGTGTGGATGATGTACTGGGTGTTGTCTAAAATAGCTCGATCTCGTCGGTTGTGGTGTCGCCCTTGTCTTTATTGTTGCTAAAATGATGTTTATAAATATTGAGTGCCTCTTCTACGCTCGCACCGTTCATAATATGTTGAAACATAATGCGTTCTTCTTCCATGCTGTAGTTTGACATGATGTCTTCCTGAAGTTTTTTCCATGACTCCGGGTTATAAAGTTGCTGAGGATTGCTGACCAACTCGCTTAGCCAGCTCAGATCCCGTTTGACATGGTCAAGGCGCTGCGACAGGCGGTCATAAAACTGGAAGGCCATGATCGCGTTAACCACCTTCTGGTGTATGTCCGCCGCGCTGACTTTCATTGATTCAAGCTCCGAATCTGGCTTTCTATCAGGGTTCTCAGACTGGGAATTTTTTTCGACAATGGTTTTGAGCTGGTTTGCGATATACGTAAACGATTGGGTTAACTCGGAAACTGACTTCTCACCGTCCGACATCGTACACTCTACCTGTGAGACAGCAAGTGTGAGCATATTGATGGTTTCGCGAACCTGGCTCCAATCCAAATCTGGGTTTTGCGCGGTAGACGAGTAAGGTATCTCAGGCACTACTAATACTCCCTCAACAGCATTTTCTGGGTTGAAAAAATAGGTCGGCTTGCCAAAGTTATTGCATAATGGCCATCCTGATTTTTCCAGGCGCACCTTTTGTCTATCGAATACGATTAAAAGGGCGGTCGATTATACGAATATAGCATAGTGCAATTTGCTGAATTGGCGAGTTTTCTAACAGGAAAAATCTGAGCTTCTTAAGGAGAGTTTGCAAACCATTATGAGTATTGTCAGGTTAGAGAAAGTTAGCTTAGCTTACGGTCTGAAGCCATTGCTGGATCAAGTCGATTTTTCAATAGAAGAGCATCAGAAAATTTGTCTGTTGGGTCGAAATGGTGAGGGTAAGTCTTCTCTGATGGGTCTGTTAAATCGGGAAATTGAAGCGGATGCAGGCGAAATTGTGTTTGAAAAATCGCTGAAAGTCGGTTTTTTACCTCAGAGTTTACCCGAGGCAGATGAACGTAGTGTTTTTGACGTCGTTGCAGAAGGCTTGTCAACGGTGGGAAGGGTGCTCGCGCAATATCATGCGCTGCTCGCAGAAGGTGCTGAAGATGAGTCAAACTTAGCCTTGCTGCATAAGCTTCAGGACAAAATTGAAGCGCAGGATGGTTGGACCTTTGAAACCCGAATATCAAATATACTCAAGCGTTTCGGTTTGCATGACGAGCAAAAAATGAACAGTTTATCTGGTGGCTGGCGCAGAAGAGTCTTGCTCGCCAAGGCGCTGATCAATGAGCCCGACCTGTTGTTACTGGATGAGCCGACTAACCATTTGGATATCAGCACGATAAAATGGTTGGAGCAGCGTCTGAAGGAATTTTCGGGTGCCTTGTTATTCGTTAGTCATGACAGAGCCTTTATCAAAGCGGTTGCCTCTGGAATTATTGAACTCGATCGTGGTCAATTGACGGTGTTTGAAGGGGCAGAGAATGGGGGCGGCTATGAAAACTACCTCGTTGAAAAACAGAAGCTGCTGGAAGACGAGTCTAAACAGGCTCAGCTGTTTGACAAGCGCTTATCTGAAGAAGAAATCTGGATTCGCCAGGGTATTAAAGCACGAAGAACGCGTAATGAAGGGCGTGTTCGGGCTTTGAAGTCAATGCGAGAGCAGCGCAAGCAACGCATCGAAAAACAAGGCTCAGCATCAATCAAAATAGAGGCTGCTGCTAAATCCGGCAAGCTGGTTGTCGAGGTTAAACGGGTTTCGCATGGCTTTATTGATAACCAGCAGGTGATTAAGGACTTAACGCTTACGATCATGAGGGGCGATCGTGTTGGCTTGATTGGTGCCAATGGGGCAGGTAAAACTACGCTGTTAAGGCTACTGCTTGGAAAGTTGGAGCCGCAATCGGGGTCAATTAAACTCGGAACCAAGCTGGAAGTTGCCTATTTTGATCAGTTACGTGAAGGTCTGAGTCCAGAAAAAAGCGTGTTCGACAATGTGGCTGACGGCCATGAGTTTGTGATGTTAAACGGTAAGCAGCGACATGTTATTAGCTATTTAAATGATTTTTTGTTTACTGCCGAGCGAGCCAGAACTCCGGTCAAGGCGCTGTCTGGTGGTGAAACGAACCGTTTGTTGTTGGCAAAATTGTTTGCAAGGCCTGCGAACGTCATTGTCATGGACGAGCCGACCAATGACCTGGACGTCGACACCCTGGAGCTGCTAGAAGATAAACTGAATGATTTTCCGGGAACTCTGCTGTTGACCTGTCACGACCGGGATTTTCTGGATAATGTGGTTACGAGTACCCTGGTTTTTGAGGGCAAGGGAAAGGTGGCGGAATACGTTG
>Ga0316207_10003760_pt1 | contig 13775 bp, 10 predicted proteins | sample 6weekpyrite_MG_FD_204943 | JGI IMG/M metagenome (GOLD analysis project Ga0316207, IMG submission 204943) | Microbial mat bacterial communities from mineral coupon in-situ incubated in ocean water Damariscotta River, Maine, United States -... | ecosystem: Environmental > Aquatic > Marine >... | reverse complement strand
CAAAAAGCCCTGCGGGGGCTTGAAATTGGTGTGGATGGTTTCAGTGAAATTTTACCTGAAGGCATGTCTGAAGAAGAAATTGAAACAACCCTGCGCCAGGAATTACAACAAGCCGGTGCAGACCGTATCTGGTATCTGGCTGAAGCTTTCCGTAAAGGTATGGATTATGAAACTATCCAGCAATTAACACATATTGATCCATGGTTTTTAGTGCAGGTGCAGGACATTATCAATCTTGAAGAAAACCTGCGCACACGTAAGTTAACTGATATTGATAAAGATGAAATGTTTCAGTTAAAGCGTAAAGGTTTTGCTGATCGTCGCATGGCTGTGTTGATGGGGGTAGCTGAGCAGACAGTTCGTGCGCATCGTCAATCTTTAGACATACGCCCGGTTTACAAACGGGTAGATACCTGTGCCGCAGAATTTTCTACATCAACCGCTTACATGTATTCAACATACGAAGAAGAGTGTGAAGCACGCACCAGCGATAAAGAAAAAATTGTCGTCTTAGGTGGCGGGCCAAATCGAATTGGCCAGGGTATAGAATTTGATTACTGTTGTGTGCATGCGGCACTGGCTATGCGTGAAGATGGTTATGAAACCATTATGATCAACTGTAATCCGGAAACCGTTTCAACCGACTTTGATACATCTGATCGTTTATATTTTGAGCCATTGACCCTGGAAGATGTGCTGGAAGTTCTAGACCTTGAAAAACCCAAAGGGGTAATTGTACAGTATGGTGGACAGACCCCATTAAAACTTGCCCGTGATTTAGAAGCGGCGGGTGTGCCAATAATTGGAACATCACCCGATCGAATTGATCTGGCGGAAGACCGTGAAAGGTTCCAGCAGTTAATTCAAAAACTGGGGCAAAAGCAGCCACCAAATCGTCTGGCGCGTTCAGCAGAAGAAGCGGTAGGCCAGGCTGAAGAAATTGGTTACCCTATTGTGGTTCGCCCGTCCTATGTTTTAGGTGGGCGCGCAATGGAAATTGTACATAATGAAGCTGATTTGGCGCATTACATGAAAACCGCGGTTAGTGTTTCTAATGATGCACCGGTTTTATTAGACCGGTTTCTGGATGATGCTATTGAAGTAGATGTCGATGCTATTTGTGATGGTAAAGATGTTTTAATTGGTAGTATTATGGAGCATATTGAACAGGCGGGTGTTCACTCTGGTGATTCGGCCTGTTCATTACCGCCTTACAGCTTATCTAAAGAAATTCAGGATAGGCTGCGCGAGCAAACTAAGGAAATTGCCCTGGAAATGCAGGTTGTTGGATTAATGAATATCCAGTTTGCCATCCAGATTACCGGGCAGGGTGATGAAATTTATATGCTGGAAGTAAATCCCCGTGCTTCACGTACCGTGCCATTTGTGTCTAAAGCCATTGGCGTGCCATTGGCGAAAGTTGCAGCGCGTTGCATGGCCGGTGTTTCACTAAAAGAGCAGGGTATTACTGAAGAAGTCGTGCCAGATTATTACTCAGTAAAAGAGTCGGTATTCCCCTTTGTTAAATTCCCTGGGGTTGATCCTTTGCTTGGTCCAGAAATGAAATCAACCGGTGAGGTTATGGGGGTTGGAAGAAGTTTTGGTGAGGCATTTGCGAAGGCGCAATTGGGTGCAGGTGTGAATTTACCGACATCGGGTCACGTATTTGTAAGTGTACGTGAGCGTGATCATGAAGCTGCCGTCGAGGTTGGGCGCATGTTAAATGAGTTAAATTTCGATGTGGTTTCAACCCGTGGAACTGCTGCTGTACTCCGTGAGCATGGCATTGAATGTACCCTGGTAAATAAGGTGTATGAAGGGCGTCCACACATTGTGGATATGATTAAAAATGATGAAATTTCTTTAATTATAAATACGACTGAAGGTAAGCAGGCTATATCTGATTCATACACGATAAGAGCCGCAGCTTTACAGCATAAAGTCAGTTATACAACAACGATTGCCGGTGCAAAAGCAACTTGCATGGCGCTGAAATCACAATCTGAAAATGAAGTGAACCGATTGCAGGATCTACATAAAGAAATACTTTCTGGAAAGTAGATTTTATAGGATATTACTACGGACTTAGTCATTCCCGCATGCCTCTTACGGGAGTCCAGTGGCTTTGTAGTGTATAAAATCGTTGGATCGCAGCTCAAGAAAAGTTTGCCGGCATGACAAAAATTATATCGTTTAAAATTCTCATAAGGAGATTACGAAGTGAATAAAGTACCGATGACGGTTCGTGGCTCAAAAATGCTAATGGATGAATTAAAGCATTTAAAAACAGTTGAGCGCCCAAGAATCATCGAAGCAATTGCGGTGGCTCGTGAACATGGTGACTTAAAAGAAAATGCAGAATACCATGCAGCACGAGAGCAGCAAAGTTTTTGTGAGGGTCGTATAAAAGAAATTGATGGCAAATTAGGTGTTGCGACTATTATTGATGTCACAAAACAGAATGCTAATGGTAAAGTGATTTTTGGTGCGACGGTAGATTTAGCGGATGAAGAAACGGGTGAAGAAATTACCTATCAAATAGTCGGAGAAGATGAGGCGGATATTAAAGCAAATATGATATCTGTAAATTCACCAATAGCACGGGCACTGATTGGAAAAATGGAAGGTGAAGTTGCTGAAGTTAAGACGCCAGGTGGGATTCGCGGTCTGGAGATAGTTGAGGTTCATTATATTTAAATGAGACTTAAGCAATATAAGCTTCATAGAAATAAAAAAGGCTAACCTCTTCGGCTCCCCTGTATCACTACTGTACGGAATAAATTTAATACCAGTTACATAACTGGTTAATTTTTATTGGTAAAATTCTAATAAACGTAATGATAGGCTTAAAAATAAAAACAACTATTAAATCTGTCATCCCAGCATGCTTCTAGCTGGGATCCAGTGACTGTATTGACCAGAAGTCACTGGATTATACAGCCCATTCCTGAGCTTTACCCTTCGGGCTGTGCAGAGCACGTTTAAATTTGATCCAGTCAAATTTATTCCGGCTTAAAAGCATACCGGAATGACGAAGTTTGTCCTATTGTTTTAGTTTATCTGGTCGTATGTAAAGCACTTAAGTTATTATTCCGGTAGTGTATAAAAAGTGACAAAAGGTAGGCCACCCATGTCGGCTGGCCTGGTAAAATTTTTACAATCATTTCACAATTAAACCAGTCAACTTCTTTTTTTATATTATTACTCAATAGTGTCGATCTTCAGTTTGATGTAAACTGGTTATTACTATAGGTGCTGTTATATTATTTAATTGTTAATCTGTTGAGCCTGGGTGAAAAATTTATAGCTATCTAAGCTTATAAAAATCAGTTAATAATATGACTATATTGTGAATAAATAGACATTTTTTCCTGAAATTACAATTACAAGGATGGATTTAGCGTAGTATGTGTTGAAATAAAGAAAATTTAAGTTATTGAAATTGTTTGACCGGTATACCTAAGATGAAAACTAAAGAAGATATTCAGAAAATACATGTTCTCGGGCAGAATGAAAACATGCAGCAAGTTGTCCAGTTGGTTGGGGGAGATGCTGGTTATGAAGAAGAAATCAACTTATTTGACCTGTGGGCAGTTTTAGTTAAAAGAAGAAATCTTTTCCTGGCAATTGTATTGGCATTTATGGCGGCTGGTATAACCTCAGCGCTTATAAAACCAGTGTTACATGAATATAGTGCTGTTTTACAGGTTGGTGTAATGGTAGCCGAGGGAAATAAGGAACCCAAATTTATTGAATCCCCTAGTAATGTGCTAGCTAAATTAACAAAAAGTTATATCCCTCTTGCACAGTCTGAATTTCTTAAAAATAATCCCGAATTGAAAACTGCACCAGAGATCACAGCTAAAATGGCTAGTAAAAGTGATTTGATTATACTTGAAGCAAAGGGTGAAGAGAAAGATTCGGCGAAGTATCTGAAAATCATTCAGCAAGTTATTGGCTTTATTCAAAAAGATCACCAGCCGCAGATGGATATTGCAAGGAATGAATATGAGCTTTTATTGCAGAATGAAAAGATTCTTCTGACTGAGTTGGAAGACCCTGTCACTTTAAAGATGAAACAAAAGCCATTGGAAATTGAACTGGTACAGGCAAATCTAAAAGTAGAGGGCTTAAAAGACCAACGCCTGGTTCGTGTGGTAAAGCAGGAGCTGGTCACTTTGAGAAAGGAATATAAAAATAAGATGGCTTCACTGGCCGATGAGCATAAACGGCTTTCATCTGAGCGAATGAGATTACATGATGTGGATCGTTTATTAGAAAAGCGAGTAACGGAATTATCTAATTCAATAAAAAACATACAGGAAAACCGTAATTTAACAGCAAAAAGTGTGGGTACAGGCCCTGAAGTGATGACCGTGCTGTTGCTGGATGATCAAATTCAAAGTAATCGTGAACAACTTGCCGAGATTGAAGAACGGCTAAATTATAAGCAACAGAGCTTACGTGAAAAACTCGATAATCAGATTAAATCTAATACAAGATCCCAGGAGTACCATCAAAAGTTAATACAGGATGTAAATAGCAAGCTTGAAAAACTCGATATAGAAAATAGTCATAAGCAACAGGAAGCAATTGTGACTCAGTCTGGCTTGAAGTTGAATTTAGTTAAAATGCAGCAGGATCATGAAAACAGTATATTGGTGCAGAAACAGAAAATTAATGGGCTAACGTATAAGTTAAAAGGGCTCAGGGACACGCAAACATTAACCGAGCCAATGCAGTCGCTGAAACCGGTAGGAACAGGTAAGAAATTGATCGTAGTGATGTGGTTTGTGGCTGGCTTGTTTATGGCTGTATTTGCAGTGTTTTTCCTTGAGTTTATATCTAAGGCTAAAGAAAGAGTTAGTCAGGCTTAGTCTGACTAAGTCAGTCCTTAGTCATAGGTTAAAAGCAAAGAAGTGTTAAGTTGTGTAAGTTACATATATTGTGTTTCATTACCAGATATAGGCAGGTCTTGAAATTTGATATATTTCTGCGAAGCAGAAAAAACAGAATATAAAATACCAAAAGTATGTCTTACACATTGACAGGCCAAATGAAATAATTTGACTTTTAACTTATAGCTATTTCCCAGGCAGCTCTATTTTAGGTTTTTTGTTATTTCTTCGATATAAACTTAATGTTTTACCAATTTTCTGCACTGCTTCAGCAGATGATGCCCTGGTTAATTGTTCGATCATTTCTAGGCGGTTTTCCTTGTCTTCTCCCGCTATCTTAATTTTTACCAGTTCATGAAAATCCAGTGCAATTTCCAGTTCTTTAAGAATATTTTCAGTGACTCCGTTTTGTCCGATCATAATGACGGGCTTAAGATTGTGTGCTAGAGATACAAGATATTTGATCTGGGGTCTTGAAAGGGGCATGGAAAGTCTCAGTAAAATTTAATAGGGTATTGTATCATTAAACTTAGAAAAATCAGTTGACTGCGCATTTATAGCGCAATCTCTTGACGCATCTGGCAAATTCAAAAATCTGCTTATCACCAATAAGGTGGTAGAAAATTGCTCCTGCATTTTCTACATACCCACCATCCATGGTGATAACTACACATTTTTTGAATTCACTATGCACATCAAGAGCTTACACTCTAAACGCACTCTAAACGCACTTTCAACTGATTTTTCTAGGTTTAACCTGTGTTTTAATATCTAAACTGGAAAATAGAAAAAAGTGGCTAGAAGTAAATCAAGTGGTAACTGGTTAAGAGAGCATTTTGACGATGAATATGTAAAGCAGTCACAGAAAGAAGGCTATCGCTCCCGTGCGGTTTATAAGCTTAAAGAAATTGATGAAAAAGATTACCTGTTTAAGCCCGGTAGTGTGGTTATTGATTTAGGTGCGGCCCCTGGAAGCTGGTGTGAATATGTTGTGCGTAAACTCAAGGGCAGGGGGCGGATTATTGCGCTGGATATACTTCCTATGGAGCCTATGGACGGTGTTGAAATCATTACCGGTGACTTTCTCGAGGCAGAAGTTTTTGATGAGCTGCTAAATACCCTGGGTTCTGATCAGCCAGACCTTGTAATTTGTGATATGGCCCCCAATATGAGTGGACAACAGGCGGTTGATATACCGCGGGCCATGTATATGGCCGAGTTGGCGCTCGATTTATCTCAACAGGTGCTGAAACCCGGTGGGGGTTTGTTGGTCAAACTTTTCCAGGGAGAAGGCTTTGATAACTATGTTAAGCAGATGCGGCAGCTCTTTAGCCGTGTTGTGATACGAAAACCTAAGGCTTCGCGCCCTCGTAGCAAAGAAGTTTATGGGCTTGCCACAGGGTTTAAGTAAATCCCATTTATTACTTCTCTTTAGAAATAAGAGCTGAGGATAAAAAAGCGTTTTAACAGACAAGTTTCGGTGAATAATTTGCCTGTGTAAGAAATTTGCAACTGGCTTTTACCCTGTCTGTGGTGTACTTTTATATTAATGTTTAATCTAACCGAGGTGTTGTCTTGAACGACCTGGTCAAAAATCTGATTCTGTGGGGTGTGATTGCCCTTATATTACTTTCTGTATTCAGTAATTTCTCTCAACGTAGCAGTAGCGATGCGGAATTTTCCTATTCTGACTTTATTGCGGAAGTTAAAAATGGCAATGTGGCTGAAGTTGATATAGCGGGCCGTAAAATCACCGGTAAAACCCGTGATCTTAAGTCATTCAGCACCTATAGTCCTGAAACAGACAATCGTTCAATGATTGGTGATTTGCTTGATAATAATGTACGCATTGTGGCTAAGGAGCCTGAGCAGCCTTCATTGTTGATGAATATCTTTATTTCCTGGTTCCCGTTCCTGTTGTTAATTGGAATCTGGATCTTCTTTATGCGCCAGATGCAGGGTGGTGGCGGTGGCCGTGGGGCGATGTCCTTTGGTAAGAGCAAGGCCCGTATGCTGGGAGAAGAAGAAATAAAAACTACATTTGCAGATGTAGCGGGTGTTGAAGAGGCCAAGGAAGAAGTTGGTGAACTGGTTGAGTTTTTGCGTGATCCAGGTAAATTCCAGAAACTGGGTGGTCAAATTCCACGGGGTGTCTTGATGGTGGGGTCACCGGGTACCGGTAAAACACTGCTGGCAAAGGCCATAGCTGGCGAAGCCAAGGTGCCTTTCTTTACTATTTCCGGTTCTGACTTTGTAGAAATGTTTGTTGGTGTAGGTGCATCCCGCGTGCGCGATATGTTTGAGCAGGGTAAGAAACACGCGCCCTGTATTATCTTTATTGATGAAATTGATGCGGTAGGTCGTCACCGAGGAGCAGGTGTTGGTGGTGGCCACGATGAACGTGAGCAAACCTTAAATCAGCTGTTAGTTGAAATGGATGGATTCGAGGGTAGTGAAGGTGTAATCGTTATTGCTGCAACTAATCGTCCCGATGTGCTGGACCCTGCATTATTACGTCCTGGTCGATTTGATCGTCAGGTTGTTGTGCCTTTGCCAGATGTCCGGGGACGTGAGCAAATTCTTAAGGTTCATATGCGTAAAGTACCCGCTGCTGAAAATGTAAGAGCCTCCCTGATAGCCAGGGGTACACCGGGTTTCTCTGGTGCTGATCTGGCAAACCTGGTAAACGAGGCGGCTTTATTTGCCGCACGGGAAAACGCACCTGAAGTTTATATGGAACACTTTGAGCGGGCTAAAGATAAAATCATGATGGGCGCAGAGCGTAAATCCATGGTTATGTCTGAAGATGAGAAGAAGCTTACCGCCTATCATGAGGCAGGGCATGCCATTGTTGGTCGCCTTGTGCCTGACCATGACCCGGTTTACAAAGTGAGTATTATTCCCCGTGGACGCGCACTGGGTGTTACCATGTTCCTGCCGGAAGAGGATCGCTATAGTTATAGTAAACGGCGTCTGGAAAGCTCGATTGCCAGCCTGTTTGGTGGTCGTCTTGCGGAAGAGATTATATTTGGGCATGACAATGTTACCACTGGTGCATCGAATGATATCGAGCGCGCAACTGAAATTGCTCGTAGCATGGTTACTAAATGGGGCTTGTCTGAGAAATTAGGTCCCCTGGCGTATTCTGAAGATGAAGGTGAAGTATTTCTGGGGCGTTCTGTTACCCAGCATAAAAATGTTGCGGATGATACTGCCCGTGTAATCGATGAAGAAATTCGTGATGTTATTGATCGTAATTATCAATGTGCTGAGAAGTTGCTGAATGATAATCTGGATATATTGCATGCCATGTCAGATGCGTTAATGAAATATGAAACCATTGATACGGATCAGATTGATCAACTGATGGATCGTAAAGAAGTCAGTCCACCTAAAGACTGGAGTGATGATGGTGATGAGGGTTCATCCACACCCGAGTCATCTTCTAAAAAAGAGTCTAAGAAAGAAGGCAAGGGTGATGGCTCGATTGGTGGTCCAGCAAGTCTCCACTAAGTAGTTCATAGTTATTCAGTCACAAAAAACCCCTGTCTACAAACAGGGGTTTTTTGTGTAATATTTAATTTAAACATTGTCGGTGTTGGCTTCAGTTGGCGATAATTGACGTTATTTGGAGTGAAGCAACAAGAGACAATACAGGCAGATAGATTAACTCACTGCTGTCCCGTTAATAGAAATAATTTTATGTTTAAAGCGTATTGTGGCCAAAAAAACTTTGCAACTACAACTTTCATTTAATCCTGCCCGAGACATGAATTGGGGGCACCTGCCTAAGACACGCCGTAAAACCCTCCCTGGTGGCTCGACACCCGCGTCCATGCGGGTGATGGTCTTAGGCAGGTGCCCCCAACTCATGTCTCTAGTGGTTAGCGGGACGGAATTGAAAAACATAATAAAAAATAATCTACAGGTTGAATTAAAAATCTTCATCTAAAAAACTATGAGTCATTTTTTTCCTTTATTGTCATCCACTAAGCCCTTAATTATGGGAGTGCTTAATACCACACCCGATTCTTTTTTTGATGGTGGTAAATTTAATTCTGTTAAATCGGCTTTGCAGCAGGCCCTTCTCATGTGTCAGCAGGGCGCAGATATCATTGATGTGGGGGGGGAGTCGACACGACCAGGGGCAAAAGAAGTTTCTGTCGGTGATGAAATAAAGCGAGTAGTTGAAGTAATAGCAGCTATTCGACAGGAAACAGAGGTATGTGTTTCAATTGATACTAGTAAGCCCGAAGTCATGCTCGCAGCTGTCAATGCTGGAGCCAGCCTTGTGAATGATGTAAATGGTTTACGTGCACAAGGGGCGCTTGAGGTGTGTGCAGATTTAAATGTGCCTGTTTGTGTGATGCATATGCAGGGTGAGCCCCGTACCATGCAGGCAAACCCGGTTTACAATGATGTGGTTGATGATATTAAACTGTTTTTTGAACAGCGTATAAAGTCGTGTTGTGATGCGGGAATTAAGCGGGAGAGTATAATTCTCGATCCGGGTTTTGGGTTTGGGAAGACGCTGGAGCATAATTTACAGTTGTTAAAAAGGCTGGATGAATTTCAAATATTTAATCTACCCTTACTGGTTGGCTTATCTCGTAAAAGTATGTTGGGAAAAATCCTGAATGATGATGTGCCCGAAAATCGCTTGTTTGCAAGTTTGGCGGCAGCTGTGCTTGCCAGAACCAGGGGAGCGAATCTTTTTCGAGTGCATGATGTTAAGGCTACACTGGATGCACTTAAAGTTTGTGATGCCATTAACGGTGTACAATGATGTTTTATACTCGAAAAACAGATAATAATTTTGTGGGATATTAAATGGCAAAAAAATATTTTGGTACTGATGGAATTCGTGGCAGAGTCGGCAAAGGCCAGATGACTCCCCAGGCAGTGATGAAGCTGGGCTGGGCCGTGGGTAAGGTGCTGGCAGGTCATGGCAACAATCTGGTTGTTATTGGTAAAGATACACGCATTTCAGGTTATATGTTTGAGGCTTCACTTGAGGCGGGTTTATCTGCTGCCGGTGTGGACTCAAGAATACTTGGGCCAATGCCAACCCCGGGTATTGCCTATCTTACAAGAACGTTACGTGCATCTGCGGGTATCGTTATTTCTGCGTCACATAATCCATATTATGATAATGGACTGAAGTTTTTCTCTGCAGAAGGCACCAAGTTGCCAGATGATATCGAAACTGAAATTGAGGCAATGTTTGAGACAGAAATGGAAACAGTTGATTCTGCATCCCTGGGGAAGGCTGAACGGATTGATGATGCACAGGGGCGTTATATTGAAGCCTGTAAAGCGACAATTCCTATCGGGACTTCTTTTTTAGGCCTTAAAGTTGTACTTGATTGTGCTAATGGGGCTACCTACCACATAGCACCGAATGTATTTGCTGAGCTCGGAGCTGAAGTCATAACCATTGCGGATAAACCTGATGGCCTGAATATCAATGAAAACTGTGGCTCAACACACCCGGCAACATTAGCTGCCGCGGTACTGCAGAATCGTGCGGATATTGGTATTGCATTTGATGGAGATGGTGATCGGTTAATGATGGTAGACAGTAAGGGGCGTATTATCGATGGAGATGAAATTCTCTATATCATTACCAAGTCACGGCTGACTGCGGGTGAAGCTAAGGGTGGGGTTGCTGGAACCTTAATGAGTAACCTGGGACTGGAGCTGGCTATTAAAGAATTAGGCCTGGAGTTTGAGCGTACTAAAGTCGGTGACCGATACGTTATGGAGTGCCTAAGGGACAGGTGCTGGTCACTCGGTGGAGAAAATTCGGGCCATATTATTTGTCTGGATCGGACAACGACCGGTGATGGTATTGTCTCTGCGTTGCAGGTAATGGCTTATCTGGCTGAATCAGGCTCTACCCTGGTAGAGGCTTTGGCCGAGATGAGCATGATGCCACAAATTTTAATTAATGTGCCTTTGCCGATTAAAACCAATCCGATAAGTGAGCCCAAGGTGCAGCATGCTGTAGATGATGTTGAGAAGCAGCTTAGGGGTAAGGGGCGAGTATTGTTACGTGCATCGGGTACTGAGCCTTTAATCAGGGTGATGGTTGAAGGGGAGAATGAAGAGACGGTTACCGCCTATGCGCAACAGATTGCAGATGCGGTTTCAGCTTCAGTGGCGCATGCTAATCCTGGCTAAGTTATCAGTCAAAAGCGACCCCCTCGAAGGGGGCGTATTTTTAGATTTTATAAGTTGTGACTTATGACTGTCTTAAGTGGCTTGCAACAATCCCCAACCCCCATTAGAATACGCTCCTCATAAAAAAACACCAATATCGGAGTTAGATATGCGTCAGCCAATGGTAGCCGGCAACTGGAAAATGAATGGTTCCTGTGAATCTGTAAAAGAGCTTATTGCGGGTATCAAAGATGGCATGGGTTCAGTCAATCAGGCAGAAGTCGTGGTTTGTCCGCCTGCTGTTTTCATCCCACGCGTATCTGGTGCTGTAGATGGCTCTGCCATTAAAGTGGGTTCGCAAAACGTTTGTGACGAAGATAAAGGCGCATTCACTGGTGAAATTTCAGGCGAAATGCTCAAAGAGATTGGTTGTGAATACGCAATTATTGGTCACTCAGAGCGTCGTGCATTATATGGTGAAAGCGATGAGCTGGTTGCAAAACGTTTTGCCGCAGCCCGCCGTAATGGTTTAAAACCCATTTTTTGTATTGGTGAAACCCTTGAAGAACGTGAATCAGGAATAACCAATGATGTGTGCTCACGCCAAATTGACGCAGTAATCGCATTAGAAGGTGTTGAGGCATTGGCTGACAGTGTCGTCGCATATGAACCAGTATGGGCAATTGGTACCGGTAAAACGGCTTCTCCTGAACAGGCTCAGGAAGTTCATGCCTTTATTCGAGGTAAAATTGCTGCGCTCAATGTTGGTGTGGCCGAAGGTTTACAAATTTTATACGGTGGTTCTATGAACGCGGCAAATGCAAAAGAACTTATTGGTCAACCGGATATTGATGGTGGTCTGATTGGTGGTGCATCTTTGAAGCCAGCTGATTTTCTAGCAATCTGCCAGGCGGCGGGTTAAGGGTATAATAAGTGATTTCGATTCTTCTTGTAATTCATGTATTACTGTCACTGTCTATTATCGGGCTGGTGATGTTGCAGCGTGGTAAAGGTGCTGATGCTGGTGCTTCATTAGGTGGCGGCGGAGGGACCTCAGGTTCCGTATTTGGGGCGCGAGGTGCAGCAAACTTTTTAAGTCGCACTACCGCTATCCTCGCGGCGGCTTTTTTCGCCACCAGTTTGTCACTGGCTTATTTCTCAGCAAATCTGCAAACTGAAAGTAGCGTAAATAGTGGTTCAGTTATGGAGCCGCCCGCAACTGATGTGCCAGTGCCGTCTAATGAGCCATCTGATGTGCCAGCTGCTGAAGTACCGGCACCTGCTGGTGATGTGCCTGTGGCGGATGAGGTGAAACCTGCTCCTGCTAGCGATATTCCTGCAACAGAATAAAAGCAATACCCGTCGCGACCTTAAGGTTGCTCCTGCATTAAGACCTCAAATGTTGGAGCCGCTTCAGGCTGCGATTTTTTTTGTAAATAAATCATGGGGTGTTGTGGGTGAGTTGCGACCGATTGCACATTGGTGCAATCGCAGCGCGACGAACGCTCGACAGGAAGTCGAGCCGGGCATGCGTCAAGTGCAGAGAGGGCAGGATGCCTGAACGCCCGTGAAGATAGAAAAGTGAAAAATACGCCGACGTGGTGAAATTGGTAGACACGCCATCTTGAGGGGGTGGTGGGGAAACCCGTGCCGGTTCGACTCCGGCCGTCGGCACCATATTTAAATCAAAAAGATAGAGCATATCGTACGCAAAAGAAGGCAAATAATTACTCTGGCATATACGAGTGACTTAAAAAAATAGCGTGTTCATTAGTGCTCAAAGTAAAAGCGTTCAAATAGTATGTAGTGCATTGATGCTTACAAATAAAAAGCAATTGCGACTATTTGCGACGACAATGCTTTTTCTTTTAGATGATGCTGTAGGGCTAGCTAGCTCAGTGGCAAAGCCCGTAAGCCGGTTTTTTCTGGCTAGATTTATAAGTGGTTTTGATTGAGATCAAGACAATTAATAAACAATAATACTCTAATAAACCTGATTATTTGCTGACAAAATTTCTAATAATTGCTTTAGATCAATTACTAATAAAACACACTTATCATGAGATACAGATAATATGTGATGACATAAGCATAATTTTTTAATAAAGTCAGTGCTGCAAATAATTACAAGAGCTTTACCTCGTCATTTTTGACTGTGAGAAATTTATAAAATGCTCGAAAATTACATACCTGTTTTAATATTTATCTGTGTAGGTTTATTCGTTGGTGTAATTATGATTACACTTGGCGGATTTATTCTTGGCCCTAGCAAACCAGACGCTGTAAAAAATTCTCCCTACGAATGTGGTTTCTCCGCATTTGAAGATGCGCGCTTAAAATTTGATGTGCGTTTTTATCTCGTCGCTATCCTGTTTATTATTTTTGATCTGGAAATTGCCTTTTTATTCCCATGGGCCATCGTGCTTGAAGACGTTGGATTATTTGGCATCGTTGCAATGGGAATCTTCCTGGGAATATTGGTGATTGGTTTTATATATGAGTGGAAAAAAGGGGCGCTAGAATGGGAATAGAAGGCATTCTGGAAAAAAGTTTTGTAACCACATCAGTTGATAGTGTTGTGAACTGGGCGCGTACTGGTTCAATGTGGCCAGTGACATTTGGTCTGGCTTGCTGTGCGGTTGAAATGATGCAGGCCGGTGCTTCACGATATGACCTTGACCGCTTTGGTATTCTCTTTCGTGGTTCACCACGTCA
>Ga0316207_10003759_pt1 | contig 13780 bp, 10 predicted proteins | sample 6weekpyrite_MG_FD_204943 | JGI IMG/M metagenome (GOLD analysis project Ga0316207, IMG submission 204943) | Microbial mat bacterial communities from mineral coupon in-situ incubated in ocean water Damariscotta River, Maine, United States -... | ecosystem: Environmental > Aquatic > Marine >... | reverse complement strand
TCTACAAAAAAATATTGAGTCGATTATTGAGTACCTGACTCTTACTGAAAATGATGTTGTGCTTAATGTGTTGCCCTTTTTCTATTCATATGGCAATTCAGTACTTCACACACATTTGTCTGTTGGGGCAACAATCTGTTTAGAAAACAGTCTTATGTACCCTGTGAAAGTCATTGAAAGTATGGTGAGAAATCAGGCGACAGGTTTCTCAGGTGTGCCATCTACGTTTGCGCTGTTACTAAGCCGTACTAAACTGGAAGAGTATGACCTTAGCTGTCTCAGGTATGTTACTCAGGCTGGCGGTGCAATGCCTCCGTCAAATATCAGTGAATTTCTATCAAAGATACCTGGTGTTAAATTTTTTGTGATGTATGGACAAACAGAAGCGACTGCGCGCATTACCTATTTACCCCCAGAGTCCCTGTCTGAAAAAATTGGTTCAGTGGGTATACCTATTCCTGGTGTGGAAGTGGAAATTAGAAATGACAAGGGTGAAAAAGCAGCCGTTGATGCGGTTGGCGAGCTATATGTGTCAGGTCAGAATATCATGCAGGGGTATTGGAAAAATCCTGAGGCTACAGCGGAAGTATTAAATGATGGTTGGCTTAAAACTGGGGATATAGGATATAAAGACCCGGATGGATATATTTTTCTATCGGGAAGAAAAGCCGATATGATTAAAGTTGGTGGTCATCGTATCAGCCCGTTAGAAATTGAAGAAGTAATCTCTCAAGTAGAAAATGTTGAAGAGGTTGCCGCAACAGGCATAACGGATGACATGCTAGGACAGGTGGTAAAAGCTGTCGTCGTATTAAAAGATAAACACGATAAAGCGATAAGAGAAATTAAGGCGCATTGTAGTAAGCAACTAGCGAGCTATAAGATACCAAAACAAATAGAGATAGTTGAAGCTTTACCAAAAACTTCTTCCGGTAAAGTTAAACGTTTTTTACTTTGATAGATGTATATAAATATATAAAACAGGTGTGTTATGGATAAAGAAAAAGTAAATCAGTTAATTGATAAGTATTTGGATTATGATCGCGAAGCAGAGTTAAATAAAATTACTGGTCGGATAAAAGAAATACTGCGTAAGCAGGTGAATCGTCGAGGTGTTGTTGTTGCAATATCGGGTGGTATTGATAGTTCTGTTTCAGCAGCATTATGCGTAAAAGCATTAGGGCCAAAAAAAGTTTTTGGTTTGCTATTACCAGAACAGGATTCTTCCTCAGATAGTGAGTCAAGAGGAGAAATGCTGGCTAAACACCTGGGGATCGAATATTTAAAGCATGATATTGCACCTACATTAGAAGCAATTGGTTGTTATAAATGGCGAGATGATGCGATAAAAGAAACATTTCCCGAATATGGTGACGGCTGGAAAAATAAAATTGTTATATCAGGTGGAAATGAAGGCAAAGTTAACCACTTTCAGTTAGTTGTTCAAACGCCTGAAGGTGAAATGTTATCGAAGCGGCTTGATTTAAAACAGTATTTACAGATTGTCGCAGCTACTAACTATAAGCAAAGAATCCGTAAATCTATCGATTATTTCCATGCTGACAGGTTGAATTATGCGGTTATTGGTACGCCGAATAGAATGGAATATGATCAGGGGTTCTTTGTAAAAAATGGCGATGGATCTGCAGATATTAAGCCTATCGCACACTTATATAAGACGCAGGTTTATGATATGGCACGTTATCTTGAGTTACCTGATGAAATTTGTAATGCCATTCCAACGACGGATACCTATAGTCTCCCTCAGGGACAGGATGAGTTTTATTATGCATTGCCTTATAAGGAAATGGACCTCGCACTTTGGGCATATAATAATAAAAAGCCGGCATCAGAGTTAGCATCGATTCTTGATCTGACAGAAGAGCAGGCATCATTTATTTATAAAGATATTGAAAATAAGCGTAAAACGACAGCGATGTTGCATTGGCCTGCAATTTTAATCGAGGATGTTGAAGGGCCGCAAAGCAAACCGAGCTAGATCAATGGATAAATATCAAGTCAATGAGGTTGATGTATCAAAAGGTTTCGCCGATGTGCTTCGGATCTGGTCTGAGAACTTTGATCGAAAATTTGATTATCATCATAAATATTCCTGGTTGTACCAGGATAACCCCAGTGGCGAGTCGGATCTGTATTTTTTATTTAGCTCTGAGGATGAAAAGGAAGTTGGGGTACAGGGAGTAAGTCCGCGTCAAATGGAATACAATGGCGAGCGGTTTTGTGCAGGTCTGGTCGCCGATTTTGCAGTGGATCAAAGTCACCGAACATTGGGGCCAGGGCTTAACCTCTTAAAGACGGTTTTAAATAAGAGTAAAAGTAAATATCCGCTGACGTACTCATTTCCTAATAAAAAAGCTGTGCCTGTCTTTAAACGTGCAGGCTATCGCTTCACATTTGAAATTAGTCGTTTTAGTAAAGTTATAAAAAGCCGTGCGTACATAGAGAAGAGATGGCCAAAATCTTTTGCATTTATTGCTAGTTATCTATTAGATAAAATCATATATCTTTCTGATCTTTATCACTATTTGCGTTTTGTTCGCGGTGTTAATTCTGAAGTTCTTGAGTCAAGCGATCAACGGTTTGATGCATTATGGAACAAAACTTCATTTAAAAGAGGTTTGTTGCTAACGCAAAGGAGTTCTAACTATATTGACTGGAGGATTCAGGAAGCTGGAGATTATAAACAGAATATATTCCTGATTACAGATAGAAGTGGTGAAGCAATAGGCTATTTGATTTATTTTATTCAGGGTAATAATTGTCGAGTGATAGATTTTATTGCGCTTGATTCCGGGGTATCGTTGAAAATATTGTTTGCGGCTTTTTTATTCCATATCAGAAAAAGTGGAGTTGAATCTATATCTGTTGAATATAAAGGCACTCAGGATATAGATGATAGCATTGCTTCATTAGGTTTTATTAGAAGAGAATCTAGAGAGTTGTTTTTTGTTTATGATCAGGAAAAACTATCTGAGCCAGTCGATGGTTTTTTTACTGCATGGGATGAAGACGCAGTTTGATCATGGGTAGCAAGGTAATGATAAAGAATATTTTAAAGAAACTGATTCAGAATTTATCATTGCGCCGAATAGTTTGGTCAATGCCTAAAAAGCACGGTATATGTGTTACTTTTGATGATGGTCCTCATATTGATAACACGCCAAGGATTTTAGATATTCTAAAGAGGCATGATTGTAAAGCTGTTTTTTTTATTATTGGTGAGTTGGCAGAAAAGAATCGAGAGATTGTTAATGAGATTGTTGCTCAGGGGCATCAAGTTGGAAATCACAGTTATTCCCATACACCTGTTAAAGACCTCACGTTAACAGGTTATCTAAAAGATATTAAAAAATGTAATAAAACTCTAAATGAAATTTTGGGTACATCGTGTCGATATATAGTCAGACCACCATATGGTTATCTTAATCCTTTTGCGACATTCTGGTTATTATTGTCGGGTTACCAGATAATGATGTGGACTCATGATAGTAATGATTCATATGTCCATTCTGCTAGCGAGTTACTCGAAGAAGTTAATAAGATAAATTTGAGCTCGGGAAATATTTTACTAATGCATGATGATTACAGTCATACACTGGAAGCTCTTGACCAGATTCTTATTTCAATCAAATCGTAACAACTGATATTACCTGAGTTTGATGTAATCGAAAATAAAAAAGCCGATAAAGAAAATAGAATTTCTTTACCGGCTTTTTTTAAAGCTAAGGTTAATTTATGAGTTGTCTAACAGCCACTCAATGTCACTAGTGGTACCAAACCACCAGTTAAATTTACGTGGTGGATTTAGGCGGTAAGAAGGTTGTGGATTGCTTGGTCCAGAGGTTCCTGGGCGAGTCCAGTATTCTGTCGCGTAATAACAGGTATAAAGTAGGTCGGAAGCAGCGGTTTTCAATTGAGCTGGGTCATAACCAAGTTGTGCTCGTGCATATGCTGATTTGGCGACTAAACCTGCGACATCACATGCATGCTCCTTGTCATCCCAGGCTTCACCGAATGTACCATCATCGCTGACATATGTAGATGACACCAGGTAATAAGGCATGATCAGTCCAGATAGTATTGGATGGGCTGGTGTAGCATCAAAGAGGCCATAATTCAGAAGCCAGTCACCCATATTTGATAATATTGTTAGTGCATCCTGATCGTCCGAATGTAGGTAATATCTAAATATTGCATCGCCTAATAATGCTGTCATCCAAGGAGATGCGACAGGCTGAAATGCATTCGAATCACCTTCATGAGAGGTAAGCGTGTGTAGTAATCCGCCATCATAGGCCCATCCATTGACAGGGTTGAGCTGATGGTTAAGTGTGGTTTGTATAATGCTGGTGGCGCGATCGGCATAAGCTTGAGTGCCTGTTGCTTCCCATGCTGATAAGGCGGCGAGTAGAGCGTAAGTGTGATGCCTTTCTGTCCAGAACAGATCAGTGAATTCATACACTGGGTCCCAACCTGTGGATGCTGCTAACGCCACATTGTTGATATTGGTTAGCAAAGTTTGGTCGCCGGTTAAAATCATGTCGATTAAAAAGCCTTGTCCATAGCTGTATTTGAGGTCATCCCAGCCTCGATAATCCAGGTAACCTGCTGAATCAATATGGTTATTGTAATACTGTGCAGCGCGATGTGCGTGCCTTAACCATTTAACCTCGCCAGTGCGGATGTATAATCCAAACAAAGCCAGGGTACGGTCAAATAACCAGGGTGCTGCAGCTTCAACCGGGTTAGATAGATATGGGTCATTGACGTCGTAATGCACCTTGTAAGCATCGGTAACATAGTCGGGTACATCGTTGACCATGGTTTTGCCGAAGTTGACGTATGCATTGTCAAACCAGTCCATATTGGTATCCCATGAATGGACGGCATTATCTACATCTGAGTAGTTTGTGTTAAAAAGTGAGTCAATAGATGAAGCTGTATTAAGAGGTAGTGTCCGGGTGCGGAGCACGCACGCACTTAGCCATTCCGGAGGTAGAGTTGCATAGACATTGGGTTCTTCAATGCCTTCTACGGCGGTAAACTCATCCGAATTAGGGCCATTTGAGATATTAACCCAGGTGTCTTTTACCGTTTCAGTTACGGCTAGATTTTGTGTTCTGGCTACGCCGTATTCAATCTGCAACTGAACTGGATCTGTAGAGTCGAATACATAATCCATAAATACCAATACAGAGCGGATTGAATTGACAGAGGTGTCACCTGAGATGGAACGCCAACGAGTCACTTCGGTGATATTGGCAGGGACTTCTGTCGTATTGTCTATAACGCGAATATTGTTAATATTATTAATGGTATTTCTAGGGAACGGCACACCAAAGGCAAATCGAGTTGTTTGGCCTATTTGTACCGTTGCTCCAGGGTGTAATGCGACTGTCACTGAGCCTGAAGCAGGTAGGCTGGCGAATAAATCATTTGATGGTGCAGTATATGGTTCGTATGTTACTTCTGTGTCACCAGGAGGGGGATTGTTATTCGACCCTGTAGCATCAATGTCAGAAGTACTTAATGAATCGCCTTCACAACTGGCTAGTAATAATGAGAATGATATAGTGAAAATGGTAGTATAAAAACGAGATAATATGTTCATGAAACAGTTCCTTGTGAAAGTTCTACCAATAAAATAGGTAAATACATTTACATATGCCAGACAGGTGAGATTAGGTGTGCTTATTGCCAGATATATGGCGTCTTTAATACGAGTGAAATTTCTATGTAGACTTTTCTTATTATAACATTTGTAAATGTTAGTTTAATGGCGATGTATTACAATAGTGTTAATTTATTGAGACTTTAATTGAGGCTGAAAGTCGTCATTGTCGTTAAATTGATCGCATCAATTAATAAAACAAATACATAAAAACAAATACATATTTAATACTTATTAGCGATATAATTAAAAATAATCGTGTGTAGATGCATATTGTTGGGGAATACAATGTTAATGTTGAGAAAGATTCTCATTCTAGGGCTGCTCAGCGGCATAGTTTCATGTACAAACGGAAAAGATGTAAATATAAATGAAAACTCTGAATTAATCTTTAAGGATATTAAATTATCGGTCATTCAGGGAGAAATGCTAGTTTATGTGCCTGATATATCTAACTACTTTAAATATAGAGCTAAGAAATTCCAGATACTAAACAAGCCTAATTGGCTTAATTTTAACTTAGGCGTTGGCACAATGTATGGGGCGCCTAAAGCAGAAGATGTCGGTAAAACAAATAATGTAGTTGTCTATGCTGATGTGGGTAATAAATTTAAGCAAAATATTCAGATTACAGTGATTGAGAATGCCAGACTCAATAATAAGGTTGATAAAACCAGCCAGAAAAAAACAAATATAAGAAACTCAACAAATATTAGAAATACTAGAGGGTCTACTTCTTCTCTGCCTCCGCAGGTTGCTAACACTATTGTCCCATCAGTAGCAGTAAGTTCATTGGGGGCCCAGGTTTCAAATTCTACTAAGGATGCACAATATTTTGATAATCATGTTTTTTCACCTGTTTTAGAAAACGCAAAGCTTACGGTAAAGGCGATTTTACATCCGGGTAAAACAATAGATTTAAATAAATCAACTCCAGTTCAGTTTGGGTTGCCTTTACCAAGAAATATGCTTTTTGAAAAAAACAGAGTGATGTTGAAATACCAGGGTAAAGAACTGGTACTGGCATCATCGGTTACTAATAACTGGCCCTCAATCGAAAAAGGCGAGAGTAACAAATCGATTCGTTCATTAAAGTTAACTACTGAGTTTGTGTTTAAAAATTATCAACCCGTAGAGGTTGAAATATACATCGGTTCAAAAAACAAGAAAAAATTACATAGGTCTATTAGGTCAAGTGAACTCTACTCTCTAGTAAGTCAAGGCGTAAATCCACGTGAGTATGCACAGGAGCCTTTATCTGAACCGAAAGTGTATGTCACGCTTTCGGCGAACTGGTTGTCTGCGAGCTTATTCAGAGGTAGAACGACGCCCTTGCACACAAGTGATAAATATTCGTGGTTTGATACCGCATATGAGCAGTTTGGTAAGACAATGGTGAATGATCTTTCTAAGTATGTAAGGTCTAAAAACAAAATAAATTACATAACAAATGCTGAGCCCTGGCTATTTGACAGAGCGTTTACATTATGGGGCTTATATATTCGCAGTGGTGAAGTAAAGTGGCTGAGACATGCGCACAGGGCTACAGTGTTCTACGCTAGTAAAGTTAACGATAAAGGGTTTTTTAGCTTAAAGACTTATGATGATTTGAAGTACAGTTATGGCCTGTCGATTCTTACAAATACAATGATTACAGGAGATGTTCGTAACAATAATAAACTTGATGCTTTAATTCGTGCTGTCAAAAAGTGGCGACCAGTATATTCTAATGAACGTCGTTTTTGGACTGAGAGACACCAGGCATATGCTTTTAAAATATGGCTTACTGCCTGGGAATTAACGGGTGAAGATAGATACCTTGATGAAGTAAAACGGTATATAAATATAATTCGTTCTCATCAGATTAAACCACCATTTGGCTGGAAGAGAGATGGTGGTTTGTTGCATACGGAAGCCTCCCATGAGGGTGATGATAATCTCGATCCAGTTGCTTCACCATGGATGACAGCTTTATTGGCAGAGGGTATTTTTAGGTATGCCTACCTGACAGATGATAAAAAAGCTTATAAGATTTTGGCTGAATTTGGCGACTGGGTTGAAAAATATGCTCTTTATGATGCTGTCGTTGCGCATCCTCAATTAGCAGGAATCATAGTACCAAAGTATCTTTTTTCTTCGACTTATCAGTCAGATGAAGGGGGGGCGTGGGTTGATCTCGAGCATGGGTGTGATGTTGCTGGATTAGTAGCAAAATCAAGATTTGCGAAGAAAAAACTAAACCAGGCTTTTAATCACCTGACATTACCAGTGAAACAGCTGATGAATACATGTCAATACGCAATCAATCGTTGGCACCGGGTAGATTCTGACCGAAATCATGGACTTGCTGTTTGGCGTTTAAATCCTCCACGTAAGTTTAACTGGTGGTTTGGTAGTTCTCTGGATCTGCCATGGTTTCTATTAAATATAGATAAGAAATAGAGAGAATAGTGTGAGTGATATATCGTCATTAGCATTAGTGTCCGTCGTTGTACCAACATATAATCGTGGTCATCTTTTGCCGGATGCTATTAAGAGTATTGAGAATCAAACTTACTCTAAATATGAAATCATCGTTGTAGATGATGGTTCGACCGATGATACTGAAGCTGTCTGTAAAGACCTGAATGTCATTTATATTAAGCAAGAAAATGCTGGTGCTTCTGCAGCACGGAATACAGGCATAAGAAAGTGTAATGGAGAGTTTGTTGCATTTCTCGATTCAGATGATGTCTGGCATCCCAAAAAACTAGAAAAACAGGTTGGTTTTTTTCAGCAGCATCCGGAATGTGGACTGGTCCACACAGATACTGAGGTTGTCGGTGTTGATGAGTCATATTCATTTTCACCTGTTGGCTATCAGAGGTTTGAAAAAATTAGGCATATTGAAAGTGTTGTATTAAATCCTTATTTTGGTATGCCCACAGTGATGATACCGAAACATGTTCTTGACGAAATTGGCTTGTTTGATGAGAGTATTGCAACAGCAGAAGATCTGGACCTGTTTCTAAGAATTGCTATGCGTTACCCAGTTGGGTATATGAATGAAACAATGTTAGTTGTTAGAAAGGGTGAGGATAATCTCAGTGGCGGAGCTGATAGTTATGAAGATAATGAATATGTCTTTACACGATTCTTTCAGAAAAACAATGAATACTTTAAAGATAAGCAGGATATTTACAAAGCAGTTTTTTATCGTCTAAATATTAAGTACGCAAAATACCTGTTATTTTACAAGGAAACCAGGAAGGCACGAGGGAGAGTGTTAAAGGCGCTCAAATGTAAACTTAACAAAGAGCTTGTTCTTTTGTATATAAAAACGTTGGTGCCAGTACCTGTTTTTAATGCCGTAAGAAAAATAAAAAATCTATTATGATCGTAGCGTTATATTTGTGCCTCGCAATTATTTTTTATGTGTATCTAGGGTATCCTCTATGGTTGCTCTTGTTGAAAAAGATTAATTCAAAAAGTGTTAATAAAAAAACTCCGGAAGTATGGCCTCGTATCAGTGTGATTATAGCGGCTCATAATGAAGAAGCTAATATAGAAAATCGACTTAAAAACATATTGCTGCAAGATTATCCTGCTAATAAGCTTGAAATTATTGTAGTGTCTGATGGCTCTGCAGATAAAACGGTAGAGCTTGCAGAAGCTATTGCAGCGGCTGAATCAGAGAAGATAATTCATGTTTTAGATGTTAAAGAAAATCGAGGTAAACCGGCCTCTATCAATTCCGGAGTCGATCATGCTTCTGGAGATATTCTGATATTCACCGATGCCCGGCAGGATTTTGCTGAAAATTCTATTTCTGAGTTGGTTAGTAATTTTACAGATACAGATGTCGGATGTGTTTCTGGTGAGCTGTTTTTTAAGCAGAGTCGTGACAGTAATATTCAAAAAGAAATGGGAGTATACTGGAAATACGAAAAATTTATTCGTAAGTCTGAAAGCGCAACAGGCTCAGTCGTAGGTGTAACAGGGGCTATTTACGCAATAAGAAAAGAATTGTTCAAGAAAATTCCAGCAGATACATTAATCGACGATGTTTTAATTCCTATGCAGGTCGTTAGACAAGGGTCTCGAGTTATATTTGATGATCAGGCAGCGGCATACGATATAGTGTCTGATGATACTTCGCAGGAATGGAAAAGAAAAGTTCGGACGCTATCTGGGAACTGGCAGTTACTGCTTGATCATAAATATTTATTGAATCCTTTTCAAAATCCACTTTTTTTTGAATTTTTATCCCACAAAGTACTGAGACTGGTCGTACCATTTTTAATGGTGGCGGTGTTAGTTTTGTCTTACATATTGATCGATGAAGGTTATCTGTGGTTATTTGTGCTTCAATTGATTTTTTATATGTTGTTTCTGGGTGGCATGTTTTTCCCAGGGTTACGAAAAAACAGAATTATTAATTTGATCTATTTTTTCAATATACTTAATTTGGCAGTCGTTGTTTCATTTTATAAAATGGTCATACGTCGTCAAACTAATCTGTGGCAGGCAGCCTATAAATCATGAAGAAGAGTGTTAATGTGCCGGTGCTGATGTACCATGGTATTGAAGATGAAAACCAGCCTGCGGGTTACGATGATGCGGGATCGTTGCTTTATGTTTTAAAAAAAGAGCAGTTCCTTCAGCAAATGGAATTTTTAAAAGACAATGGCTATCAGGTTATTAGTCTTCTCGATCTTAATCGACCTGAGCAGCTGCCAGAAAAACCTGTAGTGTTGACATTTGATGATGGTCATCGCTCAGATTTTACAATTGCTTTTCCAATACTGGATCAATTTAAATATACAGCATGTTTTTATATTACAACCGGCTGGTTAGGGGGAGAGAACTATCTGCTGCCCGATCAGATTTCAACAATGCATCAAAATGGCATGCTAATAGGTACGCATGGGGTGACTCATACTTTCTTTAATGAAATGAATAGTGACCAGTTGGTAGCGGAATTGCGGGATTCAAAGTCAACATTAGATAGTGTTACTGGCTCTCCGGTGACTTGTCTGTCTGCACCTGGAGGTAGACTTACCTCTGAAATTATTAAACATTCGCTTGCTTTGGGTTATGAGTCTGTTGCGACATCAGTTGCCAGGCTTTATAAGAAAAAAGATTCTATCAAATCAGTTCCTCGTGTCGCGATTAAAAATACCACCTCACTTGAGGAGTTTTCAAAAATTGTATCGTGTGACAGTGCCTATTACCGACGACTTTCTATCAAGCATAATGTTCTTTCTTTAGCAAAAAAAATGTTAGGGAATCGTTTGTATCAATTTCTTAGATCTATCGCATTTAACTGAGTTTCATGCAGGTTAAAGGTAGGTCATTGAAATGAATGTTTCTGACTATGAAGTTATCACCAACTGTGATCGCTGGTTAGAAAGCGGTCATATCATTTATTTTTTAACGGTCATGGATACCTGGGGCTCCTCTCCGCGACCCCCAGGCAGTATTTCTGTTATAAGAGATGATGGGAAGTTACTAGGTTCTGTTAGTGGTGGTTGTGTCGAAGAAGCCCTGGTTGATCGACTCATTCAATCTTGTACGATTACACAGTTTCCTGCCACAGTTAGCTTTGGTGGTGAAGATGAAGATGCTTCAAGGTTTATGTTGCCGTGTAATGGTGTGTTACATGTCCTTATCGAAAAAATTACACGAGCAGATCATTTCAAAGAATTACTAAAAGGAATAAATACCCGACGTGGTGTGATACGGGAACTGGATATTCAATCTGGCGAAGTGCACTGTTATAAGCCTGATGGTAGACATAAGCCTGTTTTTTATCAGCAGGGTGCAATTGCCAGGCGATTTTTTGGTCCTTCGTGGCAATTAGCACTGGTCGGTAATACTCCGGTTGCAAGGGTGGTGGCAAAGTTTGCTTTAGATATTGGGTTCGCGGTTGTTATGTGTGATCCAAGGCAAGAGTTTGCAGACCGTTGCGGTATTGAATATACAGATTTTTCATCATTAATGCCGGATGATTTTGTGATGCAATATTCAGATGATCCATATAATGCATTCATAGCACTGAGTCATGACCCTAAAATCGATGATATGGCTCTGATGGAAGCGCTTAAGTCAAAATCTTTTTATATTGGTGCGCTAGGTTCAAGAAGATCAAGTGCACTTAGACGTGAACGCTTGTCACTATTGGAATTAACAGACCATCAAATTATTCGTTTGCATGCTCCTGTTGGATTATCTATAAAAAGTAAAACACCGGAAGAAATTGCGATATCAATTTTGGCTGAAGTTATTAAAGAGAAAAACTCGCTCACATCATTTTGTGAAGAAAAATGATTCAGGGTATTTTACTTGCTGCAGGCAAAAGTCAGCGTTTTGGTTCTAATAAGCTTGAAGCTGTCTTACCCAATCAAAAACCTGTCGCTCTACAAAGTGCATTAAGTTTAAAACAGGTTGTGGAAAATACGGTTGTGGTTACGAGTGAAGAGCAGCAGGCTTTAATCAATTTATTTGAAGAGCATTCAATCGAAACATTTGTTAGTGGGAATAGTCATCTAGGTATAGGCCATACTATTTCGGATGCTATTTTGCATACCAAAGATGCTTCAGGCTGGATGATTATGCTGGCAGATATGCCATTTATTTCGCTATCTACTATTCAAGTTATACGGCAAGCAATGAATGGCGGGGCCGAAATATGTGTGCCTTATCATAATGGGCGACAAGGCCATCCTGTTGGTTTTTCTCAAAAGTATAGGGATTATCTGGTTCAATTGAGTGGCGATAAAGGTGCGAAAAGCATTCTAAAAAAATTTAGTGATAAGGTTTCTGTTATCGATGTGGAAGATGAAAATATTCTTAAAGATATCGATTATAGAGATGATCTACCTATTACTTGAATTATAAATCTAAATTAAATACAAAAACTATCATCGCCCTGAAGAATCAGGGCGATGATAGTTTTCTAATTGCAGTCTGCTAGACCCGTAATCCATTCATTAATGACACTGGCTGCCTGGTTGTCAACAAGACCTGTTCCTAAAGGAGGCATGCGTGAGCTATCGGTGCTCGTTAAACGATGATACAAGACCGACTGATCTGGGCTGCCTGGAGCAATTAATTGTGCATTAGTAATGCCGAAACTGCCAAATGATGGTGTAGTGCCACAGGTTTGAGTGTTCTGGAACGAGGTTGAGTACCTGAGGTCCATTGTGCCTCTTCCGCCGCCTCCAGGTCGATGACAAACGCCGCAGTTGGTGTGTAAATAACTACGAGCCCGCTGTTCAACCGTTGCTGTTTCATCATCTAGAGCATAAAGAAATAAACTGTTCAAAGCAGGCTCAAGAGATGTGAACATATTAATTGTATCAAGTGTGTCTATCTGATTAGCAGTGATAAATGTAGTTGGATAAACCTGCTCTTTATTCAACTGTGATACTTCTGGCCCCAGAGTAAAGTTCGCTGCCTCGGTATGACAGAGGAAGCATTCTGTACGGCTAGGATAATGCCAGTTGACACCTTCAAATGTTTTGTCTTTTCCTTCGGTGAGCAGCGTGGCATCGACAGGGTCGTTATTTGTATCGTATTGCCATTCGTAGCTATAGCCTCCCCAGCCAGTTTGATGCCGCATCAATAATCGGGTTTCAAAAATTCTGTCATTAAGCAAAAAATGTTTCATTAATACAGAGCCGGTTGGAAAGATAAAGTCACCTGTTACGGCATCGAGGTCTATCGTTGTACCGTCAGGAATTGACAGGAAGCGATATTTCTCTGCATTGTCTGACCATAATGGTGCATTTACATCAAAGGGAATCATACCCGGGGCCGGTAGAAACGGATCGTTAGAATCAACACAGCCTGTTTCGGATAATTGTGTGGGTATAACGCCGCCAGTTGCTCCGACAGGAGTGATTTTCCAGATGTTTTCACCTGCTGTACTCGTTACTCTTAATAGGTATATTTCTCCACTATTATCTTCGGCAAAGGAGGGTGTGTAACCGCCATTCGAATTTAATAACTCACTGAAAACATAATCGCTGCCATTTGGAACTAGTGATCGAATTGGGTTCGGATAATAATCAGTGTATATATAGGTGCCGACCAGGGCAGGGATTG
>Ga0316207_10003758_pt1 | contig 13781 bp, 10 predicted proteins | sample 6weekpyrite_MG_FD_204943 | JGI IMG/M metagenome (GOLD analysis project Ga0316207, IMG submission 204943) | Microbial mat bacterial communities from mineral coupon in-situ incubated in ocean water Damariscotta River, Maine, United States -... | ecosystem: Environmental > Aquatic > Marine >... | reverse complement strand
CCCAACGGTGCGATCCTGTTATCAGCCCCCTCGATGTATCAAAAAACATCTCCAGTGCAAACGACCCACCCAGAAAGAGTATTATCCAACGCGCAGTTTCAGTATGTTCTTTTAATGTATCTGCAAAAAGGTATGGCGTTAAAGATGACACAATGATCGTTATAAGCAGTGAAACCACACCAACAACAAACTGAATCAGAATAACCGATGAAATAGTCTCACTCAGTTTCTTATATTCTTTTTTTGTTATATATCTGGGCACAAAGCGATCAAGTGCTGTACCGATACCCGGATAACTCAAAGACAGGTAATTAACAAAGGCCCAGCTAAAATCCCACACTCCAAGGGCTTCCTGACCGACATTATCACTAATCAGTCGCGGCATGACAAAACCGGAGACAATGAAAATCAGGTATGCGCCCCAGCTGGTAATCACATTCCTGAGCAGGCGTCCCTTGCCAGAAACATCCTCATTATTATTTTCGGATTCTTGTTTAGTCATTATCCAGCCAAGCTTTCTGAAGAGAAATAGCGCCTGATCAATACCCCAGGTTCTTGTTTACCGGGCCGGAAATCCTGTTAAATATCTCCAGGTCATTTTCATTCAATGCAGTTTTCCATTTCTCATCCAGACGAATTTCACTCGTAGACTGCAAGCGCATTGAATTACCGAGTATGTGGTGCTCCATTGCTCGATAATCCAGGCTGGCGGAGTTTTCGTGCAATCCCAGGAAATTAAAAATATTATCGAGCACCTGATCCGGCTTCTTGCATAATTCTTCATAATAAATATCTATAGCATCACCCGGATCCATCATTGCCTTAATATTTTGTATTTCATTGATATCATGAACCCATTCAGCAGCTGCAATATTCATATCAACATCATAATGTCGCATATATGAATTGGTGACGCCTCGCCCATCTCTTAACAATACAATCACCTTAATGTCCCACAAACCGGAGTTATAAAGATGCTCCAGCCTGATCGCATCTTTAGAGCCGTCGAGAAAAACCTTACCCTTCTGTATATCACTTATTGCGTCAATAAATATACTGTTGTAGTGCAAAACCCGGGCAAGTGTTTTCCTGCAGGAGGTAAGATTAATCGCCAGCTTCCTGAGGAATTCAAACAGATTACCCCTAACGGACGATCTGAGCAGTTTGTTATAAAAATTATTACTCGATATAAAATTGGTTCCGAATTCATTAAAGTTAAACCTTATACCGTTTTCTTTCAGGCGACCTGACAAGGCATCCCAGAAGTCGCACGATTTTATTAACTGACCGCACGAACAAGTATAACTATCCATGTCACCCAAAGAAGTGGCTTTTAGTTCACCAACAGTAGATACGTCGGGATGTGTCGCCAGTAGATAGGTAAGCAATGTAGAACCGGAATAACTCGGCGATAAAATGTAAATCATGCGCCTTTTTTTATTATTGATAGTTTTATTACTCATGCTGGCCCTATATTCCATATCACTTGATTGCTACGAACATTTATTTAATCGGTTTTTTTCTGAAACCGAACATTTCTTTCATTAACATCCAGATAAACAAGGTGTTTGTTATTAAATAACGCTTCCACAATCGACCTGGTTCCTGCTTTACCCTGTACAACCATTCCAGGCCAAGCTTTTGCCATCTCTCGGGGGCACGCTCAACCTCACCTGAAACGACATCAAAAGAACCGCCAACGCCATGGACCACATGCACCTTGATCGTATCACTCCATTTAGCCATAAATTTTTCTTTTTTTGGCGACGTCATGGCCACAAACAGCAGATCGGCATTGGCAGCCGCAATCGTTTCGGCTATTTTTGGCTCATCACATTCCTCATAATAACCATTTAATCGTCCGGCTATCACCACATTAGGAAATGTTTCTTTTATGATCTGCTCCACCTTTTGCGAAACCGCCTCTTTGGCGCCAAAAAGAAACACCCTGTAGTGGTGGTCATTCCCCTGCTTGAGTAATTCCCACATCAGGTCAATACCCGCTACTCTTTCCGGTAGCGGACGCCTTATCAGTTTACTTGCCCAGACCACTGCTGCCCCATCCGCATAGATAACATCGGAAGACATTACTGCCTCGTACAATTCATCATTGCGATACATGTTGACTACTTTTGCTGCGTTGACCACACCGATATCCAGGTATTTATTTTCTTTAATTACCTGGTGAACATCTTCAAGAACCTGCTTCATAGTTACTGACTGCACCGGAATACCAAAAAGGGTAACAGCCCTGTCCACTACATTATTATCATTCTTCATAATTTTGATTCAGCGTTACACTGCGCCTTTACTAAACAGAACAGCAGGTATTGTTTTAATTAATATCTTGAGATCCAGTAAAAATGTCCAGTTCTCGATATATTCCAGATCCAGTTTCAACCACTCCTTGAACGGCAGGTCACTTCGCCCCGATATTTGCCAGATACAGGTTATACCAGGACGTACACTAAACCGTTTTCGCTGTATACCCTGATCAAACAAGTTAACATCGCGAATAGACATAGGTCGCGGACCAACCAGACTCATGTGGCCCAGTAATACATTAATCAATTGTGGCAACTCATCCAGACTTGTCTTTCTGAGAAAATCACCAACACGTGTCACTCTTGGGTCATTCTTGATTTTGAAGATGGGGCCTTCAGCCTCATTCAGATGCTCTATTTCCTTGATTCTTTCTTCCGCATCCTGATACATAGACCTGAACTTGAACATGGGAAACAGCCTTTTCCTCAAACCGACCCTTTGTTGAATAAAAAATGCAGGTCCAGGAGATTCCAGCCTGACAGCTATCGCAATAAGAATAAAAATAGGTAACAGCAATGGCATGAAAAATAACGTCACAGCAATATCAAACAGCCTTTTCACGAGTAGCATTAACTCATTTTGTGCAACCGGCTCGAATGTCAGCATAGGCAAGCCACCAAGATCAGCAAGACGCATGCGGGTCACATTTAGCTGAAATACATTGGCCATCAGCCTGAATTTTACGCCTTCGACCTCACAGGCACTCGCGATTTTTTCAACTTCCTGAATCATTGAACGGGGTATAGCAAATATCACCTCATCCACGACATTGCTGGTGAGAATCTTATGAATATCATCAATAGTACCGATAACTTTTTCACCATCGATTTCCTCGCCTATCATGGAAACATCCGTATCCAGATATCCTATAACGTCTATCCCCCATTCATTATGCTCATGTAACATTTTAGTAAGATGTCGGGCGCGATCCCCTGTACCAATGATCAGGATTTTCAGGTAATTCTCACCTTTCTCGATAGAACGCCTGAAATACCACCAGATTAATATACCTCTGAACAGTACCAGCAGTACCACATCCACTATGAAGAATGCCAGGAACCACGATCGCGGTACATAATCTATATTCATCATGACGAGCAACAACACCAGAACAGCCAGACTGAAAAGCAGTGATCGGACTACTATCCACGAGTACGACATCAGTGAACGAACACGCAAACCGCGATAGGCACCGAATTTATTCATGAAATAACTCAGCGGCACCCATATAAGGGGAGTGAAAGCCGCGTATCGATAGATTTCGATATTAGTCGGCGCCAGAAACTGCTCTATTCTATAAGCAATAACAATTGCCAATAGTGTTAGCCCCATCTCCAACAGAAATAACAATCTACCAATTTCTCTTGATTTTTCTTCAAACATTTTAAGTATTATTTGACCTTCATGAAGCGGCCCGTAGGCCAGATCCCTAACTTGATAATGAGTTTGGCTATCCAGTTATGTCCAGCTATTAGTATATCATACCCGGCACGTTCTCTTGCCTGCCATCTACGCTTATGTTCTGTAAAACCACCTAAAAAATCGTATTCATTGATCTTATCTTTAAAGCAATTATTGATCACTTCAAGACGTAAGGTATTGCCCGCACCGGCTGCAAAGTCGGGATCAAAGCCCTCTTGCATCTGATGAAATATATTATTATAAACATACCCTAGCTGTACTGCCCTGGTCTGCCCCTGTTCATTTAGACGAAAAATCGACAACCAGCCTTTATTCATGGCTACGGGCACGAATCGTTGGTAAAATGCTTTCATATCAGGTCTTTTTTCGAATATACCCTGTTCGTGCAACTGCCGTCTTCTTTTGTTATGCAAACTGAATAAACTATCCAGATACTCCGCTACCTCTTCGCAGGTCTGACCACGCTCCACAACACTTCCTGACAGTATCTTTTTAGACTGCCTTCTTATTTGCTCCCTGTGTTTCCGGGAAAAAGCGGACAAAAATGTTTGTAAGTCACCTATTAACGAAAAGCTGGAAAATGTGTTTTCCCTTTGCTGATGCCCTATTTTCTTTTGCAGACAAACTGCTCTTATCTGCCTTGCATTACCAGCCCAGCCTGACATATTCGGCATCCAGACCAGATCCCACTGACGATGGTGCAAAAACAAAATATCAATCAGCTCATATAGAGCAACATCCGCTACCGTTTTCTGGACGATGAAATCGGGGTATTCTGCACCTGTATCAGCATCACCCAATATACGCAAACATTGCAGATTAATATATTTAAATACTGTCATTTTTGACAGGTAAAACGGTGCCAGACCAATCAAGCTGCCGTTATCATCCCTTGTCACAACAATAAATGGCTTGTGCTTGCTTTTATGTATTTCTACCCAGGCAGCCACCCATTCCCAGGTCAAAAAAATGCTATCTGAAGCTGAACTGGAAAGCAGTGTATTCCACTCACCTTCGAGCCTGTAAAATTCGTCCCAACTCTCGACTAAATTCGATTTCAATGGATTCCAATTTCATTATTGATACTGAATAGTAAAAATGTCATCATACCCAATAGAGTTTTAATAATTTTATCAATAAAAACAGCAATATAACTAATTATCGGCCAGATATCCAGTATCTATAGGAAGGAAAGCCGGCTTTTTGCAGCTTAACACCAACAAGATGTCTAATATGAAAAAAATCATACACTTAATTTGTGCCGCCAGACCAAACTTCATGAAGATTGCGCCACTGTACCACGCACTGAGTAAAGAGGATTGGGTTGAACCTGTCATTGTTCACACAGGCCAACATTATGATATCAATATGTCCGATTCGTTTTTCAGCGACCTCAAGCTTCCTGAGCCACACATACATTTGGGTGCCGGTGGTGGAAGTCACGCAGAACAGACGGCTCGTGTAATGATGGCATATGAAAAAATCGTACAGGAAAAGCAGCCTGACATGGTCGTGGTTGTCGGTGATGTCAATTCCACTATTGCCTGTACCCTCGCGGCAACCAAGGTAACCTATGAAATGGGCGGGCAAGATGATCCAACCAATATCAAGAGGGCGATTGTTGCACACCTGGAAGCCGGATTACGCTCTTTTGACCGCTCCATGCCAGAAGAGGTTAACCGCCTGGCAACCGATGTGCTGGCTGATATACTGTGGACACCTTCACCTGATGGTGATGAACACTTGCGAAATGAGGGTGTAGCAGAAAACAAGATTATCCGGGTCGGCAACATCATGATCGACTCCCTGGAGATGATGCGTGCCCATATTGAATCTCTTGATGAATGCAGTGAACTGGGTCTGGAAAAAGGAAAATATGCCGTCCTGACCCTACATCGGCCAGCCAATGTAGATAACCCCGATATCCTGAAATCGCTTTGTGATCTATTAAACCGAATAGCGGAAAAAACAACGCTGGTATTCCCGGTCCACCCGAGAACCAGAAATAACCTTGAACAAACGGGCTTGATCTCACGCATTAACGACAATCCTAATATCAGATTGCTGGAACCATTGAATTATGTCCGCTTCATGAACCTGTTATTCAACAGCCAGTTTGCTTTGACTGATTCGGGCGGCCTGCAGGAAGAGACCACCTACCTGGGTATACCCTGCTTGACCATGCGACCAAATACTGAAAGACCGATCACCATCACCGAGGGTACAAACCAGCTTTGCAATATAGAGGAGGTCGAACCTCTGGTTAATGAAATTATTGAAGGAAAGAATAAAAGTGGCAAACGACCAGAGCTATGGGACGGAAAAACAGCAGGGCGAGTAGTCGACTCAATTAAAAAAATCCTGGATCAGTAGAACATAATCTATTGACTGAGAAAAATGCTTCTGGCAACACAAGGCATTCTATAGTACAAGACCTGCCTCAAATCGACCTGGCCTGCCAATATCCTAACGCAAATGAATACGCGTAGAGAATTTGGCATTACCCGCTACCGAAGCCCTGGCCAGGACAGTAAGAATCGCTTCTTTTTTGTGATAACCTCGACTCACCCAGCCGCCTTTTGGCTCACTACTCCCGCTCAGAGTTTCTATCGTAGTCTCTTCAGGCAAGAGCAAGTCCACTTCATGCCCTTCTACAGCAACCGTTAATTTGTTGTTGTCCTGCCTAACAAGCCTACAATGCTCGGAAAACTGGAAACAGATTGCCACTTTATGCTGACCATCAGTAATAATTTCATCGGCGATTTCCAGTTGCCCTGCACTGCCCTGTAGTGACAAACTTCGCCTGTGTGTCACTGGAGAGTCCAGTCGCAAGTAACCGTCATGCTCGGCAGTTATTTTTCCACCATCTTTTGTAGGTTCCCAGCTGATACAGCGTGCATTTGCTCTATGACCCCACAAAAAAGGCCCCAGCATAATGGATTGATCAAGATCATCAATTTCCACGGTATTATGGGCACGCGTACTTTTAAAATACTCCCGCCAGTCAGGGTAGGTAAAATAGTCATAGGTTCCCGAATCAATGAGAATCTGTCTTCCAAATGCTTTTAATACAAAACTCAATGCATCAGCATTGCCGTGAGCTGCAATTGAGGTATACCCCAATTCGGCACAATCAAAGAATACACTGACTGCATCTTCAGAGTAGGCATGACCTGATTGCAACAGGTAATAACCTGAGTCCTTGAACTCGCGTGAGGCCAGAACGGCAGCGTCTTTAGCAGCCTTTATAATTTCAAAGTCATTTTTCGCGCCTTTCCCCAGCAGCCAGATTGCTGATTCAGAAAGCTCTTGAGACCAGTATTTAAAATCAGGGCGATTGAATAAAATTGAACCAACAGACAACAAGTCCTTAAAACTCCTGCGCGTTTGACCCAGATCGAGCACGAAACCATCATCACAGTCGCCAAACATGGGTGGCTCGTCTCCGGATTCCGTTAATAGACCGGTAAACTCCAACATCTTTTCTATTCTTGACCAGTATGCTACTGAGAAATCATTCCCGGTCCAACGCCCCGACAGTCCACATAACAGATAAAACTGCAAAACAAAATACTGGTAACCTAGACCGTGCTCACGGGTGCAACCGTCTGCAAAAGATTGCAACAGGATTTCTTTTTCTAGAATTGCCTTGCTTTCGCATGCAAGGCGTTTGGCACCAGGCAAATGATTAAAGTACGAAGCAACAACAAATACGCCTGCCACTTCACCGATCAAGTGATTATTGGCTGATGAGCCCCTGGAAAACTTCCTCGCCGAGTCCCACATGTGCAAGTAAATTGAATAAATAAACTCATCAACCCATTCCTTATCGAGAGATGCTGACTCCTTGATCAGATCAAATATCCAGACCCAGTTAATTGCTCGCACGCCAAACTCAAGCGCGCTCCTCCAGTTCATACCATAGCCAAACGGATTTGCCTGCCACCAGGATTCTATCTGTAATTTAATTTCCTTGACGTATTTCTCATCGGCTGTGGCCTTGTATGCCCGCGCCAGCACCAGGAGGTGTTGGTGGCGATTAGGCTCCCACACAAGCTTACAATCACCTGAGGTTTTAATATCTCGATAGTCGATTGTTTGTGACAAGCTTAGAGGTGCAGTGAGGTCCAGGTTGACATCTTTATGCCACTCGATCGGGTGACCGAAGTATTCATTCTGCAGGTTGAAAAATGATAATTTGTGTTCACAGATGATATCTGCCTTGTTAACGAGCTGATCTACCCATGACTGATCGAAAAAATCATGCTTCGCTGCAAAACCGGTTTCCAGCGAGGATACTGAAAAACCGCTTTCAGGCACTGGCGTAGCCTGGTAAGGCTTGATCGCAGAACGGCCGGGGTATAAACCCATCGGGATACGCACTCGATCTACCTGATCTCGCATGAGCGAACTGACTCGCCAGGCTATCTCGCCTGCAGACATACTTTTCAGACGTTGAATATACCAGTTAATAGGCTGCATTATTTTTCTTCAGATAACCTTGCAACAGCATTGATTACAGCAGTCGGGTTTATTTTTTCATCAGAAGCTGAATTAAATCTTTCGCTTTGAACACGATTTCTTCAAGTTCGGCCACCCTGGATTCCAGGTCTGATGTATTGCCGCTCACCCGCTTGCTAACGCCAGTGCGTCCAGCAGACTCACCATCATTCGCTTCACGACTAAAATGTAACTCTTCATCAAGCTCTGCTACCACGGCTTTTACTGTATCGACGGTAATATCATGTGCTTCTTCCGTGAATGCATACAAAAACAGCCGATCACATAATGTATTAATTCGACGCGGTATACCGTCTGTATAATTGAATATTTCTGTATACGAGTCATTACTGATATGTGGATCTGATTTCCATCCCGAGACCTTCAATCGATGTTCAATATATCCCTTTGTTTCACTCTTGCCCATCGGGCCCAAATGGTAAGAGGCAATTATTCTCTGACGAAACTGCTCCATATTTGGCGCTCTCAAGGTATCCCTGAATTCCGCTTGACCCAGCAGGAAACTTTGTAATAGTGAGTGCTTTTCATACTGGAAGTTAGACAGCATTCTCAGTTCTTCCAAAGAATGCTGCTCCAGATTTTGCGCCTCATCAACAACAAGCAGAACTCGCTTACCTACTTTGGCCTGCTTGTAGAGGAAAGCCTCGATCTCCTTGAGTAATTCTGATTTTGAAAGATTCTCATAGCGCAAACCAAAAGAACCTGCGACCATTTTCAACAGATCGTCCGGCTCCAGCTGCGTTGTAACCAGTTGCGAGGCAATGATGTCTTCATTTTTACCCAGCTCTTCAAGCAGCGCTCCGATCAATGTTGTCTTGCCTGCACCTATTTCACCAGATACAACAATAAAACCTTCACCCTGATTAATACCATAACGTAAATAGGCCAGTACACGGTTGTGTTCTTTACTACCGTAGTAATAACTGGGGTCAGGGTTCAGGCTAAACGGCTTGGTTAGCAGACCATAAAATTCCTCGTACATAAATAAACTTCCCTATAACTGCCAGTTAATTCCGATCGTGGCTGTATTTTGTTCATAATCAATGGCATTGACCGACGAATCCTGACGGTAATGAACCAGGTTGATACTTCCCGTCAGCTTCCTTCTCAATTTTCTTTCAATACCTACGCGTAAAGTTGCAAGACCATCTTGTCGACTACTTGCCCTGGCATTGGTAATTTGACCATTTGCAAAGAAAGTAGCTTTTGTTCTGAGTGCAAAATCCCAGTCCAGGCTGGCCGATGCTCCATACGAGCGTTCTCGATCATCTGTTGACTGATATAGCCTTCGAGTATCATACACTGATAACGTCAGCAGGCTTTTTGCACTCCTGAAAGACAAGTTGCCTGAAAATTTCTTATTGATATATACCTCACCACCCAGACTGGGATTACTGATATTAATAGGGTTAGGATCTGGTGGCAGGATGTCTGTATCAGGCAGACTTCCTGGAATCTGATCAAATGAAGCAACAGAAACATCTTCACTATAGTCTACGGAAATCGTTGTTCTTCTACGCTTGGTTGAAGCCCTCAAATAACCCGAGTTACCGTAATATCGTCTGCCCACACCTGCCTCGACCGACGTCCTTGTACTGGGTTTCCACTCGAGTCCAACTGTCCACTTTGAGCCTTCAGGTCTTTCGGTAGATGCCAGTCTTGAATATTCATTGTCATCATATCCGGCCGTACCAACCAACGCCATAATGCGAGTTACTTTATATTTTATTTGCGCATTATAATCTTTCAGAGTCGTATCAGGCTGGTTTACTATTTCAATATCTTGATTACGTAAATTCAACTGCCACTGTGTCCGCCCAAAAGACTTGCCGCTTGTAAGTTTAAACTGATAATCATTTCGGTCATTATCCCTGATAGAATTTGCACCATAACGAACTATATCTCTCTGGTAACTGAGCAACATATCTGCAGTATTACCCATCCTGTATTGCACATAAGGATTGAGGCTAAAAGTGCCCACATTGGTCCTGTTGCTGGCAGCACCTACATTGGTAAAGGAAACCTTGTCAGTATTATTAATATTTTGTTGACCGTAACTGGCCGCCCCCTTTACAAAAAACAGATCCTTGACGAATTCAGCTTTGGCATCACCATTTAACTGATGAAAGGTATCATTAAATTGATCTTCGCTTGCATAAATCAGGTTTTGCAGTCTGTAGGCTGCATTTAGATCCAGCCCCCTCGTTTTACGGGTAACTCCAATATAAGGATTAATCTCTGTTATAAAGTCATCAATCTTCGGATTTGTTGCAGTCAATGCAAGATTATCATTATAGGATTCGGACACCACGGCACCTGCATCGAACTTCCAGTTTGGTGCAGCCATAATCTGCCCAGGTAACACCGTACAAATGGCTCCCAATACCCAAGCCCGTGAAATAATCTTTATCATTTTCCTAATCCCCAAAAACTTCATCTTTAATTTCTTCTGCATTATAGTATCCGCCATAGTAATTACTACTTGAAGCATACCTGTTTTTATTCAGTATCATCCCGATGACTTTTTCAGGATTAATTACCTTCACTGCTGCTTCTATGTTATCGGTTCGCGCCCCTCCAGCCTCTACCACAACCAACACCTGGCCCATCAAGCCTGCAATCACAGAAGCTTCTGTTGTTTCCAGCAAGGGTGGCGCATCAAACAGTATTATCCTGTCACTATAACGTTCTGATATTTCCTTGACCAGGCTGCGCATCCGCGAGCTGGCTAGCAACTCTGTCGGATTTCTGGAGGTATTTCCTGCCGGCAAAATCTTTAATCGCGGAAGATCGGTTGCCAATATGACATCGGACAAGTCACAGTCAGGATTTCTTAGCACATCCATCAAACCGGGTTCTTTCTCTACTCCCAGTAAACGGGATAACGATGTCTTGATTATGTCACTGTCTATCAGCAGAATGGTCGTGTCCAGCTCCATAGCGATACTGATAGCAAGGTTTAATGAAGTATAGGTTTTCCCCTCTCCGGCAGTCGAACTGGTCACCGAAACCAGATTGCCATGTTCTACAGGTGCAGCGCCCTGTCCAAAGGCATTCATCAGAACCGGTCTTTTTATAATACGATACTCTTCAGACAAACGCTGGCGTTTGGTATCAGGCACGAGATAGCCAGCATGATCCAATTGAGTAAAATCCAGATGACAAATCTTTTTCTCCCTGTCATCTACCACATTGCGTGCAGTACTTTGACTCACAATGGTTTCAGGCTTGTCTTCGTTAAGCGGAGCCGTTTCAACTACCGGTTCAGCCTCCACCTTTTGCCTGTTTACCGGTACAGGCGTCACCGCTTCCTTTGTAGCGGGCATTTGCTTGTCAATGTCTTCTACTACACCGAAACCATCGTCGTTTTTCTGCTTCTGATTTTTTGCAATCAAGCGCTCAATTGCTTTTTCGATACTACTCATATGCCACCCCGCAGGTCTTTCAACCAGGCTATATCACCTGCGTATCCATTCACCACAAGCACTGCCCCAAAGAGCACCACAAGGCAAGCCAGTACAACAAAAAAGGCCGTCACTTCCAGCTTTCGTTTAAACATGAGAGCTGGCGTCCATATACGGCTTACGCTGCCAAATACCGGGTAGCCACTCAGTTTCCTCAATGAATTCACATCCATCACCACCGGGTTAATTTGTGACAACAGGAAAGCAACAACGCCCCCCGCAGCCAGTGATAGCACCAGCACCGCCGAAAACAATACCAGCCTGTAAGGCTTGACCGGTAATACAGGCAATCGGGGCGGATCAATAACCTTGAATTTTACACTGTCTCCAGCGGCATCGGCACTTTCCGCCATTCTCGCTGATTCCCGACGGTTAAGCAGTAAGTCATAGTTGCTCTTGTTAACAGCGTAGTCACGACTCAATCTGTTTAATTCGGTTTCAACTTCCGGCAATGTGTTAACCAGTTTATTTAGCTTGTCCAGTCTTCTCTTGTATTCACTCTCTCTGACTTTTACCGCAGCACGTTCTGCCTCGGCCTGGCCAAGCGACAATTTCAACTCATCAATTAGCGTACTCTGCACTACAGGCGCTTCCTGTTCAGATTCTTCCTTGATTTTCTGTTTTCCCAGCGCGGCTATCGTGGCCCGTAATTCTTTCACATCCGGGTGTTCTTCTGTAAAACGCAGTAATAACTGGTCAAGATTTTTTTGCATATCCAGAATTCGGGAATCCAGCGAGGTCTCGCCAATCTCGCCTACGGCTGCCTTGGCCTCGGCATCTTCCAACTGCCGTTTTAACTCATCTCTTTTATTTGTCGCTTCATTGAGTTCAAGTTGCGCTTGATCGTACAGGGTCTTGGTTGTTTCCAGTCGTTGAAAAACGCCACCACCCTGCCCTGGCAATGCGCCAACATGCTTACGCTTAAATTCAGTAAGGCGATTTTCTGCCTCGACAAGCCGGGCCTCGTACTCCGCGATTTGCTCATTCAGAAATTTTTGTGCCGTGTCACTGTCCTGCCGTGTATCACCCAGCGTCGTTTCCACAAAAATGGTTAGCAGAGCCTGTACAACGTCCTTTGAAAGCTTTGGCGAACTGTTCTGGTAGGTAATCGAATACAAGTTCTGTTTTCTTGTACTTTGTAATTGAATATCTTCGGTCAGTTTTTGCAATAGCGCTTCTTTTTCCTCGGCAGAAGCAGCCTTGATATCAAGGTCAGTTTCTCGCGCAACCTTTTCTATATTTGGCCTGCTTAAAAGGGTGCGCGTCATTAATCTCAGCCGTTGACCCACATCAGTCTGTACCGCAAGCCCCTTCAACAACGGACGCAACATGGAATCGGTATCGACGAAAACACGTGCACTGGCCTCGTAGGTATTAGGCATGACCATAACAAACACCCAACCAAACATCGCTATCACCCATGCCAATACCATTGCATACCAGCGAAAGCGCCAGGCTGCACGTATCTGCATGATAATTTCTACTATTGTTTCCCGCATTTCACCTACTCTAAGTAATGACTACCAAGTTTTCTAGAACCATGACTCCGGTATTATCAGGACATCACCTGGCAACATATCAACGTTGGCCGAGATATCTCCATTTCTTATCAAGTCATCCAGCTTGACCTTTATTTGCTCTTTTTTGCCGTTTTTGGAAGTGCGTACGATTGAAGCGCGGTTGCCCGCCGCAAAATCTGTCAGTCCACCTACGGCAATCACCACATCCAGCAAGGTCATGTTTTCTTTAAATGCTAGTGATTGTGGTTTTGCAGCCTGGCCTACGACCCGAATCTGCTCCTTATAACGACCGACAAAAACCGTTACCGTTACCGTTACCTTTGGATTTTTTATATATTTAGCTAATTTTTTTTCCAGCTTCCGCGCCAATTGCGTGGGCGTAAAACCGCTCGCCTTGACATCTTCCACAAGCGGAATGGTAATCAAACCATCAGGACGTACCGCCGCCTCGGTAGACAATTCAGGGTTAGCCCAAACAAAAACATTCAGACCATCGCCCGGGCCTATTAAGTAGGTAGGCGCAGATTCT
>Ga0316207_10003757_pt1 | contig 13781 bp, 8 predicted proteins | sample 6weekpyrite_MG_FD_204943 | JGI IMG/M metagenome (GOLD analysis project Ga0316207, IMG submission 204943) | Microbial mat bacterial communities from mineral coupon in-situ incubated in ocean water Damariscotta River, Maine, United States -... | ecosystem: Environmental > Aquatic > Marine >... | reverse complement strand
GGCTTATAACATGACTTGATAGACCAGTCATTCGCAGGTTTTTGTGAATGTCTGCTTTGGCTCGACCCCAGCCTATCATTATTTGAATACAAATGGCTGCTTTGTGTATCAAGCAGCCATCTGTTGAAATGTGGCAGACAGTCTGAAACGTGCCGTTTCCGGAAAGTCAGTCTGACACAGTCTGTCAGATCAAGTCTAAACTAGTACAATTAAGGCGTTATCTAAATTTACTTATTTCATAAACAATAAACATGAATGGCTGTCATAACAAAAAGATATCTAAGACCATAAGCGCCGTTTTCCGGCGCATCGGACCCCGTCCCAAAAACTGGTTTGATGCCAAACCACTGTTCCGTAGCATGACTTTTTTTATTCGGTGATTGTAAATGCTCAACTTGCTCTCGCCATGTTAACCCTAACGCTTTTTTCCACTGTGACGCGTAACATGACCTTTCCTGCTTGGAATAACTAACAAACCTAATTTCCTGTTTCTTAATACCAAGATCTATTAACAGCTGCATATATGCCTGCGCTTGCTCAGGTTGGTCTGGATTATGGAAAATTAACTCATTACGTGTTTGCCATGCATTTTCTATATAGTAATCAAGTACCGCTGCGACCCGATCACTATCGTCACAAATAAGTTGCCACATGGCCGGTGCTAATCGTTCAAGTGCCATTTGATCTTTATTCAAATGAGGACGCCTAGGACACAATAATCGTTCCAAGTCTTGGGGCTGCCTCTTATCCACTGCTTCCTCCATTAGTCGGTGACGATATAGTGGACCCTTTTCTTTTGTTTTCAAGTCACGTATATGCGTTGCTCGACTTTCCATTGCCTCTATCTGTGCAATGCTAAAGCCGAATCGTTGCGCTAATTCTTCTCTATCAATATTACGAGCACTACGAAGGTACAAGTATTTCCATAAACGCTCAATGACGCCTGTGAATGTCTCCTTCTCTCCCTGAAGCAGCGCTACTTTATTTACTAATCTTGCCTTTGTATATGATATTCGTTGTACCCTCGTCAGGTATTGTTTTCTTAAACTATTAATTAAGCCACTAATGCCATCCGCTGATAGTTTTCGATATGCTGTCGCACTATCTAGACCAGATGCTTTCACAAAAATAGTACGCTTAGGTTTTTCTCCATTACTATTTAGTGCTGCTGAAAGTGCCAAATCACAGAAATGAATATAATGCTCAAGACTTATATCAGGACCAGAATGACCCAACATAGATGCCACTGCAAACAGGTGTTTACGTGTAGGTCGCTCGTTTCCATATAATTTTCGGCGAAACAACTTCGATTGATTTAAATATTTTGTCGTTTTTGGAAGATCTGGAAAAATATCAGGCACATCACTTAAATCAGATAAAACTAGGCGTAAAAAAGTCCAACTCGCAAAAGAATGACGGAGATGGTGAAAGCGTAAAGTAGGATCACCCGTAACCTGTCGCATAGCACGATGAAGAACGGGAAACACTGTTTCCTCTGGAACACAACTATATCCACGCTCAGGGATACTAAATAAAAATTCAAATCTTGGCTCTTCTTTCTCCTGTTTTATTCGCGCCGCTTTCCACTCATGCAATAACTTCATTTCATCTGGTTCTAAAAGAGCATAAAGCGGTAGTTTACGTGTCGCACTTTTTGTTTTGAGTCTTCTATGAACATAAGGGCAAACGAGCAATTCAGCGGGATAATCATCGTGAATATCATCGATACGTAATTTCAAGACTTCCTTGCGCCTAAATCCACAACGAAATGCTAGAATAAATATCAATTTTGCAATTATGACAAAATCTGGATGAATAATATCTAAATCTATCGCATCTAAATGATTAAGTATCTCATGGTATTCATCGATCGTGATAAGATTTGCATCAACAGGACTTAGTGTTGTTCCTATGCCTAATACTTCACGCACATCTATTGGATCTGCATGGTGAACCTTCACTAAAAAATGGTGAAACTCTCTAAGACCACGCGCTAAATTCCGACGATGATGTCGACTTTGTGCATCTTCGAGAATTTGTTGATACAACTCTTCCATCGCTTCTCTTGCGAGTGAGGTTATATCATCAAAACCACTTAATCCCGTAACACGAGCACCAATTTGACTCACATAACTACGTATTGTTGAAAGCGATAACGCATTCTCAGCAACTGAACCCGCTGACATTAAATACTGTGCCCAATCAACACATATGCCATGCATTGTTGTATTTGGTATATCCCGTTCCTGTTTCAGTGTTGCAATTCTATTTGCAGCTACCTTCTTATCTTTACCCGCCAAAGATCGGCGTATTTCTACTAGCCAGGGTAATGTAAAAGGATTTTCATCTGGATCTTCTTCTACATTTTTCTCCAATTTTTCAATTTTGTATTTTTCATCATCTACACTTTCTGTAGGTCGCACCCCATGAATTCGCAACCACACATAATCTTTAACTGCATGTGAAACAAAAGCTCGTTCAGAAAAAGACTCTAAAAATGAAGGTATCCGAGTTTTTAATTCTAATTGAATAGGCGATAAAAAATGTGTTATTCGTCTTGGTCGCTTATCATTTCTACTAAGAATATTTTTTAAGAACGCTGAAATAAAACCCCACGCGTCATTGGTCGTTTGTTTTCGTTCTGAAATCTTCTGATTATGTTGCTTAATTAACTTGCTTGATAATTTTAATAGAAGAATCTCGGTTAGTGGATCTGGAAACCATCGCCTTAACTCCATATCTTCCTTACCGCGCCATGGAAGTCTTAACTCCATATATGCTCGACCATCAGCTGATACATCTATGGGTTTACCCAACTGGTTATAGAAAGATAATAATAGACTCGTATCAACTAAGCCGCCATTTAAGGCCGCTGATGCCATAACCCTACCAATCTCTTCTTTATCTGAATCTAGTATTCCATCCATTGCACTATTGAATAGTGCATTTCTCCAACCACGAGACAATGACAACCCAGACATACATCCTGGTAAAAATGGGCTTTTATCTCGCTTAACAAGAATTGGGATCCTCGGGGGGCACAAGTCAAAATAACCTGATTCATTTCCACGATTGATAACTATTGAAAGGGCTTGTAGGTAATGAATGCTTTTACGAAGTGGTTTGAACTCCCTGATGATATCGCATTCAAGATCCTTTATGGCTCCCTTGTCTGGCTTTTTATGTTTTTTACCAAGAAGAAGATTTGCTAACTTGTGCTTATTTCCTACAAGCCATTCTTGAAGACTTTCTGCTGCTTCCCTAATTTCTGGTTTGTCACCACTACTAGTAAAGTCCCATATATCCATTTGCTTTACTCATACCTCCAAATTAGAAGCGAGTGCGCTACGAATTGGCGACCAACCTAACTTATTCAATAATGGTACTAGCTTGTTTCTTAATTCTATAACGTAATCATTGAATGAAAATGATGAATACTTACCCCATGGCTCCTCACCTCGCCCCCAATGTCCCATATATGCATCGATGACTTCACAATTACAACCAGCCTCCATCATTTCGGTTCTAATAAACCGGCGGTGTGCATTTGCGGGTAACGGTAGAAATTCTTCCAAAAATGGGGCTAGTGTTGCCGGCTTAACTTCTTCCCAACCAAATGGTTCTTCTGTAAGAAAAATGCAATCTGGAACTTGCTTAGTTCGTCTTCGTTTCTTAAGTGCATCAAAATAAGATGCCAGCACGGTATCTCTATGTGCTTCATAACTTCTAATTTGAGTCACAACATCCTCAGGTACCCATACAAGCCTACTTTTATGGTGATCTGGCCCATCCTTATCCGCTAATGATGATAGCCCCGTATCTAAATCAATCTTCATTAACGGGATAAACGGTGTAATAATTGCCCGACAACCTGTTGCGTAGCCAACCATTAATACTGTGTAGAATGTATATAAATTATGATAATGCACAAACTCACTACGAGTCTTATAATGCTTCATACGCTCCAGTGCTACTTTCAGGTTTGATATCGCTGAACTCACTGTCTCAGTCTTAGCACAAAGTCGACTCCCAACATGCCTGTTGTCAATACGAGGGACAGAGGCGAAGTGCTTTGGATTTACTATGTTTGCCGCTTTGTATACTGGATTAATTATCCCTTCAACTGATTTAATATACACATCTCGAAGGTGATTCATCTTCGGAGTAGAATAAAATATTCGCGACTGTGCTAGAACATGGTTTTGACCTGTAAGTGCCACTGCTTGAGTTATATCTCCGTGAACACTTGCTATTCGATGAAATAGAAATGATTCGATCTTACGCTCTGTTATACGCTCGCTACGATTCATTTCTCCTATCAATAACCTTATTGCTTTTTTGTATTCTTCTATCTTACGACCAAAAGGTATTTTCTTGTTTCTGTATTTATCTCTATTCATCAACTGAATGATAAATTGAGCACCGCCAGCAATATCGGGTAAACATACATACTGCGTTCTTCTTCTCGATTTTTTGCCGGGGTCGTTTACTCTGCTTCTATACTTAGGAAAATAACTTCTTACATACCACTCAATTATATTCTCTTTCTCATCATCTGACTTTTGGGGGCAATAAAGGCCTAATTCACAGCCGTATGTTTTACCATCTGTTATTATACGTAACCCCATTGCTCGCTTAAGCGTGCTACCTGTCCATAGTGATGCGTGCAGCAGGGCAATTGCCTCAGCTCTTAAAGCTAATTCTTTATTCCATGACTTAACACTCATTAGCTGTCTGAATACTTTACTGCAATACTTTAACAATTCGGCTATTTCACTAATTGTCAGTTCTCTATATCGCCATGGGAGTAACTGATTTTGCATTACGATATGTCGTACTTGTCCTTTTGCTGCGTATATGAGACCTGCCACCCCTTTTTTAGCAGCTTTACAATCATGCTCAACTAAATACAACTCGTCTTCACCTGCTATTTCAGCAGGGTCAACATCAATATCCAGTAATTGTTTCGCTCGCCCCTTAGTAATGAGTTTGTCTCCTTCAGGTATTTCATGAACAACTACCTGACTTCCCCAATTTTCATAAGGGTCATGTGGATCACCAATATCCGTTGGTAGCATTTCATGATCAGGAAACATATCTACGTATCCTGGCTGCCAGTGACTCCCCCCACTGCTTCTACTCCCTTTTTTACGTCTGCGTTTTACCCATTTTCTAATCCCATAGACTTTAGGGATAAAGCGACAATAGTGACCAAGATGCGTTACTAGTGTCTCTTCTATGCTTTCCTGTCCTTCACTCTCATCTGATTCATCTACTTCTATCTCTGATAAGTTGATTTCATTAATATCTTTGGCAAATGTTATTTGATCTGTATACGGGTCAAGTAATTTAAGAACCACCATCGCTTTTTTTTTGCTAAGTGTGCGTATAGCTAAAGATGCTGAAGAAGGTGTATTGGGGTAGCCATTTATTTCTTTTGGTCCTCCGTAACATTCATATTGTTTAAATGGGATACGCTCCTTCATTAGCTTAATATTAGCCAGAAGTAAGTGCCCCACTATTAAATAAAAATGGTCTCTTTCCTCTACTAATTCGTGTGTGTTCCATAAAGCAGCGTAACTGGCGTTACGTGTTGCGCCTTTGCTTAATATCGGGTTGTCATCCTCTTTCTTCGGCTGTAGATCAAAGTTCTCACCTATCTTTTCTACCAAGCTATCCTGATTCTTCACTACCCAAGCGACTATTTCCGGCCAATGCTCTATCCCATATCTATCTAGTTGAATATCAAGATGTTGTTCCAATAAAGCTAAAATTTTAGATAGGTTCTGGCATATTTTGACGAAGGAAACTAACCCATCATGAGCATTAATAAGCCACAACAACTTACGGACTTCATTCTCATCAATACCAGCTTTTTTCGCCTCTTGGTGGAGTATCTGATGTGCCTTACTTGCCTTCGGGCTAGTATGCTTCATAGGTCCTTCAACCTAGCAATACTGACTCGCAACACCCTGGCAAAGGCCGATTTAGATGGCCAGTAGGTCCGCCTAGGCTTTTCAGAAGCTTTCTCGAGATGCTTCCATGTCTGGAAGAGACGCTCCGCGTCATCGGCAGAAATGCCAAATAGTGCTGGAAAATAGAAAAGCTCAGTCAGATAGCCGTCCTGAATGAAGGATGCCTTCATCCTAGACCGGATCACTTGAACCGTAACAACCTCATCTATGTCAAATATACTGAAAGCAATGCGAAATAGGCGCACATTGCCCACACATCGGTAATATCCGCGACTACTAACTACCCTAATAGGAAAATGCTCTAGTAGCGATTTCAGCACATCTTTCGATAGATCTTTTGAGGAAGGCATCCCATAAGGTGGGATAGTCAACTCATCTTCTAGCTCTGTGATAGCATCATGAACACCTTGTATTTCCCCTATTTTTATCTTTATAAACTCAATTCTCTCCATTTGAACCACAACCTGATATGCTAATTACAAGCAACAAACTGCCCGTATCCATTGTTGAACATTAAGCTAATGGTCAAATAATAGTCTATATCCTTGAAACTTCAATTCTCATTTTGTGCCCACATGAAGTGATGTTACGTGGCTATAATAGGGGTAAAAGCTGATTCAGCATACTAGTAAATCATGGTATAATGACGATATTACAACAAGTTATGTCTATTTAGGCCTTTTAACTTCTATGTACTGGGGTGGCCTCCGAAGCGGTCGTGGGTTCGACTCCCGCCGAGCGCGCCATTTTTAGCCTGACCTTCCGTAGGAAGGTAGGATACTTGCAACGAACCCGTAGGATTCTGCAAGCTATAATTTTCAATCAAGCACTATTTAAACTCTACAATACCCGCCGCACTGCTCGTGCTATCAGATCCCTTTAGTTCATTTTTTCCTAGTACTAACCCCATGAATAATAATCACAATAGCAAGACCTAAGAACACTAACCCTACCACTGCGTACAATGAAGTGTGTTCTATTGTTGGCATAAACGGTGTGGTACTGAGTAATTTTTGTTTGCCCGCAATGGTTTCGTAAACTCTTTCCTGAAATGGCCACAGCAACCAAAGTGAGGCGATTAAGATCCCTTTAATAACTAATAAAGTACGTTGATAAAAATGTGCTAATAGCCATGTTAAAAACCGCGAGAAACTCACCAGACCAACAACACAGCCCAATAAGAAAGGAATAATCACCGATAAATTAAATTCACCAATTGCGGCAATAATGACGCTATATTTTTTAAGTAATAACAAAAGAAATGAACCCGATATGCCAGGCAAAATCATGGCACATATCGCGATCGCCCCTGATAAGAAAATAAACCAAGCTGCGCTAGGTGTTTCAACAGGAACTAAATTCACAATGATTAGTCCCCCAGCGGTACCCAGAATTAAAGTTACCGCATCGAACATGCTAAAACCTTTCAGTTCCTGCATAAGCACATAAATCGATGCGAGGATTAAACCAAAAAATAGGCCATAAACATGTTCGGGGTATTCATGAATTAATGTTGGTAATGAAATAACATTTGTGAAAAACCATACGGCAGTAAACAAGCCCGCTAATAAAGGAATAATAAAATGAAAGTGCGGACGGCTTATTGCTGTTGATATATCAAATTTAAAACAGGCTCTTACCCAGCGTGCATCAAACGATCGTATTGCCGCTAATAAACGTTCATAGATACCAAGAATAAAAGCCATGGTACCGCCACTGACACCTGGCACTAAATCCGCCATCCCCATACAAAACCCTTTGGCCGCAAGCCAAGGCATTTCATGCCAGCGCAATATTTATCTCCCCGTTACTTTTTTATTAATAATGCTACTTAATCGAGTTCACTTATGCAGCGATTTTTGCCGCTACCTTTTGCCTTGTATAAAAACTGATCTGCTCTTTCAAAGGCCGACTCTATCGTATCGCCTTTTTTAAATTGCGTCATACCACCTGATACCGTAATGTCGACACGTGTGTCGCCATGATGGAATTCACACTCTTCAACGCTTTTACGTAATTTCTCAACGACCCCTTGGGCATTTTGTATTTCTGTCTCTGGGAATAACATGACGAACTCTTCCCCACCAAAGCGAGCCATAAAATCAGTTTCTCGAACTTGATCATTTAGCAGTGTCGCAATCGTCGTTAAAACTTTATCTCCGGCTTTATGTCCGTAGGTATCATTAACTTGTTTGAAATCATCAATATCCCATACCACAATAACCAAAGCGGACTGATAACGTTTCCAACGACTATATTCATAGTCCATTCGTTGGTCCCATGCCATTCGATTCGGTATTTTTGTTAATGCATCGCGCATCGCATTTTTTTGTTCTTCAACGATACGCTCACGTAATGCTTCTGATTCTGACTCTAAGTTGTGTACTTTTCCTGCCAGTTCACCAACTCGCATTTCCATTTGTAACTTTCTTTTTTCTTCTGTGGTTCTAAATGTATCGACATGTTTTGTTATTTTGCTCAGTTTAATAGCAATACTGGTTTTTAAATCCGCTAAATCAACCGCATCTTGTACATCTGTCTGAATACTTTCTACTTCACCATCAACATCGTCACTAAATTTTTTATTTTCAGAAAAAATAGCGTTTTGATCATCAACATTATCCTGAATATGCTGATCGAGCATTTGTAGTTTTTCAGTTACTTGTTGCAAAAATTCTTGAAAATCATTCTTTTCATTTTCAATTCGCCGACGCATCTTTATCACTAAGTCAGCAATTGACTCTAACGCTTTAACAACCTGCTCTTCCTCTATCCCCTTCGCCCATTCTGATTTCAACTCATCCGCATATTCAACCAGATCATCAGGAAGTGCTAAACGTTCTAATAGCTGTATTAATATTTCATTTATTTCCAGCGAATCCCCAGATAAATCATATTCGCCACTACTAGCTTGAGAGCTTGGCGCATTATCGCTTTTTGCTGTTACCTTATTTGAAACCAGTGCAGCAATACTTTTTAGCAATGCTTGTAAATCTTGTTTTGTTTCAATACGCCTAGTTTTTTCACGCAATACGTCCAATTCAGCCGCATCAGCAACAGGCACATCAACAGACATTAATAAATCTGTTAACACCTTACGAATAATATCCATTACATCTTCGACAGTCTGCGCAGCTTGTGTTGATGATTCTTGCTCAGGCTTTAATTCTGTATTTTCAGATGACTGTTTATTTCCTGCAAAGAGCCCTTTTAATAAGCCTTTTGATTCTTTCTTAGATTTTGCCTCTGCCTCTGTTTGACTATTAATTGCTGTTTCAATCAGCGCGAGAATAGCGTTAAATATTTCAACAATACTTGACTCATCCTTCATGTAGTCAAGACGTTTTGTTAACTCTTTTTTAGTTTTATTAAGTTCTTTCGGGAAAGGTAAGGTATTTAATAAGGCATCAAGCAGATCTTTTTTATTGACCGCTTCTTTTTTATTCGCTTTGTCTGTCGATATCTCAACAATGGCATCGATCATATTGCGAATACGATCATAATTTTTTTCACGCCTAATCGTATTACGTAATCTTTCGAGTTGCTCATCCAACTTTGGATTATCAGCATCAAAGCCCAATGTCATCCGTGAAATACAACGACGTAATAATTGATCTGCTTCTGTCCACTCTTTCTCTTTGTCTTCGAGTGTTTCTAGGCTAGCGTAATATTTATTTTTCCAATCATCCATATTTATGCTTCGCAATTGTCAATTTAAATGTATATTTATAGCAACAGGTAAATGATCTGATACACCATGGCTTAACACCGTCACTTCTTTAACACTGACACCTTCACTCACCAAAATGTGATCAATATTACGTTTTGGTTGCCAGCTCGGGAAAGTATGCGCCTTTGGTTCAGGTTCACTCATATGCGTTTTCTCAAATAAATAACGCATTTCCTTACTATGCGATTCGCAGTTTAAATCGCCCATTAAAATAACATTTTTCTCTGCTTGAATTAATTCGCTGATAAAACCGAGCTGATGCATACGTGTCTGCCTACCCAATGCTAAATGCGCAACAATAATCGTTAATGGCTTACCTGCTATATCAAACCTCGCCATAAGTGCACCGCGGCCTGGTATTAAGCCTGGTAATTTGTGTTCCTCAATCTCCACTGGATTTTCGCGACACAGCAGGCCATTGCTATGTTGCGCCAATTTACCAATATTTCGATTAATTTGATCAAACCAAAATGGGAAGTGTGCTTTCTTCGCCAAATATTCTGTCTGATTCATAAAATTACTGCGTAAGCTCCCCGCATCAGTCTCTTGCAAAGCGACAATATCATAGTCACCTATCAAGTTAGCGACTTGATCAAGGTTTTCCTGCTTACGCCTATGCGGTAACACATGCTGCCAACTTCTTAGCAAATAGTGATGATACGCCTGCGTCTCGATACCACCTTGAATATTGTAGCTCAGCAGCCGCAGGCTATTTTTCTCTGTTTCTGATTTTGCCGCAGCCTGCATCTCGTTGTTATGCCTGAATAGGAGAAACCATTTCCCCTAGCTTCTCCGTCAATTTCATGTTCTCACTATAATCAATGGGGCAATCAATAATACTAACTGTGTTATCGGCCAATGCTGTGGTTAATATACCCGATAAATCTTCTGTTTTTTCGACTCGATAACCTTTCGCACCAAATGATTCAGCATATTTTACAAAATCGGGGTTATTAAAATTAACATGTGATTTTCGTCCAAATTGGTTCATTTGTTTCCATTCAATCAAACCATAGCCGCCATCATTCCAAATCAAAATGACAATGGGTGTATTAAGTCGCATCGCCGTCTCAATTTCTTGAGAGTTCATCATAAAACCAGCGTCGCCAGTCACCGCTACTACGGCATGCTCAGGATGACTTAACTTAGCAGCAATCGCGCCCGGTACAGCAATCCCCATACTGGCAAAGCCATTGGAAATCACACATGTATTAGGTTGTTCGCAGCGAAACATTCTCGCCATCCACATTTTGTGTGCACCCACATCACAAATCGCAATATCATCAATCGCCATCGCTGTGCGTAATTCCCAAATTAGCTTCTGTGGCTTAATCGGAAAACTATTGTCATTCGCATGCTGGTTCATTTCAGCTATCAGTGCTTTACGCAATGGCCGCATAAGATCGCCCTCATGCGCACTAGCCTGTGCCTGAATACGTTCAAGACTTAATTTGATGTCACCGACGACACAACCTTCCAATGGGTAGGACTCATCTACTTCGGCAGATTGGCTATCAATATGGATAATTTTACGGTCACCCGTTGGATGCCATAGGAAAGGATGATATTCAACAAGATCGTAGCCAATACAAATAATCAAATCTGCATGATCAAAACCACAATTCACATAGTCATGCGCCTGTAGCCCGACACTGCCCAAGGCCATCGGATGGCGAAATGGAATAACACCTTTTGCCATAAAGGTGTTGGCCACCGGAACATTCAGCTCTTCTGCAAACGTCGCCAGCTGCTCCCAAGCACCCGCGCGTACTACGCCGTGTCCGGCAAGAATAATTGGGTGTTTAGCTTGGGATATCAATTTTGCCGCATAACTGACTTGGTCTGCTCTCGGCTCAGGCTGACTAGTATGACCTGCTGGTAAAAATCGACTATTGGTGTCCATTTTTGCCATATTTTCCGGAAATTCGATGAAACAAGCACCCGATTTCTCACTCTGCGCCAGTTTAAAGGCCTTTCTCACTACTTCAGGGATGATATCCGGAGTCGGCATTCTTGAAGCAAATTTGCTAATCGGACTGAACAAATTAATCAGATCCAGTACCTGATGTGATTCCTTGTGCAGGCGGTTCGTCGCCGCTTGCCCTGCAATGGCCACAACAGGCGCATGGTCCATATTTGCATCAGCGACACCCGTAACGAGATTTGTCGCACCGGGCCCCAGTGTCGCCAAACAGACACCGGCTCTGCCTGTAAGCCGCCCATAAACATCGGCCATAAAAGCGGCACCCTGCTCATGTCGTGTGGTAATAAACTGAATATTGGAATCAAGCAAGGCATCCATCATGTCGAGGTTTTCCTCGCCAGGGATACCGAAGATGTATTCAACACCTTCATTCTCGAGACATTTTACGAAAAGTTGCGCAGCTTTCATGATATATCCTCTACGCACCATTCTAGATCAGACAGGCATTGATTGCCTGCCCGATGAGGATATTTAGGGGAATTTATTTCTTAGCAGTGGCTTTAGACTTAGCGGACTCTTTCGCGACCAAGGCATCAACAACCTTTAGCATTGCTTCATGACCTGATGCACCTGGGCTATTAATCGTCGCTTCCTTCCCACTGGTGCGGTATTTACCATTGACTATCATCGCCGGCACACCTTGAATACCGGAACGACGCGTTAAGGTAATGGCACGCTTCACGCGCGACTGAACAACAAATGAATTCCAAGCCTGCTTAAATGCATCCCCTGTTACACCATGGCTGACGAAAAAGGCTTCAATATCTTTTACTCTCGCCAGAGGCACACGATCTTTATGTATTGCTGTGAAAAAAGCACCATGTGTTTTATCTAATAAACCAAGTGCTTCAGCCGTGTAATAAGCACGTGCATGAATAGCCCATGACTCGCGGAAAATAGCAGGAATACGAACAAAGTTAACATTCGATGGTTTTTTCTTTAACCACGTATTTAATGATGGCTCAAAGTCATAACAATGTGGGCAGCCATACCAAAAGAATTCAACGACCTCGACCTTGGTCTTATCTGCCGTTCCCATTGCTGGATTAACTAGATTGTATTCAAAACCTTCGTCAATGGCGAAAGCCGTTGTCGCCTGCATCACTACGGCTGCTGCAAATGCTAATAATATTTTTTTCATGCTGCATATCCCATCATTCTAAACTTAACTTATATAGAGACAACTCTGCGTATTCTAAAGTTCACCATATGAGTGCAAGCCTGATAGGAACATGTTGACACCCAAGAATGCGAACAAAGTCACAAACAAGCCGATGATCGACCACCACGCCATTGGCGCACCACGCCAGCCCTTCGTTAAGCGCATGTGCAACCATGCCGCGTAATTTAACCAAACAATCAGTGCCCACGTTTCCTTAGGATCCCATGACCAATAACCACCCCACGCCTCTGCCGCCCACAAGGCACCAAGCACAGTGGCTATCGTAAACCATGCAAAGCCAAGCGCATTCGATTTATACATGACATCATCAAGCATATCTAACGGCGGTAATGCGCGTGCAGCAAAACCATTTTCAGACGCATGGTGACGTAACAAATAAACAACACCCACCATTGCCGATAATGCAAAACAACCATAACCAATAAAGTTAGCGGGCACATGAATCTTCATCCAGTAACTTTGTAAGGCCGGTACTAATGGTGCGATTTCATCCGCGTTTTTATCAAACTTATACCACAGTAAAAAAGCCACAGCGGCACTGATAATAAGTAAAACAAAACCACCAAGCGCACGTGTTTTGTAACGCATTTCATAAAATAGGTAAATCAATGCCGTGATAATTGAAAACAACACAAAGACTTCATACAGATTACTAACCGGTATATGGCCAAAATCAAAATGAATTAAGTAAGATTCACGCCAGCGTACTAATAAACCAACTAGCCCCATTGCCGCAGCAATCCATGTCATTTTAGTCGCAACTCTGCCAGGGAAATCAGACTTCACAAACAAGTCAACGAAATAACTGATTGTTGCTAAACCAAACAAGAAACACATCCAGCCAACTGCTGTTGTACTCGACAAGAAATACTTAAATATAAATTTGCCTTGTTCTTTGTTCTGCCAGTC
>Ga0316207_10003756_pt1 | contig 13782 bp, 12 predicted proteins | sample 6weekpyrite_MG_FD_204943 | JGI IMG/M metagenome (GOLD analysis project Ga0316207, IMG submission 204943) | Microbial mat bacterial communities from mineral coupon in-situ incubated in ocean water Damariscotta River, Maine, United States -... | ecosystem: Environmental > Aquatic > Marine >... | reverse complement strand
TAAGTATAAAATTATAATATTTTTGGTTTATTGTTTCTGAGATAAAATAGAACAGCCTTAATAATGTCATCATCATCTTTAGAATCAGACTTTATACTCTCTTTTGAATCATTTACATATGTGAATGTTATATTTTGTCCGTAATTTGAAACAGACTTTATCTTCTTTTCTAAACTAAGCAGTTTTATAACCATCAACTCAAAAAACTGTTTTGTTGGAATATCTAGTTCACCAAACCTATCTATCACCTCTTCTTGAATCTCATATATCTCAACAGAACTCTCACAGGCAGAGAGACGTCTATATATATCCAAACGCAGTCTATCTTCTTTTACGACATCATCAGATAAAAATGCCGAAATCGTAAGCTTTATATCCACTTTTAATCTCTCAGAACTTACAGTATTACTAAGTTGTTTTATAGCATCCTCAAGCATCCTAAGGTAAAGAGAGTATCCGATATTTTTTATATGTCCACTTTGAGCATCACCAACTAAGTTTCCACCACCCCTTATCTCCAAATCATGATAAGCCAGTACTGAGCCAGAACCTAAAAATGAGTTAGATTCTAGGGCTAAAAGTCTCTTTTTTGATTCATCACTCAGGTTCTCCTTATTATCTACTATAAAATAAGCAAAACCCTCATAGCTACCACGTCCCACACGTCCACGAAGCTGATGTAGGTCTGCTATACCAAACCTATCAGCTCCGTCAACGATTATCGTATTTACCTTAGGCATATGTATACCGGATTCTATAATAGATGTAGCTATCATCAAGTCATACTCACCAGCTTCAAATTTTAAAAGCTCTTTTTCTGTCTGAATAGCTGATATCTTTGAATGAAGCATAACTACTCGCAGATCCGGAAGTAATGCTTTTAATTCCCCGAGTTTTATCGGCATATGATCTATAGAGTTATGCACATAAAAAACTTGCCCGCCACGTCTTAATTCACGAAGGATAACCTCTTTAATGAGTTTTTCATTGTACTCTTTTACAAATGTTCTAACACCCTGTCTTTCGCTAGGAGGTGTTAAAAGTTGAGACATGGTTTTAATCGAGCTTAGCGCCTGATTTAATGAGCGAGGAATTGGAGTAGCACTCATTGAGAGTAAGTGAACATTGTGATAAAGCTCTTTAATTTTCTCTTTTTGCTTTACACCAAACTTATGCTCCTCATCGATTATAACGACACCGAGATTTTTAAACTCCAAGCCAAACAAAGCATGAGTACCCACTACTACATCTATCTCACCGCTAGCCAAACCTTTAATAACATTATTTTTATCTTTTGCTGACACAAACCTGTCTAACTTAGCATATCTGATACCTAATTCTAAAAATCTTTCATCAAGACTCCTAAAATGCTGAGCAGATAAAAGTGTAGTCGGGACAATAAAAGCTGACTGAAAACCTGACTTATAAGCTGTAAATATAGTATTCATAGCAACTTCCGTCTTACCAAAGCCTACATCACCACTAAGGAGTCTGTCCATTATATGACCCGAACTCATTTGTGTGATAATCTCATCTATAGAACTGCTTTGGTCATCTGTATAATCAAACCCGCTAAGGGACTGGAACTCTTTTAGATCTTTTTTCGTTACACTTAATTTAGGGGCTTTAATTAGTTCTCTTGCCGCAGCAGTATTTACAATCTGACCTGCGATCTCCATAAGGCGTTTTTTAACCTTATCTTTTAGTTTTCCAAAACTACCCTTACCCAGCCTGTCTAAAACTGGTGTTGAGCCTCCAGAAGCTATATAACGGTCTATAAAGTCTAAATTCTCCACCGGTAGAAGTATCTTGTCATCACCAACATATTTGATAACTATAAAATCTTTTACGCCGCCTAAAATTTCTGTCTGCTCAATTGATTCAAAAATACCGACACCGTAATCCTCATGGACAACATAGTCACCGCGTTTTAAGTCATCTAAAAGTATTGAACTTTTTCTTCTTCGTCTTATCTTATCCGGTTTATTTAAAGAGATGACAAGCTCATCTTTACCAACTATATTTAAAATATATGGAGCGTAAACCTCATTTATATTATCAAGGTCAAATAATCCTGCCTGTTTTATCACAGCTTCGTTTGAGGCGATTACAGTTATTTTTTTGTTTTTATGAACTTTTAGTAAAGTCTTGACATCTACAACTACCAACTCTTTAAAGTCTTCGGCTTCATCCAATAGGTCTAAATTAAAAGACTCTCTAGATATAACAGGTTCATTCAATGCATATGCATCTACTAAAATCTTATCTAGATTCTTTACAAGTTTTACATTCTTGTCTTCTATGAAGTTACTTGAAAGCTCATCTAAAAACCAAAAGCCCAATGAAGCTACATCTTTTACTAAAGAATCATAATCGGAACTTTCAACTTTGTTTTGCAAGGTATTGAAAGAGTGCTCGTCTAAGGAATAAAAAGCCGGATTGATCTTAATTCTATCTAGTTCATCTTTTTGTGTACGTTGACTCTCTAGCTCAAAATATTTTATTTGTTCTATCTCGTCATCAAAGAGTGAGATACGTATTGGCATCTCTGAAGATGGAGGATATATATCTATAATATCTCCACGAAACGATATCTCGCCTTGTACTTGAACCATATCTACAAAATTATATCCCCAAAACAACATCTGCTCTTTAAAGGATTGAAGATCTACTTTTGAGCCGAAATCTAAAGTTGTAGATTCAAGCAGATGCTCTTTAGGCATATTAAACAATAAAGTTTTAAGCGGTGATATTACAAGTGGTTTTCTCTTAGATGTATAATAGCTTTGAAGGGAGCTAAAAAGCTGATGCAACTCCTCTTTAAAAGAACGAAGGTCATCACCAAACCCCGCACGAAAATCTGGAAAGACCAACACATCTTTTTTAAAAAACCTTGCAACACTCTCAAGGTCATGGGCTTCTTTGGAATCTTCACATATTAAAACCTCTAAATCTTGCTTAGTATCAGTTTTAAAATATTGAAATAGTGAACTTTGAGACATCTCTTTCCTAGTTGAATGAAACCAAAAGGTTTCAATAATATAAGTGGAATTTTACCTAAGAAAGATTAAATGTATTTTATGATTTTTCTACTTCTTCTTTCAAAGGTGTTGGAGAACTTTTTGTTGAATAGGGAGTTGGAGTAGGAATTGGCTCTGCACCTTTTACTATACTATTACCTTCAAAAATACCTTTTGCTTCTATGACAAGTTCAGAAGATTCAATACTGCCGTTAACACGTCCAGCAGCTTTAATCTCAACTTTAGAAGCACAGACTGAACCCTCTATGTAACCTTGAACAACAAGCCTATTAGTCTTAACATCACCCTTTATATGACCATGTTTACCAATATTAACCTCTTTTTCTGAATTAATGCTTCCCTCAAAATCACCATCTACATATAGGTTACATGCTAGGTTCATCTCACCTTTGATTCTTGAGCCAGCTGTGATAATAGTTGTGTTTGAGTCGGTTTTTGGACTTTGATGTGCGCTGTCGCCGTTATTAAAGATTGCCATGGTATTTTTTTCTCCCTTTTAAATATATCTTGATAGTTTTTAACATCCCATTTTACAAAATAAAATGGATTTACAGCACGCTGAATAAACCTTATTTCATAATGAAGATGCGGACCGGAACTCATCCCAGAGTTACCAGTATAAGCTATTAGTTCACCCTTTTTTACAAACTTGCCCGATTTTATCACAATTTTCTTTAAATGTCCGAAATATGCACGAAAACCAAAATTATGCTGTAATATGACAAGATTACCAAAGCCACTTTTTTTATGAAAGCCTGCCCACTCCACAATACCATCCGCTGTCGCATAGACCGGTGTATTCATCGGAGCTTTCATATCTGAACCACGATGAAACTCTTTTCTATTTAAAGTTGGATGTTGTCTATAACCAAACTTACTTGTTATTCCTCTATATTCTATTGGCGAACCACTTGGTATAAACTGCATCAGCGTAGCTATATGTTCTGAATTTACTTTGGTAAGATTAACTCTTTGCTGCAAAGACATATCTGCAACCGGAGCCAGACCAATCAAAGTCTCTATTTCTGAGAGACTGTCTGAAACTTCAGTAAGCTCTCTTTTTTTATTTTCTAATGCTTCTTGAGCATTGGTGATGCTTATATCAAGTTCAGTGTTTTTTTTCTTCAAACCATTATAAGCATTTTGAGTCTCTAAACGTCTAACCTCTATGGCATCAACCGATGAATTTAAATATAAAATGGTCCCAACAGCCATCAAAGCTACAAGTGCAAAAAAGAGTACGACATATAAAATAATTTTTTTTACAAACTGATGAAGGTTATACTGTTTAACACCATGATCATCATTAATAGTAATTGTAAAGTGATTATCCATCATACCCCTTCATAAAAGCTTCAACCACAGAAAATGAACCAAAAACCAAATACCTCTTAGAATCGTCAATTTTTTCAAATTTTAAATATGAAATATTCAAATCTTCAAGTACCTCTTGCATAAGTTTTTTTGATTCCACCCTTTGGTTGTCTATATCTATTATCTCTACATGCAGTATAAGTGGTTTTAATATACTAAGTATCTTTTTATAGTTTTTATCCTGATAACTATTATAGACTAATATATACTTATTTGGACTTAAAGCATTTGAAATTGCTGTAGCAGCCAATGGATTATGTCCAACATCCACTATTATATTATCATTTAGTTTTGTAAGTCTTCCAAAAAGTTTTGCTTTATCAAAATTATTTATATCATATTTAATATCTAAAAATTTTAGTGCCGATACGGCATGAGAAAGATTTTGTTGTAGGTATGGTGCTAAAGATAAATGTTTACTAATAGATTCTATTTTGACTCTATCCTCATTATCCAAAAACTCATCTATTTCATAAATATTTAAAGACTTCTCCAATTCAAGTTCTTTGGATATATCCATAACTTCATTAAACTTTTGAGGGGCTATTATTGCAGTATTTTGGATTGCATTTAGTTTAGTTTCTGCAATATCTTTTATATTTGAACCTAAAAAAGCTTCATGGTCAAAATCTATTGGTGTAACTAAAGTTAATGCTTTGGGAAATACAGCAGTAGCATCAAATTCACCTCCTAATCCTGCTTCTAGGACAATATAGTCACATGTGTTAAAAATAAGCATTGCCAAAAAAGTTGTATATTCAAAGTAGCTAAGAGATTTAGAATCTTCTTCGCCCAATACCTTTTGTAAAATATCGTGATAAAACTCTAAAACATCATCACTTACCTCCAAACCATCTAGCCATATTCTTTCATTAAACTTTAAAATATGTGGTGATGTATAATGAGCCACCTTATAACCAAGGTCATATAAAGCAGAAGCCAAAAATCGACCAGTAATGCCTTTTGCGTTCGTACCGACTAAGTGGATTATTTTAGTTGGCACAAAATGATCTTTTATTTTTTCATACACCCTAGGCATACGTGTATAATCTATCTCATCATAAAAAAGTGGTTTGGAATTTAAAAACTCTTGTAACATTTTATTTGTAGGCTACTTGATTTCTACCATCTTTTTTTGCCTTGTACAGGTACTCATCTGCTGAATTAATTACATTTTGCTGTGAAATGTGTTTTTCTCTTTCACTAACTCCACAACTGACAGTCACCTTTATACGTTTGCCCTTATACATAAAACGGGATTGCTCTACTTTTTTTCTAACCTTTTCAGCAAAAATCACTCCACCTTTTGTATCGGTGGCACTAAGAATAGCCATAAATTCCTCACCGCCATATCTACCGACTATATCAACACTTCTAGCTTCAATTTTTAATATTTTTGCAAAAGCTGAAAGGACAGCATCTCCAGCTTCGTGTCCGAACTTATCATTAACTTTTTTAAAAAAATCTATGTCAAGCATTACTACACTGTAATTATGCCCATACCTTTCAAACTCTGCTTCTTTAACACTCATTAGTTCATCCAAGGCGCGTTTATTGTATAACTTAGTTAAAAAATCTTCTTTTGCTTCTTCTTTTGCTGTACTTAACTCTTTTTCAAGTTGTTGTATCCTTTTACTTAGAGCATTAACCTCACCATTGTGATCTTGTAAATCATTACTTAAAAGCTGTGTATTTTCTTCTAAAGCTACAGCAATTGTAAAAAGCTTTTTGTGTGCTATCTTAAAATTATCACTTGATTTATCATTATAAGATTCTAGCTCTTTTTTTATTTTTTGTATCTCTGAAGTTGATGTATCTGAACGTTCTATCATATCTATAAGCCGCATAGAGAGCTTATCAAGTATAGAATCTAATGATTCAACCATAGTTTTTATTGTTTTTTTATCCAGAGAAATTCTTAATGCGATTGCTGATCTTATCTCAGCTTCAACACTACTGCTATCTAAAAGGTTTGGATTCTTTTTAATTTTTTGACTTAGGTTAGCGATGTTATCGTTAACACTTGAGGCTATAGATGGGACTAGGGATCCAATAATCAAAGAAGATAACGATCTCAAATCCATTGACTTTACCATTTTATCAGATTCTGCCGTTATATTTAAGCTCTCTACACTTTTTTTTAAATCTTTTGTGTCAACATCACCTATGTTATTTAGTTTTTCTAAAAAAGTATCATCATATGTTGTAATAAAATTGACCCAATGTTGTCTTAATTGATCTATTTGTGTAGGTGATGCTTCGTTTCCTAAAAGTTCTATACTTTTTTGAGCTATTTCAGAAGCCTCTTTATTATGTAATACCTCTATAACCTGAAGTACTCTTTTTGTGAAAGTAGTTTGTGATTCAAGAAGCTTTGCACAATGTGAAGAGTTAGTTCTATTTAACTTTGAGATTAAAAACCTTGATAACTCCTGCAAAGTACTTATGCGATACTTCGTCAACTCTGTTTTAAACTCTTTATTTAATGTGGATGTTAAAGTCTGCACATGTGTACAATCTTCAGTGTTCATACCTGCTTTCTGAGCTTCTTTACAAAATGCTTCAGCATAAAAGTCAGGTGTTAGAAGTTTATCCTCTAACTCTAACCTTTTTATAGCTTTTTTAATAATATTTTGAATTGTCATCACAAACTCCCTATATTAATTTATTAAAACTGATTCCCTTAGAACTATTTTGATCTAGCTCCCTCTGCTGAAACTTGAGCGATAAATGCACGTATAGCTTTTGTTGCACTAATCTTAATTGCATCAAACCTATCCTGGTCAGTTACAACAGCATTTGGTGCTACTTCAAAATCATGGTTACCACGAGTTGTGTATGTTGTTGAGACACCATTGTGAAACCTTTTTATAAACAGTGTAATCCCCATTCTGTAACCTATGATATAACCGTTGGTATCATATATAATAGGTGTATATACAGGTGTACCCATTCTCAACACCAAATGTGTATCGGAATACTCTTTATCAACTAAAGAACTGTGTAATACCTGTATCAATGCACTGTCTACAGCATCTTTAATAATAACAGTATTTTCCGGATCTAAAGCGGAGATAACGACACTTGTACTTATCTTCTCACCTAATGTCTGACGGGCAAACTGAGAACTAGGTCTGTATCCACATCCAACTAAATTAAAAAATATGAAAAGTAAAAATGCTATTTTTATAATTGTTTTCACTATCAGCCTTTTATAACAAGATTAACTAATTTTTTAGGGACAAGTATCTCTTTAACGATTGTCTTATCTTCTAACCATTTTGAAGCCGCTTCTTTTGCGATATCAATGATATTCTCATTACTCTCATCAATTGCAACTTCAATCTCACATCTTCTCTTACCGTTTATAGACACACCAAGTGTAACACTATCTTCAACAAACACTTCTTCTATAACTTCTTGTTTATCTAAGTTGTTTAAAGAGAAGAATCTGTTGCTAATATCCCAACATACATGTGGGATTACAGGCTCCATGATAGAACAAAGAATCCAATATCCCTCACTCCATACATCAGAATTAGTTTGAGTGTTTAAAGCATTCATAGCCTCCATAGTACCAGCTATTAGTGTATTAAAAGTGAATTTTTCATTATATACATCATTAGCGCGTACCAATGCTTCATATACTTTTTTTCTAGCAAATTTTTCATCTTTAGAAAGTGTAGAGTGGTCTATTGTTGGAATACTTTGAGTTTTTACAATGTTTGAACTTCTATCAAAAAATCTTTTTATAAACTTGTATGCACCCTCAACGGCAGAATCGTTCCATTCTAACTCTTGAGTAGGCGGTGCTGCAAAAAGTATGAACAGTCTTGCTGTATCTGCACCGTATTTCTCTATTAGAGCATCTGGATCAACCGTATTACCCTTAGACTTAGACATCTTAGCACCGTCTTTTAGTACCATCCCCTGAGTTAAAAGCTTATCAAAAGGCTCATCAAAGTCCAAGTAGCCTAAATCACGGAAAACCTTTGTAAAAAACCTTGCATAAAGTAAGTGAAGAATTGCATGCTCAATACCACCTATGTAATGATCAACACCCATCCAGTACCCAATCTGCTCTTTTGAGAACGCTTCTTTTTCCCAGTTAGTCTGAGATGCACAAAAACGTAAAAAATACCATGATGATTCTACAAATGTATCCATAGTATCAGTCTCACGAACTGCATCTTTTCCACAAGATGGGCATGAACAATGTTTCCAAGTTGGATGGTTTTCAAGTGGATTACCTTCACCTGTTATCTCTACATCTTCAGGTAAAGCTATCGGAAGATTCTCTTTCTTCTCCATAACTATTCCACACTCATCGCAGTGGATAAAAGGGATAGGTGCACCCCAATAACGTTGACGAGACACACCCCAGTCTTTTAACTTATAGTTAGTTGTCTTCTTACCAATACTGTTTTCTTCAAAATATTTGATAATGTTGTATTGAGATTTTTTAGAGTTCATACCATCAAACTCACCTGAGTTAAACAGTTCACCAACTTCAGTATAAGCTTTATCAGATTCTGCTTCACCCTCAAAAGGTTTAATTACAGCATTTATAGGCAAAGCATATTTTTTAGCAAAATCGAAATCTCTGTCATCATGAGCTGGAACCGCCATTACAGCACCTGAACCATAATCCATAAGTACAAAATTAGCTACCCATACAGGAACTTTTTTACCAGTCAAAGGGTGTATAACATCTAAGCCAAGTGATACTCCGGACTTCTCTTTTTGTCTGTCTATTGATGAAGTGTTTTTCATCACATCTATTTGTGTCTTTACTCTATCATCAAGCAAATCATTTTCAATCATATATGTAACGATTGGATGCTCAGGTGCTAAGGCTGTATAAGAAACACCATAGATTGTATCTGGACGAGTTGTAAACACATCAAATCTATCAAACTTATCATCAAGTTTAGCTTTTGAATCTTCATCAAAATAAAGGTCAAACTCTAAACCGTTTGATTTGCCTATCCAGTTATCCTGCATAGTCAGTACTTGCTTAGGCCAACCACCCTCTAGTTTAGACAAGTCCGCTAAAAGCTCATCACCATACTCAGTGATTTTGAAATAGTATTGGTTCATATCTTTTTTAACTATCGGAGTATCACATCTCCAACAGCATCCATCAACAACCTGCTCATTAGCAAGTACTGTTTGATCATGGGGGCACCAGTTTAAAAGACCTTTTTCTCTATATAAAAGACCCTTCTCAAACATATCAATAATGAAGCCCTGCTCAAATTTAGTGTATAGCTCATCGCTCGTAGCAAGCTCACGCTCTTTAGAAAAAGAAAATCCAAGTGTCTTAAACTCACCCTTCATATAGTCTATATTGTCATAAGTCCATCCCTTAGGATGTGAACCGTTCTTTATAGCGGCATTTTCAGCAGGCATACCAAAACTGTCAAAACCGATAGGGTGAAGTACATTAAAACCTTGCTGACGATAGTATCTTGCAAAAGTATCACTTAGAGTATAGTTTCTAACATGTCCCATGTGAAGTCTTCCACTTGGAAACGGAAACATGCTTAATATATATTTTTTATCTTTTGTAAAATCTTCACTCGGTTCAAAACTTCTGTTTTTTGCCCAATACTCTTGCCAATTTTTTTCTATCTCTAACGCACTGTATTCCAATTAAAATATCCTATAAAAATTTCTGACTCCAAAAGAGTCTAGCTTTAGTGACCCAAGCGGTCTTAGCGTAACTGAATGGGCTTTCGCTCATTTAGTGTACTAATGTTAGTACTCATCACGATTTTTTGAACTCTCTATATATACTAGACCCATAGAGAAAAGGTTAGCTATTAAAGCACCTATTGTTAAGGCGATTGCCCACTCCAAGTTTCCAACAACCTCAAGATATATAAATGCCGGGATCAGATGTAAATCTGCAACTAATGATGAAGCCAAAAGTTCAGCTGAAAGAAGATTTCTTACACCGATTTTCAAGAATGTAGATACCAAATTTAAGCTACCTGCAACAAAAAGTGCAACCGCACTATGCTCATATAAAAACCCTGCGATTGATGTCAAACTCATCAATGAGAAAAATACGTATATTACCTTACCCCAATCCATATCAATACCTTAGTGTTAAATAAATTATAGAGATTATACAATAAAGTATCTTAAGTACTAACTGAAGCTATAATCTTCCTCTATTTGGGAATATACTGAGACTATCTAAGCAAGTTTTTTTTCATAAAAATATAAAACAATGCCAAAAACGGCACAAATACAAGCCCTATTCTCCAAAATACTTTTTGTTTATCATCTCTAAATTCACTTGTAAACACAGATATCAAAGAATAGAACCAAATAATGATAAATAAAATAAATATTATGATCGTAATATTATCCATAACAAATCCTTTGTGTAGTCTATTATATGATTTATTATATTAAGAAAATGAAAAGAAATAAAGTTAATGTATTAAAGTATTTAAATATGCTAATCTACTTACACTTTAAGTGTAAGTAGTATAAAAGAAGTAACTATATTTTACATAACCCCAGATTCAAACTGAGCACGCATTCTGTCTTTTTCAGCTTCTCTTTTTGCTTTAGCAGCCAACTTAACATGATAATTTTTCACATCAAATCCGAATGCAAGAAGTATCGGCGAAGCAACAAAGATTGAAGAGTATGTACCAACTACAACACCTACAAGAAGTGTAAATGCAAAGGCGTGAATTATCTCACCACCGAATATAAACAGCGTAAATACAACAAAGAAAGTTGTAAGCGATGTTAAAGTTGTACGAGCTAAAGTCCTTGTAATCGATTCGTCAATAATATCTGACAATTCACTGTTTCTACCCTTAGTTACACCCTCACGGATACGGTCAAAAACGATAATTGTATCGTTTAATGAATATCCTAAAATTGTAAGCAATGCAGCTAGCACATCTAAGTTTACATCAAGTCCAACAAGTGTAATAGCGCCTAAAGCTAAAGAGACATCATGAACAAGTGCTACAATCGATGCGACAGCAAATCTCCACTCAAATCTAAATGCTACATAGATTAAAATACCTAATATAGCTAATATAAGAGAGGTAATACCCTTTTCCTTCAATTCACTTCCAACTTTTGGACCAACTATATCAACACGACGAATTTCAAAGTTTCCGCTACCTTTTAAAGCCTCACGTGTAACATCACCAATATCTACAGTTACATTTCCAGTTGTACTTTTCATACGAATAACAACTTCATCAGGAGAACCAAATTCAGTTATAGAAGCGTTGTTAAAAAGCTCATTACCCTTTAATCTATCCCTCATTTCATCTATTGGTGCAGTTGTGTCATATTTAACTTGTACTATGGTACCACCGGCAAAATCTACACCGTAGTTTAAACCTTTTGTCATAAGCAAGGCATATGAAGCTAAAACTAAAACTACTGAAAGAAACATAGCAAATTTTGACTTACCCATAAAATTAAAGGTTTTTGTATATTTAAAAAATTCCATGCTTAGCCTTTAATCCCAAACCATAAACGGTTATTTTTACTTTTTTGTATCTTTTTCTCAAGCATCTCATAAATACCATGCGTACCTAAAATTGCCGTAAGCATAGAAGCTAAAATACCAATACTGATGGTTATAGCAAAACCTTTGATTGCACCAGTACCATAAGCATAAAGAACAACAGCTGCTATCAGTGTTGTGATATTTGCATCCAAAATAGCGCGCATAGCGTTTGAGTAACCATCCTCTATAGCTTTATGAATAGAGACACCTTGATATATCAACTCACGAATACGCTCAGAGATAATAACATTTGCATCAACAGCCATACCAACAGTAAGTACAATACCTGCCATACCAGGGAGTGTTAAAGTGGCACCAAATAAACTCATGATCGCTAAAATAATCAATAGATTAGCAATAAGTGCTATATTGGCAATAATTCCGGCAAGTCTATAGTAAACAACCATAAAGATGATTACTAAGATAAAACCACCAATTAGAGCGATCATACTGGCTTTAATGGAATCAGCACCAAGACTTGGTCCAACAGAGCGTTTTTCCATTAAATATATTGGTGCTAATATAGAACCTGAACGAAGAGCGATAGCTAAATCCTTTGCTTCAAGAACTGTATAGTCACCAGAGATCTGACCAGAACCGCCACCGATACGCTCATTGATGTTTGGTGCTGAATAAACCTTACCGTCTAAAACAACAGCTAGTCTTTTTCCAACACTTTTACCAGTGAAATCACCGAAAATTTCAGCACCCTCAGAGTTAAGTGAAAAATTGATAAGTGGACGATTGTTTTGATCAAAACCAACATGAGCATCTGTCAACATTGAACCGTCTAGAATTGGAATCTCACGTACAAGGTACTTTCTATCAGGATTAGCTACATCATTTAAGATCACATCACCATAAGCGGCAGCATCCTCTGCACTCATTGTGTCAACACGAGCAGCTCTGTCTTCATCTACGGCCATCAACTCAAGTTTTGCAGCACGGGAGATAAGCTCACGAGCACGTTGTTCTTCCTCTTGAGTTTTAATCCCTGCTAATTGAACAAGGATTTTTTCTTCACCTTGGCGGGCTACTACAGGTTCAGCTAGACCAAACTGGTCAAGTCTGTTCCTGATAGTCTCAATTGCCTGAGATATTGCCTGCTTTTGGGTTCTTACTATCTCTTCATCTGTAAGAGTAAGAGAGATATTTTCTGCATCTATTACAATCTTGGCACCCTCTATCTCAGATAAAAAAGCATTCATTGCTTTTGTATCATCTGTGTCAAGAAGAGTAAAAGATATAGCTTCATCAGTAAACTTCAAAGAATCTATTAAGATATCTTTGCGTTCACTAAAATGTTTAATGCTTGCAGCGATAGACTTAACGCGTGATTTTACTGCTTCTTCAGTTTTAACACCAAGAAGCATATGAAGACCACCTTGAAGATCAAGTCCTAAAGTAACTTTTTTCCCATTTTCAGTCTGCATCAAAGATGGAACAGAAAAGAACACACCAAATACTATGGCTAGTGCAAAAATAACTATGCGATAATTAAGCTTCATCCTCATACTTTCTAGCTACTGCTTCTTTAGTGATTTTAACTACAGTATCATCATTGATCTTAACACTTAAAAAGTTATCCTCCACTTTATAAACAGTAGCTATTACACCACCACCAGTAACTATTTTGTCACCTTTTTTAAGAGCTTCTATCATCTCTTGTCTTGACTTAGCCTCTTTTTGTTGTGGACGAATAATCACAAAATACATAATTGCGATTAAAAATACGAACGGTAGTAATTGACTTAATATTTCCATAAGTTGGGGTATCCTTTAATTGATTGCAGCGATTATACAAAAAATATA
>Ga0316207_10003755_pt1 | contig 13783 bp, 12 predicted proteins | sample 6weekpyrite_MG_FD_204943 | JGI IMG/M metagenome (GOLD analysis project Ga0316207, IMG submission 204943) | Microbial mat bacterial communities from mineral coupon in-situ incubated in ocean water Damariscotta River, Maine, United States -... | ecosystem: Environmental > Aquatic > Marine >... | reverse complement strand
ATTTTACAGGAAGTCACAATGCCGCCGAAAATCATCTTATCCGGTGGCGGAAATGCGCCTACAATGAGAACACGGGGCCGACTCACGCCTTGCATGGCATCTTATGCCATTGCTGGCCAAAAGTATCCGCACAATTTCCTCTTGGCCTCAAATTCAGACTTAACTGCTTATCTTTCATCATGCCCATCACCCGATTCTTGTTTCTTTGAACAATAACTTAAACCATCGAATCAAGTTCGGAAAGGGTAGAAGTGATTATCCATTCAGTCAAAATTAATTCGTTCCGCTTCAACTACCAGAGGCATATTCCTGACCTGAGTATGAATTGCCCCAATATACTCACCGAGCATGCCAATAAAAAATGTCTGTATCGCACCGAAAAAGAAAATGCCTATCAAAACCGGTGCAGTACCCAATTGGAAAGCATCCCAGAAAACCAGTTTAGCGATCAAAAAGGCCATCGCCGTCAACAAACTAAGCATTGATAGCAGAAAGCCTCCCATCGTCATGAGCCTCAATGGCAGTTTGGAGTGATTGGTTATTCCCAGCATGGCAATATCATATAAAGTGTAAAAATTGTTTTTGGTAATGCCGCGTTGCCGGCGTGGCTGCCGAAAAGGTACCGTCGCAATCGGATAGCCTATTTCACTCAATAGCCCGCGAAAATAGGGATACGGATCATCTAATTTGCGTAAAATATCGATGACAACCTGGTCGAAAAGCCCCGCACCTGTTGCATTCTTAACAAGCGGTACATCGGATATTCTGGAAATTAATCGATAGTAGGATTTCCGCACAAAGAACATTAGTGAAGACTCTTCGCTCTCTGGCTTTACTGCTAATACTATTTTAAATCCCTCTTCCCATTTTCTTATAAAATCGCCTATTTTTTCGGGGGGATCTTGCAGGTCGGAAGCTATCAACACGCAAGCGTCACCCCTGGATTGCAGTAATGCATAATAAGGAGACCGAATATGCCCAAAATTCCTTACGTTAACAATTAACTTAACTCGCTTATCCTCCATTGCTATATCTTTAAGTTTCTTGACAGTACTATCGGTAGAACAGTTGTCGATATAGATATGCTCATATTCATATGGTAATTTAGACATTGTTTCGACAATGCGACGATATAGCTCATCAACATTGTCTTCCTCGTTGAAACATGGCGTGACAATACTTATCATCTTAGTCATAATTAAAACACGAACCTTTTATTTAGTAGAAACGCCAATATTGCCATTGGTATAATTAGAATGGCGCCACTGATGTAAGGGATTACTCCAAAATAAGAAAACGCCTTAATGCCTGTAACATTTATGGAATATATAAGCACATAGGTGCCAACAAACCTCCATATTAGTCGGTTATCATGCGATCCAAACACTAGGACACCTGTACTCTTAAAATTAAAAAGCACTCCAATGATCGTCGCCACTAAAACCGCTAGTGTATAATGTAGCCCTGCATACAAAAATAAGGCAAAACATCCATAACCGAATATGCTATTTATGACCCCAACAAATATAAATCTCAGAAATTGATAATTAATAATATTAAGATAATCAACCATAGTATATATTAGTGCTCTCGAATACACCCATTTATGCTGCTTAAACAAGAAAGTTATTTATACAAGGGCCTGCTTATACCACTGAATAGTTCGTGATAGAGCCTCATCAATGTCAAATTGCATCCTTAATCCCATCTCCGCTTGAGCCAGATCCACCGAAGGAACAAATATTGATGGTTTCGATTTTAGAAGTGCCCTGGAATGGTTGATTTCGATTTCATTACCTGATAAGTGCATAATTTTTTCGGCCAATTCTTTTAGCGTAATCGCTTTGGGGTTACCAAGATTGTAACTACGACCTGACTCACCTCGTAATAACATATTTAGTAGCCACCAAGCCATGTCAGCTCCATACATGTAGCTCCTAACGGCCGTCCCATCTCCCTGAATACGAATTGACTGATTATTCACCATATCATTTATGAAATTATTTACCGCCCAAGGTGCATCGACAGATTGGTATGGGCCAACAAATGAAAAGGGGCGAACATTGATAATAGGTAACCGAAATTGATTTCGAAATAGCGTACAAAGCGACTCGGCATAACGTTTGGCTTCCATATAAGCTACAGAAAAAATGCTGGGATCAAATCCATCAAAACTTTTCTCTGTAATTAATTCTTTAGTCGTGTGATAGCCATACACATAACCAGAACTAATATTTAGAAGTCCCTTAAGTTTTGGTAAACGCGCTGCACATTCGAGCAAGGTTAATGTTCCTTGCGTGATTGTTTGCGATGCAAAAATCGGCTGCGAGTTATGCACCCTTAAATCGGGCGATGCTGCGGCATGAATAATCCATTCCACATCTTCAGGCAATTCATGTATTGATCGGATATCATCACAAATTATATTTATATTTTTATTCTGTTCATAAAGGTGTTGGGCCTCCCTTTTCGCAAAGGTAAAATCCCTGGCAAGTAATACGAGTTTGAGATTTAACTTCTGCATCTTGATTAAATAGTTAAATAATTCAGTCAGCCATATCCCCATGAAACCGGATGCACCCGTTATTAGCACGCAAGAATTATTTAATTGCGACAAATCTATCGGCATTACAACACGGTTCAAGTCACCTTCCACGAAGGCGCCATGTATCATATTCACTTTGCTCATTTCACCCTCGCTTGCTTAAGTCGGTTGCTACTTCGATAATCATATCTTCTTGCCCGGCAACCACTTTCCGACGCCCTAATTCAAAGAATATATCCCTTGGATCAAGTTTGTATTCTGAAGCAATACGATTAACAGGTTTAACATACCCGGAGAAAACGCCAGACAATCCGCTCACAATACTCACGGATGATATGGTAGGAAGCGTTTCAATAAGGTATTTTTCAGCTACATCGCCCGCATCCAATACCTTGTATAAATCGATCCCTGTTTGTATTTTAAGCTTATCAAACACCGCAACTAATGCTTCTAACTGGGTATTCCCTGCACCAGCGCCAAATCCCCTGGCAGTTCCATCAATAATCACTGCGCCGGCATTTACCGCTGCAATTGAATTGGCAATTGCCATACCCAGGTTGTTGTGTCCATGAAAACCCACGGGAATACCAAGAGTATTAACTAGCGCCCCTATCCGTACAGTAACATCAGATGGAAGATACGCACCAGCGGAATCCATGATAACGACCCCCTCCGCCCCATAGGCCTGCATCTTGGAGGCTTCCTCAACCAGCACGGCTTCTGAAGCCATATGTGACATCATCAGTACACCATACACCTCGCGGCCATGCCCTCGAATATGGCTAATATGTCGTTCTGTAATATCAGCTTCGGTACAATGCGTTGCGATGCGAAACACGTCTACGCCAACATCCAATGCGAGACGTAAATCCTTTTTAATCGTGGCAAATCCCGGGATAATATGTATGCCCAATTTTGTTGTCGTCAACGCTTTACGTGCCGCTTCAAGTGCACTCTTGTCGTCTGTTTTGGACAGGCCTACTTGGAGTGACGACGCACCCAAACCATTGCCATGACCGACTTCAATAACAGGAACACCCGCCGCATTTGCCGCTACGGCATATTTCGTAATTTGCTCGCACGTTAATTGGTGGCGGACTGCATGGTTACCGTCCCTGAGAGTGGGATCACAAATTAGTACTCTACGCCCTTGATTTTGCATAATGCTCCGCAGCTGCGATTGCAGCACAGTTAATAATGTCAAGGTTTCCTGCATATTTTGGCAGGTAATCCCCCAGGCCGCATACTTTGACGGTAACCACAATACGGCCATTCTCTAACACAGGTCCTACACGCAACTCATAGCCTGGCACGTATGCCTGAACCTTGCTCACCATCTCAGCTATGCTTATACTAATTTTATCTAGGTCGGGGTTAGCCATTTTCATTAAAACTGTGGTCTGCATATCGACACATGGCACCGCAGGATTAAGTGTAAGAATCGCTTTTACATGTTTTGCATCGGAATACTTCCTGACAGCCGCCTCAGTAGTTTCAATGTACTCGTCAAGGTTAAGGCGAGTCGCCGGACCTGCACTACGAGATGCAATATGAGACACAACTTCTACATACTCCAATTCTTTCTGAACAGCCGAAATTGCATACACAATAGGTACAGAGGCTTGCCCACCACAGGTAATCATGTTGATATTCTTGGTGGCTGACTCAGCATCAAGATTAATTGAAGGCACGCACATCTCACCAATTTTGGATGGCGTCATATCGATGACATGCTTGTTCAAACCCGCCAATATGGGCCAATGTTGCAAGTGCGCTAATGCCGACGTGGCATCAAACACAATATCGCAGCAAGCTGGATCAGCTTGAATCGCCTTGATACCCTGGTCAGAGATCTTCACGCCTAGCTCATTCGCTTTACGCATACCGGCTGATGCCATATTGCGACCAATAAACAACGCACAGGTTAGATAAGGCGAGCGTAGCGTTTTAACTAGCAAGTCGGTACCAATATTTCCGCTACCTAAAATTGCGACTTTCAACTTTTCTTGATTAACCCTCATACTGTGAAAATCACTTAGTTGCTCATATTGTAGTTAATTTCTTCATCATCCAAAAATGGGTACATATGGTGTAGTGGCATGGATTTCATACTCCCGTCAGGTAACACTTTAGAAGAAACAGAAGGAATAATTTTCTGATCGGATTGTGCCTGAATACCGCAAATTATAGGTCCTTTTGTAGCGAGTACTTTCGCCAAAATATCTGCCAGGTTTTCCCTCAACTTGCATTCGAGATAGGGCAACCCATATGATTCGGCCACTTTATTCAACGTGGGCAATGAAACACCCGAATCCTTACTTGAACCAACGAAGTTTCCATTAAAGAAAGATTGTTGCGTATTCCTAATCGAAACATAACCATCGTTATTTATGACAAATAACTTCAGGTTCAAATTATAATGCCGAAGTACCTGTAATTCATGAATGTTGACTTGTAGTGAACCATCTCCTGTTACACACACCACAGTCCTATTGGCATCGTCGGCACAAGCACCAATACTCGCTGGTAATGCGTAGCCCATCGCGCCCAACCCCCCCGAGACTATATATCGCTGCCCTTGCTTAACCCTAAATGCCTGCCCCATGACGTAAAAGGCGGATCCCGCATCCGTCACAATAGTTGCGTGCTCGTCCACTACGTCACTTAGGCAGTCTGCAAATTCGTAGAAATTGATCGGGCCGCCTTCTAGTAAATGAGGTTCGTTGCGTACCGCATATTTCATTTTCCAATCTTGGCAACGCTTTTTCCATGCTTGATGCGCAGGGGACTTTTCTACGTGTAATTTCCTGGCCGCTTTACCAAAAAAATTTTCAACTGAGCATTCAATTTTCATGGGAACTCCAATATGCTCACGTTTCAATATAGCACGGTCTATTTCAATTTGAATCTTATAAGTATTCGGAGCGAATCCCTCAGCTTCATATCCGGTAGTTTGTTCATGCATGCTACATCCTACCGAAAGCAGGACATCAGCATTCTGTACAGCAAAATTACCTGCCCTGTCTCCTTTAACGCCCGGATGCCCGACAAAATTTGGAGAATCATACGCAAGCAGATCTTTCGCCAATTGTGTTGTAGCAACCGGTATATCTAGTGCTGCCACTAACTTTCTAAACTGCATTGCCCTACCAGCACAATTAATTCCATGTCCCGCAAGAATGAGCGGACGTTTAGCTTGCTGTAATTTTATGCGAATAGTATCTAGCAATGCATCGTCAAGGTCAGACACACCTGTATCATCAGGTGAAAACCCGATTAACTCATCGATGTTTACCTTCGCTCCTTGTATGTCTAACGGTATATCTATTAATACTGGCCCAGGACGTCCGTGAGTCGCCAGATAAATTGCTTTTTCCAGGTGGAATCTGACCAATTTTGGATCGTCCAGGAATACCGCATATTTCGTGATTGACTCCACAATTGGAACAATGTTTACTTCAAACGTTCCAAACTGACGTAGCTCTGGAATACCAGAACCACGAATCGTGCAAGCTAACTTGCTTTGCCCAGTTAGAAGCAAGATTGGAGAAGAATCGAGCCATGCCCCTGTAACTCCTGTTAGCAGATTAGTTCCGCCCGGTCCGCTAGTTGCATAGCACACCCCTAATGTGCCAGTTTGTCGTGCGTATCCCTCAGCGGCCATTGCAGAAGCTTGTTCGTGATGGTTACAGTAGTATTTAATTCTGCTTTCGCGACCAACCGCATCAATTAAATGCATCATTCCACCACCAGAAAGCATGTATGCGGCGCGCACGCCGCAATCTGCTAGATGATGGGCAATGTAATCTGAAACTCTCATTTCCATAGTCAACCTTTCTTGACTAAATCTGTTAGTGACTTAACTATGTCAGTAGCTGCTTGGTGAATAAAGTAACTATCAACTGAATAGACTAAAAAATTTGCACCCAACGACAAAGCATTTTGAATTTCTTTCGGAGAACGCACCATCATACCCGCCACCTTGCCTGAATCTCTGGTTTTTCGAACGGCCATCTCTAAGAACCTAATCACTTCCGGATGCTGTGCATTACCTTCATGACCCATCGCTACTGAAAGGTCATAAATCCCGACATAAACCATGTCTAAATCTTTTATACCTAATATTTCATCAATCGAATTGCATGCGGTCATGTTTTCGATAATAACGGATCGCAAAGCAAAGGTATTATTTAACTTGCCCATTTTATTATTTACAGCATTTGCGTAGAAAGCAGCACGTGTAAATGGGTTATAGCCACGAATGCCTTCTGGCGGATATTTCATGCATCGAAGCGCATGTTGCGCCGACGCTGCATCTAAAATTTGTGGAACAACTAGGCCATGAATACCCAGATCCATTACCGACTGAATAATAAATTGGTTAGGGCCAGGCACGCGTACCATCGGCGAACATCCTGCGCCCTCACATGCCCTGACGCATGCATCCAATACCGACAAATCAAATGGACCATGCTCCATGTCAAGCATCAAGAAATCCATTCCCGCTAAACCGAATATTTCGGACAGCGTTGGAGATGGAACAATCGACCACATTCCCAAAACGGACTCACCGTTCGCCAACTTCGTCTTCAATGGATTTGGATGCATCTCAACAAACTCCATAATAAGATTGAATCGTTCTTGATATCCCTTGGGCAATATTTATTTGAGGTGTATAGATGTCCTTGAGTTTGGAGATATCGGGCACATAACGCGAACGATTATTTCCCGGTAAATTATCCTTCTTCATTACTTCAATACCCACGTCGCCAACTATTCCTGCAACTAATTTGGCCAATTCGCTTATCGACACGACAGGGAAATCGCTGCCAACGTTATATATTTCTTTTGGTGATCCTTTCAACAGCAATTTCCATAACGCATTGGTCAAATCAGAAGCGTAACAATATGTTCGAAATGCAGAGCCGTCACTTTGTATTTGAATATATTTATTGTTTTTTGCCTGCCGAATAAAATCTGTTATGGCATAACTACCCGTCAAATCCTGATGAGGACCGATGAATGCGAATAGGCGCGCCACCACGGTAGGTACACTCGATAAATGGCAGAGGAGTTCGGCGTAGCGTTTGGCCTCTCCATAGCAAGAACGCGCATCGGTCAAATCTGGCCCGCCAACATAGGTTTCTGGTATCGCCGCTAAGGCTGCCGGTTGTGTGCCGTATACAGCACCACTACTCATAAATAACAATGTCGCTACATTCGCCCGCCTTGCATAGGCAAGTACGTGTTCGGTTGTTTGCACTATATCTTGCATCGTGCCATAGGGGTTACGCATAAAGACGGCTGTGTCCGTGGGTGATGCTGCATGTATAATATAGTCGCATGTTTCACTGGGCGGTTCCAGTGTGCATCCATCCCACTCAAACCAGTCCACTTCTTTGATTTCAAAATAATGTGGCCATTTTACCCGGGTCGCAGCCAGTGAGCGGGTGGGTAATAACAGATGGCAGGGCGCGCCATCCTGTGAGGCATTGAATGCGATGATGCTTTCGACCAGATAACTGCCAACAAAGCCGCTGCCACCCGTGAGCAACAGGGTCTTGCCGGATAAACTTTGCAGTTCGTCGCAACACGCTGCCAGGACGAAACGGATGTCTTTTTCGATGATCGGCGTTCGCTGCATTGATATCAGTTATTTGCGCTGAAGAATACTTCGAGTTTGCTGATAACAAAATCAAGCATTTCGTTGCTCAACCCAGGATAAACGCCAATCCAAAAGGTATTATTCATCACTATATCACTATTGGTCAGCTCACCGCTGATTCGGAAGGTTCGCCCTTCCATATAGGGTTGCCTTATTATGTTTCCTGCAAATAGCAACCGCGTACCGATCTTGTGTTGTTCCAAATATTGCAACAGTTCGACGCGACTTATCCCGGCAGTGGCACGCAACGTAATGGGAAAGCCAAACCATGCCGGATCACTCCCCTCTGTGGCACGCGGCAAAATCAGAAACTCCTCCAGCTTAGCGAGGTGTTCTGACAGGTATCTAAAGTTCTTTTTCCTTGCACTTATAAATGCATCAAGACGGTCAAGTTGTGCCAGCCCACACGCTGCCTGCATATCTGTAATTTTGAGATTGTAGCCCAAATGAGAATACGTGTATTTGTGGTCATAGCCACAGGGTAATCCACCGAATTGCCACTCAAACCGTTTACCACAAGTGTTATCTTTTCCAGGCTTACAATAGCAATCCCTACCCCAATCACGGAATGATTCAAGTACACGGATCAACTTATTGTCATCGGTAAAAATGGCGCCACCCTCCCCCATCGTAATGTGGTGGGCTGGATAAAAACTGACGCTGCCAACATCGCCAAACGTTCCCACTTTACGTCCAGCATATGTTGAACCAAGCGCATCACAACAATCCTCTACCACCCATAGATTGTACTTCCGCGCAACACGCATAACCTCAGCAAGATCAAATGGGTTGCCGAGGGTATGGGCGAGCATGATGGCGCGTGTCTTGTCAGAAACAGCCGCTTCTATGAGGTCAGGTTTGATATTATAGGTCGGAATATCAATATCAACAAAAACAGGCACAAGGCCATTAATGATAATCGGGTTTACGGTTGTAGGAAATCCAGCAGCAACGGTTATGACCTCGTCTCCTGGTTTTAGTGTGCGTTCACCAAGCTTCGGTGAGGTGAGTGCGGAGAGAGCCAGCAAATTGGCAGACGATCCTGAATTGGTCGTGATCGTATTTCGGATACCAATAAAGCGCCTGAGTTCTTTTTCAAATGCTTTATTGAATCGACCGGTCGTAAGCCATCCATCAAGCGAGGCTTCGACCATATTCTGAATTTCCTCCGCACCCAATACCTTGCCAGCAGGTGAGATGACACTACTACCGGCTTCAAATGGTTTTGCTGCAAAATGCAGTGCGCTGTATTGCTCAACCAGAGCCAGTATCTGTTGTTTTATCGAATCTTTGTTCACATTGTCCTATCTTTACTTAAAGTTCAATTTCTGTTCATCAACTATTCGTATACAGTTGAACCTGCTGTAATGTTACAGCACGCATATCCTTACCATCACGGTGTGCGCGATGCCAATCGATGATCGCACCCAAGGTATCTTCGAGACGCCATCGTGGTTGCCAGCCTAGGCGCACTTTCGCTTTGGAGCAGTCCAGCTTCAAATAGTGCGCCTCATGCAGGTGATCACCGCTGTCGAACGTCCAATTGGCGCCTTCGCCCCACGCCTGAGTCAGGTTTTCCACAATCCATTGTACCGGTTTGGTATCGTTGTCGTTCGGGCCGAAATTCCAGGCCTCGGCATACGTTGTCCCATCTTCATATAACTTTTGGGCCAACTGTAGATAACCGAAGAGCGGTTCCATTACATGCTGCCATGGCCGGATTGCATGCGGATTGCGGATATTGACCGATCGACGTTGCATGATGGCGCGCAGGATGTCCGGTATGAGTCTATCGTCTGCCCAGTCGCCACCACCAATCACATTACCTGCGCGGGCAGACGCAATAGCTACGCCATGCTGCGAATAGTTATCCGGATGGAAGTATGAATTCCGATAGGCCGCCACCGCCAACTCCGCACATCCTTTACTACTGCTGTAGGGATCATAGCCACCCATGGCTTCATGTTCGCGATAACCCCATGCCCATTCACGGTTTTCATAGCACTTATCACTGGTTACATTCACGACTGCTTTAACACTGTTGGTATTGCGCACGGCTTCCAGTAAATTTACCGTACCCATCACGTTAGTGGAATACGTCTCGACCGGTTCAAGATAGGAATAGCGCACCAATGGTTGAGCGGCCATGTGAATAACGATCTCTGGTTTATATTCTGCAAAAGTTGTACGCAAACAATCCAAGTCACGGATATCGGCAATAATACTGGTCATACCCTTGTTCACCGTAGCGACATCAAACAGATTTGGCTTTGTTGGTGCAGCAAGTGCATACCCTACGACTTGTGCATCCAGTGATTGCAACCATAGCGACAACCAACTACCTTTGAAGCCGGTATGCCCAGTCACAAGGACACGTTTTTCGCACCAAAAGTTTCGATTCATTTCCATACCTTCCAGGGTACCTTACCAGATTGCCATAGTTCTTCAAGATAGATTTTGTCGCGCAAAGTATCCATCGGCTGCCAGAAGCCATTGTGGTGATAGGCAGCAAGGTTACCTTCTTGCGATAAGCGCTCTAATGGTGCGCGCTCCCAAATTGTGTTGTCATCGGTAATATAGTCGATAACTTCGGGCGACAATACGAAGAAACCGCCGTTAATCAATGCGCCATCGTTCCCGGATTTTTCCATAAACCGGTTAACCTTGTTACCACGCATATCCAGTACGCCAAAACGTCCTGGGGGGATGGTCGCAGTCAGTGTCGCCTTGACATTCTGTGCCTTATGAAATGCAAGTAGATCAGTAATATTAACATCGCTAACACCGTCACCGTAGGTAAAACAGAATACTTCTTCATCCTTGACGTATTCTGCTACCCGTTTCAGGCGCCCACCTGTCATGGTGCTTTCGCCGGTATCTACCAAAGTAACTTTCCAGGGCTCTGCGTATCGTTGATGAACCTCCATTTTATTATGGGACATATCAAACGTAACATCCGACAGATGTAAAAAATAATTAGCAAAATATTCTTTGATAATATAGCCCTTGTAACCACAACAGATAATGAATTCATTTATACCATGAGTAGAATATATTTTCATGACGTGCCAAAGAATTGGCTTGCCGCCAATTTCAACCATTGGCTTCGGACGGATTGTTGTTTCTTCGCTAATACGCGTACCCAACCCCCCAGCTAGAATAACTGCTTTCATTGGCACCTCGATTTGACAGGTGTACCAGGAACTAAAGTAAATAAACTACCCCGCAGAAAACTGTGGGTAATTGAGCCCCAAGGGATTAACATGGAATAGCCGGCCTGTAAAAAAACAATACCTGGCATATCAGATTTATAATTTTGAATAGTAAAAACCCTTACGAAAAAGCCGAGAAATAACCAAATATTGTTGGTTTTACTTTCCCAATCTAGAAAAGAATTCGCTGTTAAAACTAGAAACTAGCCCCTCTTTTTGCATTGGTCTAGGAACACTAAAATCGGTCCAGAGAGAAACCCCCGAACGATCTGTGATTTTTGATATCCCGGCAAAGCAATCCTTCGGTTGTTTTAGCAACTGTAACATTCCAAGAGATGAGACACCTTTTATATTGGACTGGTGATATACTGGAAAATAGAAATTTCTAAAGTTCTCACCTGGCGCTATGTGCAACTTTACACTACGGCTCAAATCAAAGTTTGGATTATTATCCGTAAAAGAATACAAAAGCTTAATATCCACCTCATTACCGATGCATTTAAAAGAATTAATGCTTAGCACCAAAAGATCTGAGGTCACCCAATCTGGAGAAAAGACCTTTTCCATCCTACTGAGATCGATTCCCAATCCAAAATCGGACTCCTTTAGATCGACTATCACAGGCTCACGCCCTAGCGAATCTAATTCAAATGAGCGTTTAGTCAATCTTTCAATCTGGTAGGACTTCAAACCGTAATCCAAACCCCACACTGCAAGGAAAAATATTCCTAAGAACATCAGCAAGGATCGAAACTGGTTCCAAACAAAAATTAAGTTAAATAATTTATGGGGTTCTTTAGCAAATTTGGCCCGGCAGATCAAGGCGTTGCTCACTCCAACTACCGCTACCCAAACCAAAAATTCCAAATAAAAATAGTGCCGTTGCTGAAATTGTAAAAATGCATACCCACACAAGTAAAATATACTGAACGCATAAAAAATGGTTAATCGTTTAGACATTAGCCAGGCTATTGGTATAAAAAGAGCAATTATAAAAAGGTTGAATCCCCCAAGATTTCTTTCCGTTAGTACATTAGGAATGGCCGCCAAAAAGCGTCTAAAGAAATCTGCTGGAAAGGTCGTGGCAAAATCAATTATAATTTCTTTTGTGATCTGGTCATACCTTTGACTACATATACGAATGGAAGTATCTAAAGAATCACCGAGGTTCCTCTCTGCATAAGAGGCTGCAACAAAAGCGCCTGATCTGTCATTGTACTCAGGGGTCAAACCATAAAGATATTGATTCAGTCCCAGTTTTTTATTAAATCCATCTGCCGTGCCCAACAAGAGAAAATGCCAGGTACAAGTTCCCTTTTGAGAAACGATGTTATACATCGGAGATATAACAAGAACGAAACTTGCACCATACACACATACAAGAATAATATTTTTAAATAGCGGCCAGCGGGTATCTCTTCTCCCAAGAGTGAAATATATTAAAAAAACAAAGGGAACTAAAATCAAAAGGTCAGCTCTAAATCCGTATCCCAGGCCCGTTAGGATACCGGCCAAAAGGGGAAATACTAACCTTGTTCTGAAGGCTCTTTGTTTTTTAATCTCAAGCCCAAGCAACAAAATAACTCCTAATATAAACGGGACTTTTGAATAGTCTCGAAACAGACTGAGATAATCCAGCTGCAAGGGAGAAGTTACAAAAAATAAGGCGCCAAAAAATGAGGTAATACGATTTCCCCAAAGACGAAAGATCATGAAGGCAAATATGGAGGTGAAGCCATAAAATAAAACAACAAGCCTATCTAATGTTTTCCACTGAACCCCAGTAATCTTCCACAAATAACCAACGGTGTACATCATATAATACCAACGGTGACCATACCCAATAACTGGCGATTGAATCTCAGTCGGTAAATCCGAGCAGCTAAATTGTGCTGTTTTTAAATTCAAAAAGTCATCTAGTTTGGTATTTGCTCCACTTGCATGTGCGTAAATTCCATGTCCACAGGCCAACATTACCGCCGGCTCAAAATAGCTTTGATAAAAAAATGGTTTATGCGTCCAACTTTCAACCTTTTGTCCTGCAAAAATCAGTGCCAAAAAAAATATCAACGCCCCCCAGAGCCAATCTTTCTGAAACCATACAAGTTTAGGAAAATTCGTCATTCACTATCACCTATTCAGGTTAAAAATAAAGTTGATAACCAGAAAACAGCGAACATAGGGGTGTTTGAAAGCAGATCGTATCGTTCTGCATGCGGTTTCTTCTACTTGGCCCATATCGCCAACTGCAGCAATTTCCAAAGTAAGAAACCGTGATCCCTACGTTGACTTCGGTGCTCTTCTAAAGAATGCTCCACCGCATTACCGAGAAGGGAAAATATACTCAAAAAGTCTTTGTCT
>Ga0316207_10003754_pt1 | contig 13784 bp, 8 predicted proteins | sample 6weekpyrite_MG_FD_204943 | JGI IMG/M metagenome (GOLD analysis project Ga0316207, IMG submission 204943) | Microbial mat bacterial communities from mineral coupon in-situ incubated in ocean water Damariscotta River, Maine, United States -... | ecosystem: Environmental > Aquatic > Marine >... | reverse complement strand
GCTGGAAAATCTGCATTTAAACACCTGGGTTAATTTTTTTGAAATGGCTACTGTCACTACTCATTGTTTTTTTACTGTTACTACAGTATAGGCTCTGGGTGGGTGATGGTAGTGTGCCGGAAGTGTTGCATCTTAAAAAAGAAGTTGAAAAACAACAGCAACTCAAAAAGCAATTAGAAGAGCGCAATGCCTCTTTAGCTGCTGAGGTAAAAGATTTAAAGCAGGGACATGATGCAATTGAAGAACGTGCCCGCAGTGAAATGGGTATGATTGGAAAAGATGAAGTTTTCTATCAAATTATTCATACTTCCGAATGATTCACTTTACAGTTAATTTCTAATGCAAAATAAACAATACTGGGCAATCATACCCGCAGCAGGTGTGGGCAAACGCATGCAGGCCGATCGGCCAAAGCAATATTTGCCCTTATACAATAAAACCGTTATTGAGCATACATTAGACAGATTGCTGTCGCTAAATGAAATTACCGGTGTTGTTTTATCAATTAGCGAAACGGATGAATACTGGCCCGAACTGAATTATGTGAATAGTAAGCCACTGCTAATTGCTAAGGGTGGAAAAGAGCGTAGTGATTCTGTTTTAAATGCCCTGAAGCTGCTTGATAAAGAAGTTAATAATTCAGAATCAATATGGGTTCTGGTGCATGATGCGGCCAGACCCTGTGTGCGTAGTGAAGATATTCAGAATTTAATTAAATCTGCCAGCAGTAAAGATGATGGTGGTTTACTTGCATTGCCTGTTAAAGACACCATGAAGCGTTCAAAAAATATTAATGAAATTGAACAAACAGTAATACGAGATGGCTTATGGCATGCACTAACGCCACAAATGTTTCGCCTGAATCTTTTAATGAATGCTCTTATAAATGCCGAAGAAAATAATAAACAGATAACTGATGATGCTTCAGCTATGGAGTTGGCCGGTTTTTCACCCATGTTAATTGAAGCGCATGAGGATAATATAAAAATTACCCGGGCATTTGATTTGCAGTTGGCTGAAATGTTTTTAAAAAATCAGAACGAAATCAATTAACAGGGATTTCGCTCAGTCATTTTTCTGGTATTACAAATCAATGTTTTTTAAGCTCCAGGAGCTACCACCTTCAATTGCAGCTGGGTTATGTCGATGAATCTTATTTTCAATAAACCCAACTTTATCATCGGGAACATCAACCATAAGCAATAATTCATTATGGTTAATAGCATGCTTGAATTCTCCAAGGTGTGTGTGGGGTATATGTCGGGCAAAAAAATTACCTGCAGAAAAACTTATTATCATTACTCCTAATGATAATAGAGCTAATGAATATTCCTGCATCGTAATTGCGAAAATGCAAAGTATTAGAAAAATAAAAAATAATATTAAATTACCTTTCCAGAATATATCTTCTATTTTTTGTGCTTCATCATGGGTCTGGTTTTTTGTTGCCAGATTTAAAGAGCCTGTAGGTATGTTTTGCTTTGTATAGGTGTGAATGTTTTTTTGATTTACACCTAAATCAATAAGTTCATTAACAACTTTTTGTGTAAGCTGTACATTAGGTAATAAAAAATTTAGTCGACGGAACATGATGTGCTCCTTTGAATCAGTTTTAATTTATCATTTAAATCCTAAGTTTTAACCTTCAGCAATATAGTCATCGCTATTATTACCCTTTATGGTTATCTTATGATCTTCATCTTTTTCCCACTTTAAAAATTCATCCATAGTGTTCTGGGTTTCAAAATATATCTCAAGCCCATTAGTACCGTCTCCTTCATAGTGGCAGGGGTGGGAAGATAAATTATGAATTTCTTTCAGTGTTATGGGGTCTGTAGTGATACGAATATGCATGATAATCTCCTTAATTGGGGGTATTTATATGCGCTTCTAAATCTATTTATATAATTCCTGAGTAAAATAGTCAAGTACTCTTGGTCGCTTAAATACAAAGGCAGGTCTTGGGTTTACTTTTATAGTTGCTCTGATTTCGGTTTATAAGATGCAATAAAAAGGGCGCCCACATGGGGCGCCCTTCAAAAACTATAAATAAACAAGCTTACTTGTTTGCTTTACGTTCCTGTGCTTCTTTAATGACTTCTTCAGAAACATTCTTCGGACAAGGGTTGTAGTGTGAGAACTCCATAGAGAACTGACCACGACCTGAAGTCATAGTACGTAAGTCACCGATGTAACCAAACATTTCGCTTAGTGGTGCATCAGCTTTAATGCGTACACCAGTTGGGCCCGCTTCCTGACCCTGGATCATTGCACGACGACGGTTTAAGTCACCAATAACATCACCTACATGATCTTCAGGTGTGAAAACGTCAACTTTCATGATTGGCTCAATAATTTGAGGAGCCGCTTTAGCAATAGATTGACGATAAGCACCACGTGCTGCAATTTCAAAAGCAACTGCAGAGGAGTCAACCGCATGGAAAGCGCCGTCCATTAGTGTGAATTTCACATCTAATAGTGGGTACTCAGCTAATACGCCTTTATCCATCATGCTAGCAAAGCCTTTTTCAACTGCTGGCCAGAATTCACGAGGTACGTTACCACCGGTTACTTTTGATTCAAATTCAAAACCAGAGTTAGCTTCACCTGGCTCGATGATGTAATCAATCTTACCAAACTGACCAGAACCACCAGACTGTTTCTTATGTGTGTAGCTATCTTCAACGGTTTGAGTAATCGTTTCACGATAAGCAACCTGTGGTTTACCAACAGTTACATCTACACCGTGAGTACGCTTAAGGATATCGATCTTGATATCCAGGTGAAGCTCACCCATACCACGTAAAATGGTTTCACCCGATTCTTCATCTGTGTTTACATAGAATGAAGGGTCTTCTGCAACCATTTTAGACAGCGCTAAGCCCATTTTCTCAGAACCACCTTTATCATTAGGTGAAATTGCGATAGAAATAACGGGATCAGGGAATACCATTGGCTCAAGAGTTGCTGGGTTCTTTTCATCAGCCAGAGTGTGACCTGTTTGAACATTTTTCAAACCAACGAATGCAACGATATCACCCGCCTGACAGCTATTAATTTCTTCTGCTTTATCAGCATGCATCACTACCATACGGCCGATACGTTCTTTCTTACCTGTAAAGGTATTAACTAATGTATCGCCTTTGTTTATTGTGCCTGAGTAGACACGTACAAAGGTAAGGGCGCCAAAACGGTCATCCATAATTTTGAATGCTAAAGCACGAACCGGGCGTGTTGGATCTACAAGTGCAAATTCACCTGTTTCTTCGCCTTCTTCGTTTACTTCTGGTTGAGGTGGAACGTCCGTTGGGCAAGGCAGGAAATCAACAACCGCATTCAGCATTGGTTGAACGCCCTTGTTCTTAAACGCAGAACCTGTGTAGGTAGGGAAGAAATCAAGTGCGATTGTACCTTTACGGATGCAGCGCTTAAGGTCTTCTTCAGAAGGCTCATTACCTTCAAGATATGCTTCCATCAGGTCATCGTCCTGTTCAACTGCAGTTTCGATTAGCTTTTCACGCCATTCTTCAACCTGGTCAACCATATCAGCAGGAACATCTTCTAATGTATAGGCTTCTGGGTCACCAGAATCATCCCATATCCATGCCTTACGTGAAATCAGGTCAACAATACCTTTAAGTTGGTCTTCAGCACCAATTGGCAGAACCATAACTAAAGGCGTTGCAGCAAGCACATCTTCAATTTGCTTAACCACGCGATAGAAGTCAGCGCCAATTCGGTCCATCTTGTTGATAAAGATAACACGTGCAACGGCTGATTCATTGGCATAACGCCAGTTAGTTTCAGACTGGGGCTCAACACCACCGGATGCACAGAATACACCTACGCCGCCATCTAATACTTTAAGTGAACGGTAAACTTCGATTGTGAAATCAACGTGTCCCGGTGTATCGATGATATTGAACTGATGATCATCCCAGAAACAGGTGGTCGCAGCAGACTGGATAGTAATACCGCGCTCAGCTTCCTGTTCCATAAAGTCAGTTGTTGCAGCACCATCATGTACTTCACCAATCTTATGAATTTTACCAGTTAGCTTCAGAATACGCTCAGTTGTCGTGGTTTTACCCGCATCAACGTGGGCGAATATGCCGATATTTCTGTAACGAGATAGATCTGTCATGTTCTTACTCTTAAAAAGTTAATTTATATTGTTGTGGATTGATACAAATTGTTCAATCTAGTGTACTTGCAATTACATATTAATCAATGACTTATAGGCTTTATCTAAAGTCAGTTATGACTACATAATCATGCTCCGTGCAAACAACACTTATTCTGTTTAAAACGAAGGCGCGGATTATACTAAAAAAGGGGGGTAAAACATAGGCGAATATTAGAGAAAGTTTAAACTATTCACGGGCTTAGTGTAGTGGGTTCTAAAATTGGACATAAGACCAGTCCAAAACAGGTTTTTACATGATTTATAAGCCGGTTGTGTTCCTGGCTAAACATGCGTTGGGTTTAACTGACAGCAGGGTTAAACGCTCCAGTTAATAGGCGTTTCCCCATTACGTTGCAAAAACGTATTAATTTGTGAAAAGGGCCTGCTACCAAAAAAACCGCGGTATGCAGATAAAGGTGAGGGGTGGGGCGAGCGAATGACAAGATGGCGGGTCTCATCAATCACGGTACCTTTCTTTTGCGCATAAGCCCCCCAAAGTACAAACACGATTGGTCGATCAAGCTCGTTAACTACGGAAATTACCTTATCAGTAAAAATCTCCCAGCCCTTACCCTGATGTGAGTTTGCTTTACCGCTTTCAACGGTCAGAACACTGTTTAGTAATAAGATGCCCTGATTAGCCCAGTTTTGTAAATTGCCATGTTTATTATTGATCCCTACATCCTCACTCAGTTCTTTATAAATATTGAGGAGTGATTTAGGTATGGGCTGCACACCAGGCTGAACTGAAAAGCACAGCCCATGTGCGTGGCCCGGAGTGGGATATGGGTCCTGCCCAAGAATAACAACCTTAAGTTGACTAAGGGGGGTGCTATTAAGTGCATTAAACCAGAGATTTGCAGGGGGAAAAATAAGCTTGCCGTTATTTTCTTCTTCGCTTAAAAAGGACTTTAAGGATTGCATATAGTCCTTACCAAGTTCCTGGGTAAGTGAATCGGCCCAGCTTTTTTCAAATGATATCTTCATGACGGAATATTAACCGAGGGGTGAAAAATAAAATACTGTTTTATGCGGAGTAGAATCTGCTGTTCTAGTTAATTAATTGATATTAATGTTAATATTTTTAGTTTTAATGTATTTGTTAGCGTTTAGATCAATTCGTAATATTGACATAAATATCAATTAATACTAGTATTATTTTATCTGTTGATATAAAGGTTAATTTCATGAGTATAACAACTCAATTACTCTCGCAAATATTAGAGTTAGCCAAGAAAAAAGGGCTTAAGCAAAAAGAGTTGGCGGCCCGAGCTGGTCTTTCTGCCGAGTCACTTTCTAGGGCCAAAAAAGCCGGAGATATGCATCTCTCCAGCCTGGAGAGTCTGGCTAAAATTGTGGGTCTTAAGTTATGTTTGAGCTCTGATGAGCCCTTGATGAATAAGATTAATAACGGCTCCCTGTTTAAATAGAGCATATAAATGCAGCGTGATAAACAGGCCGTAGTTTGGACTCGTCAATCGGGCAAGCCGATGAAAATGGGGCGCCTGTATTTAACCGAGTCAGATTGCCGGTTTACCTATGAACTAGACTATCTATCATCAAAGCAGCCAGGCCTTGGGCTTCTGTATGCACCAGAAATAGTTCAGCAAAACACTATAATTCGTCCCAGAACCGAATTCTTTGATTTTCTTCCCCCTATACAGTCACTTGTGCCGCCAAAAGGTGAGCATAATTTTCAGCGCAAGCTGGTGTTGTCTTATCTGGCTAAAAAAGGCATACAACCAGCTACGGGATTAGACGCAGACTGGGAAATACTTAAAATTGCCGGGCATGGGGCAATAGGTCATCTAGATGTTTTTGAGAATGATGATAAAGCATTGCAATGGTATGCGGCACCCCCTGCGGCTGAATTATTTCAGATTTCTGAGGACCTGGGTTTTTCATTAAAAGAAACCCTCAGCTGGTTAGATCAGGATGCCAATGAGTTAATTAATATTATTGGCCCAACCCCCAGTGTTGGTGGCGCGATTCCCAAAATATTACTCAGCATTCCAGAAACTGGCTGGGATAATCGCATTGGCTTACCTAGCCGCGGCCTGGCACCGAATATGACAGATGTAGTGGTCAAGTTTGAACAAAATACCGCATATCCGGGTATTAATGAGCTGGAGGCACTGGCTCTGGATGTGCATAAAGCGGCGGGATTTGAAGTGCCCCGATTCTGGATATCGGACATGCGTGGCATTCCCGTACTCGCAGTGGAGCGCTTTGATCGTAATGGGGCGAATAACCCCGTATTCACGGAAACCCTGTATTCAATTTTAGCCACGGGGGATGCTGATATTACGCATCACTATAGTTATAGCTATGATGCCATTGGTACCGCCATTGATAAAAGCCCTATTGATATAATTAGCCAGCGTAAAGAAGGAAAAAATCATTTAATAAAACGACTGATTTTATCTTTGTTAACGGGTAATGGTGATTTACATTTAGAAAACCTTTCAGTCATGCTAAACAGGGGTGAAGCTGAATTTACACCTGTTTACGATCCGACACCGATGCGTGCTTATGCTATTCATAATATGTTATCGGTTATGCCGTTTGGTGATTACGGTGAGCTGCCTGGTAACAGGGATGAGCCTGTAGGTCTGGTTGAAGCGATTCAGCGTCTTGCAAAACATTTAGGTATTACACCGAGCGAATTAGAAGAAATTGTCCAGTCCAGTTTGCAGGCTACGGAAAACTTTACAGATAAAGTGACTGAGCTGAAAACATTGCCAGAATTGAATAAAAATAATCTGATAAACATCGTAAGCAAGCTCAGAAAACAAATGGAAAAGTTAAGCTCGTCTTCATAGGTGCCTCTAATCAACTACCGAACGGTCGTAAATTTGTGACAGAAATCAGTCGCTTAGCATAGGCAATTTGCGCTACTTGCTGTACACTAATTAACTATTTTTTACCAGATTCCACTTTAAATGTCATAGGACGATGTTAGTGAACGCCGCTACTAATTCTATCAAATACAATGGCTTATATCTGGTTTTTACTATATCAATGGTCTGAATAGTAGTTTAAATGCTTTAAGGGGTAGATTTAAATGAGTAGCTTAACAAGGGCTTTCTGTAATAATAAAAAACTTAATCAAGTTTTAAAAAATACCAGGGAACTGGTATCAGCTACAAGCCAGATAATCGCATACTCTCTGGTTTTTTCACATTTAACCTTTATCCCCTATGTGCATGCAGGCCCGACCGGTGGCAATGTGGTGGGTGGCTCCGGCTCAATTAATCATTCGGGTTTAACGACTAATATTAACCAGCTAACATCTGCAATGGCCATTGACTGGAATAGTTACAATGTTAATGCCAATGAAATTGTTAACTACATACAGCCTAACGCATCTTCCATCTCCCTTAATCGAATTCTCGGTAATAGCGCGTCTCAAATTCACGGGCAAATTAATGCCAATGGCCAGGTTGTGCTGGTTAACACTAATGGAATTTTCTTTAGTCCAACGGCTTCGGTTAATGTCGGCGGATTACTTGCTTCTGGTTTAAATATTGATCCCGTTGACTTCATGAATGGTGAATATGTATTTAGCTCAATTGATGCGGATAATGGGGCGGTCATTAATAGCGGTATTCTTAACGCATCATTAGGTGGCTCAATCAGTTTATTGGGTAAGCAGGTTACCAATAATGGCTTAATCAGCGCTAATTTAGGTGCGGTGAATTTAGCCGCAGGTAAAGAAGCGGTTTTAACCTTTGATAACCAGGGGCTGATGGGCATTAAAATCACCCGTGAAATTCTACAGGATGAGTTGGGGGTCGACCCGGCGGTTTTAAATAATGGTGAAATTACGGCCGAGGGTGGGCGAGTTTTACTCACCGCCAGTCAGTCACAGGATATTTTTTCACAGGCGGTTAATAGCAATGGTATAGAGCAGGCCACCAGTGTCGTAGTTAATGAAGATGGTAGTTTTACCCTGGGTGCGGGTGCTGATGTTGTGAACACCGGTGTGGTTGATGTTTCAACAACCGATAACAATGCAGGCAAGGTTGTTATGCTGGGTGAAAATGTAACCAGCAGTGGGAATGTTAAAGCAGATTCTATAAATGCGAATGGCGGTGAAATTGAACTGCATGCAACGAATACTACTTTATTAACCGAGAACAGTACAACCACAGCGCGATCTGAAAATAATGGGCAAGGAGGTGAGGTTAAAGTACTTGGTGATAAAGTGGGTTTGTTTGATCAATCCACTGTGGATGTTTCAGGTGAAAATGGTGGCGGGCAGGCTTTAATTGGTGGTGATTTTCAGGGTAAGAATGAAAGCTTAAGAAATGCGCAGCGTACGGTGGTAAGCACTGATACTAATATCTTTGCAGATGCGCTTGTTTCGGGTGATGGCGGAAAAGTAATACTATGGGCTGATGGAAATACAATATTCAAAGGTAGTATTTTTACCCGTGGAGGTTTATTAGAGGGAGATGGCGGTTTTATAGAGGTTTCGGGTAAACAACAACTTGGCTTTTATGGAAACACGGATAGAAGTGCAACAAATGGTGCTTTTGGTACATTGCTACTTGATCCGAAGGATATCTATATAGTTGCAGGGGATGCTGGTACTGGTAATGGAGATGCATTTTTAGATGACCGTACCGTGTTAGCTGCTGAGGGTGGTTCAGGTACTGATTATAATATTACTGCACTCAAAATAGTTTCCGAATTAAATAATGGTGATGTTTCAATAACCGCGTCAGACGATATAGATCTTAACGCGACAATCGATGCAAGTGCAAATACAAACTCTTATGGATTAACTTTAGTAGCCGCTGATAAAATTCGGTTAAATGCTGGCAATGATATTATTACTAATGATGGTTTCATAACATTAACTGGTTCTATAATTTTAAATGGGTCTGAAAAAACCAATACACTAAGTTCTGGCTCTGGTGGTGGCAATATAACAATTAATAATAATATAAGAAGTAGTAATAATAAAAATGCACTGGTTTTAACGGCCGGAACAGGCGATGTTTTTTTAAATGGTGATTTTGATTTATCCGATAATAAATTTGGTGGCTTTTTTATTACAAGTGCAGGTACGGCTAATTTAAATAATATTTATACCAGTAGATATGGCGGTTCGGGTGACGTAGAAGGTCGAAATGGTGAAATTAACATCACAGCCGATACAATAAATCTTTCTGGTAATTTAAATAGTAATATTGGTAATGATTCTGCCGGAAATATTACATTAGATGGTAACGTCGTTCTAAAAGCTAATATTTTAATTGATTCAGATGATCCAAATAGTTCAGCTAATGATGGTTCAATATCAATAACAGGTCCAGGCAATATTACGGCTGATACAAATGCCGATTTAAGAGAACTCCAACTTTTTTCTGGCTCTAATAGTACAACAATAGATGGGTCTGTTGGTATAGGTGCTGATAATGCACTACAAATGTTTACTATATCCGGTGCAAATGATGCCAGTGTGCATGCAATTACCACCCAGGACGGTGGTGTTTTTATTACTGCCAGTAATAGCATTGACCTTGGTGGTGCTATCAACACTAATGCTGTTTCTACTGCTGGTGGAACGGTAGACATAAATGGTGTTGTTAACCTTTCTAATAGTTTAGCTATTAATACCAATGGTACGACCTCTTCAGGTTCTGTTGATTTTAGTAGTACCGTTAATTCATTAGATACTACACTTCGCACATTAACTATTGATGCCGGTACAGGTACCGCTGCTAACTCGGTTGTTTTTAATGGTGCGGTGGGTGGTGGTAACGGTGTGTTAGGTCTGTTAGTTAATAATGCGAGCACCATAACAACATCGGCAGTTACAACAGGTAGCGGTGGTTTTAAAGCTAATGGTATTGATTTAGTATTAGGTGGGAATATAGTTACTGCTGCTGGCGAAGTTGACCTTGATTCAGTTAACAAGATTATATTAAGTAATAGCATTGCAACTTCAGGTGGTAATGTTTTTATTGATGTAACAAGTACAACCACTGGTGATGATGCCTCAGGTGGTTATTTTAGTAATGGCGTTACGGGTGGCGATCGTTCAATTTCTACAGGCTCAGGTAATGTCACTATAACAACAAAGGGGAGTGATTCGGGGGATGTGGGTGCCTTGCTAGGTGCGATTACTACAACCGGTACGGGGTCACTTAGCGTTAATACAGCAGTTGGTTCAATTACACAATCTGCAGAAGCTGCACTTGATCTGGATATAAATGGCACAGCCAGTTTTGATGCTGTTGCAAGTGCGATTACTTTAAATAACACCAGTAATAATTTTGTTGGGGCAGTATTATTTCAAACATCAGGTGATGTCAGTGTTGTAGACTCAGGCGCTATTGAGTTAAATGATGTGTCATCTGCCGGTGCAGGTACAAATAGTCTTACGGTTACAGCCTTAAATGGTGCTATTTCGCAATTGGGTGGTAGCACGCTTGATGTTGATGGCGTAACTTCGTTTACAAGTACCAATGGTAATATTACGGTTGACAATACCGGTAATGATTTCACCGGTGCCGTGAGTGTTTCAAATACTGGCTCGAATGCAGTTACTATTAGAGATGATAATAGTATTATTCTAGGTGCTAGCGCTTTAAGTGGCGGTACTTATACTGTTAATGCAGTTGAGCCAGACGCTGATATAACATTGTCAGGAAGTGTAGACCCTAATGGTTCTGCTTCCACTTTAATTTTAAATGCCGGTAAAGATATAAATCTTAACGTTAACCCTTTAACCGGAACCGGTTCATTAGCGCTTACCTTTAATTCTGATGATGATTTAACCGGTGGCGGTCAAATAAATATTAATACAGCTACGATTAATAGTGGTGGAGCTGCTATCGTATTTGATGGTGCGTCAGTTTTGCAACAAACCAGTGCAATTAATGCTGGAAGTGCAAAAATTGATTTTAACAGCACCCTTGATGGTATCACCTCAAGAGGCGAATCATTATCACTTACTGCTGGTAATATAAATTTTAACGCAGATGTGGGTCTTGCATCACCGAGTTCACGCTTAGGTGATCTCACTATTAACTCAACATTAACCGGTGTTATTGATGCGGGCACTAATTCAATCACTGCAAAATCATTAAATGTAACTCAATCAAACAGTTTTACCTCTGGTGCTATCGACACTAGTGGTTCAAGCGCAGATGCTTTAACAACAACGACGGCTCAGGTCATTATTAATTCGGTTACTAATATTATTACTGGCGCAATTTCAACATTCGGCTCAGTCGTTACGGGTGAAAATGCAGGCCTGGCGGGTGGTGATGTAACTCTTGCAGCTAATAATATTTCGGTTGGCAAGATAGATACACACGGTAGTAATGCAGCAAATGATGCACTTACTACAGCTAATGTAGGTGGTGCTGCAGGTAATGTGAGTATTGATGCAACAGAACTGACCGGACCAACTGTTACGGCCGCTATTAATTTGACCGATGATATTAATGCACTAAATGGTGACGATATAGATGCTGTTGGCGTTGTTACAAGTGGCGGTACTAAAACAGCTCAGTTAGCGCTAATCAGTAATTCTACTGGGTCTGTAACGATTGATTATACTGGTGACTTTACAAGTAACGTAAATATTGTTGGGGATGGAAATAGTACCGATACGTTTAATGTTGCGGATAGAGCTAATACCTGGAATATTCTGGCATTTTCTAATGGTGATTTAAATACAAATATTACATTTTCAGAGTTTGAAAATTTAAACGGTGGTGCTGATAGTGATACATTTGCCTTCACTATGGATAACTCGGAAATAAAAGGATTAATTGATGGTGGGTCAGGAACAGGCTTAGATTCTATAACCCTTTTCTCAGGTGCATTACTTGGTAGAACTGTTCAATTATCTGGCGTTTCGAATACAACGAATAGCATTTTAGAAATTGACAATATTGAAACACTAACAGCTGATCCAGTAAATAGTGCAACTAACGTACTTCTAGGTGCAGATGTTGATTCAAACTGGTTTATTAATGGAACGGGTTCTGGATCAGTGGGTGACATTAATCACTTATTAGATGCGGGTGCACCAACAGAAACTAATAACGTCACCATTTTTAGTAATTTTAATACGCTTACCGGTGGCACATTTGCAGATAAATTTACGGTGATTTCTGCAACTGTGACGGGTATGACAATTAATGGTGGAACAGGTACAGGGACGCCCGAGGAAATTATTGCTAAATACGATACTTTAATTGGGCCAAATGTAGACACAACCTGGAGCATCAATACTCAAAATGATGGAACCCTGGTTGATAAACCAGCTGCAAACTTGAACATAACTTTTAATGATGTTGAAAACCTTACCGCAGGATCTGGTGGCGATACCTTTATTTTCAATGGTGGTGCTGATGTTGATGGTGTTGTTGATGGTGGTGATGGTTCAGATGATATTAGTCTAGCTAGCCAGGCTATTGTAACATTTGATGTTGCAGATGGATTGAACGGCAGAAAGAATTTTGAAAAAGTCACAGGTAATGGAATTAACAGTACACTCATTGGTGCGAGTACTAATCTCGATCCTTATATCTGGGATATTGAAGGTATTAATTCTGGCTTTGTCAATAAAGGAGATATAGATCAACTGGAATTTGTCGACTTTAATAATTTAACGGGTGCGACGGGTAATGACACGTTTAACTTTAAAGATAATGGTATATCACAAGGAAATATTACAGGCTTAATTAATGGTGGTACTGGAGGTACTAATACACTTAATATATTCACACCTTTAAATTTATCTGGAGGCGGTCTTGGCGTTGCAGTGATCGTACAACTTGAAGGTGTTGCAGGTACCAGTATTGCACCGGCTGACTCCAATCAAAATGGCTTTGTTGATGTTATCAATCTGACAGGTGTTGAAGCGAATATAAGCTTTACAAATACTCTTCGTGGTGGAGAAACTTTAAACACCTGGACTATTGATGGTACACAAAGTGGTTCTGTTATTACGAGAGACATCACTAATTCCTTCGATACAACCACAAACTTTACTAATTTTGATTCACTGATTGGTGGCGATGCTGCTGTTGATTCCTTCAAAATTGATGATACTGGTGTTATTGCTAATATTGAAGGTGGTGTATCAGGTGTTGTCATTGATGAAATTGTTAATCAACGTACCACAGCGACAAGTTGGGGTATAAGTGCTGATAGTGAAGGTAGTGTTACGGGTATAACCAAATTCACAGGCATTGAAAAATTAACGGGTGCCGATAATGTTGTTGATACGTTTAATCTCGCAGATGCTGGCGTTATATCCGATAGTATCAATGGGGGTGCAGGTACAGCTACAATTGATGAAATAGTAAATCAACGCACTCTAGCGACTGCCTGGAATATTAATGCTGACAGTGAGGGTGATGTTAATGGCATAACTCTGTTCACAGGCATCGAAAAATTAACGGGTGCTGACAACGTCGTTGATACTTTTTATATAACAGATACTGGTGTTATATCCGATAGTATCAATGGGGGTGCAGGTGCAGCTACAATTGATGAAATAGTAAATCAACGCACTCTAGCAACTACCTGGAACATTAATGCTGACAGTGAGGGTGATGTTAACGGC
>Ga0316207_10003753_pt1 | contig 13786 bp, 10 predicted proteins | sample 6weekpyrite_MG_FD_204943 | JGI IMG/M metagenome (GOLD analysis project Ga0316207, IMG submission 204943) | Microbial mat bacterial communities from mineral coupon in-situ incubated in ocean water Damariscotta River, Maine, United States -... | ecosystem: Environmental > Aquatic > Marine >... | reverse complement strand
TGAGGTGCCCCTAGATTTGTAGACGCTTTGCTTGGTAATTTTGGAACCAAGGAGAGACGGATATGAACAAGGGAATACGATTTACAGTTGAGTTCAAACAGGACGCTGTAGCGCAGGTCGTTGAGCGTGGTTACGCGGTCAGCGAGGTGGCTGAACGGCTGGGGATTAGCACCAAATCCCTGTACACTTGGAAGGCGCAGTTTGCGAAGTCACCGCGTGTCAGGTCGGAGGTGGCGGAACAGGCTGCTGAGATCAAACGTTTGAAGCGGGAACTGGCGCGGGTGACCGAGGAACGTACTATTCTAAAAAAGGCGACCGCGTACTTCGCGCGAGAGTCTCAGTGAGGTACGCGTTTATTGAGGCTCACCGTGCGGAGTTTTCGGTGCGGTCGATGTGCCGCGTGTTGATGGTCCATTTCAGTGGCTTTTACGCTTGGCTTAAAGAACCGTTAAGCCAGCGTGCGCTTGAAGATGCGCGTCAGACGGACCTGATCCATCAGGCTTGGACGGACAGCGGCAAGGTCTATGGATATCGCAAGCTGCACGATGATCTGCTGGATCAAGGTGAAGTCTGTTCTGAGAACCGTGTTGCGCGGTTGGCCAGTATCGCGGGCATTGCGGCGCAGATCGGATACAAGCGTCGCCCTGGCCGCTATGGTGGGAAGCCTGCTGTTGTTGCCGACAACACATTAGATCGGCAGTTTGAAGTTGCTGCACCTGATCGGTTTTGGGTGACTGACATTACTTACATCAGAACCCAGGAAGGCTGGTCGTATCTCGCAGTAGTCATCGATCTATTCTCACGGCGTGTCGTCGGTTGGTCGATGCAATCCCGTATGACAACTGATCTGGCCTTGCAGGCATTGCTGAGCGCCGTTTGGCGGCGCAAACCAAAGCGTCGGGTCATGATCCATTCCGACCAGGGGTCACAGTTCACTGGCAAAGAGTGGCAATCGTTTCTCAGCAAACACAATCTGGATGCCAGCATGAGCAGGCGTGGGAATTGTCATGACAACGCAGTTGCAGAGAGCTTCTTTCATCTGCTGAAACGGGAACGCATCAGGCGGCGGACGTACACCACGCGCGACGCTGCAAGGCAGGACGTGTTCGACTACATTGAGATGTTCTACAACCCGACACGCAAGCACACCAACAACGGCATGCTGTCGCCAGTTGACTATGAAATGAAACAGCAGAAAATGAACGAGGCAGGCGTCTAGGAAACTCGGGGCACCTCAGGAGCAACTGTCTACACACCAACAGAGATTAAGAAACTCTGGGTCAAAACGGAACCGCAGGACCAAGAAACCGCACAAGAAGAAACAGATGCACTTCGAATGTCAGACGGGTTCGATACAGTACTCGAAGAAGTGCACGAGAATCTGCGTGAAGAGAACGAACAACACCAAACTATCTTCGATATGCACGGATGCCTGTCAGCCTTGCGTTGCGACACAAAGGGACGCACAAAAATCAAACAGCTAAACTATGACGGGCTTTGTACCGAAATCGCTCCGTATGTTAAGTTTGAGAGAAGCTATGACAAAGGGAAAACCTTTGTGAGTAGCCCGCCTCCTATGGAAATAGTCAAACACATCTATCACGGGCACAACACCGAATGGGCTTTGCCGCTACGCGGTCTCGAAGCCGCTCCCTTTTTCCACAAGGACGGCGGTCTCGTGGCCCAGAACGGTTACGACGCGGAGTCTCAAGTCTACCTTGCCATGCCGCCAGAGATGGAAATGCCGCGCGTCAGCGCGATCCCCGACAAGGCTGAATTGAAGCGAGCAAAGGAGCTAATCGACGGCGTGTTTTTCGACTTTCCGCTTGACGGGAATCCGGGTTCAGACACTGCCTCGAAAACGAACGCAGTTGCGATGTTGATCCAACCCTTTATGCGCGAAATGATCGATGGTCCAACGCCCGTCTATCTTGTCAACAAACCTGCTCCCGGTACCGGAGCCAGCCTGTTGCTTGACGTCATCTCGATCATATGGACCGGGAAAGTTGCGACAATGCTATCGGTGCCCAAGACAAAGCAAGAGATCGGTCAGACAATCATCGCCACGCTTCGATCTGGGGCTTCTTACCTGATGATGGACAACATCCCCGACAATCTCGACTCAGATTTTCTCGCAATGGCTATTTCGCAAGGTTCCATTGATGCACGCATCTTGGGACGCAACGACAGCGGGGCAGTGGACCCAGTCGAAGTTCGAGCAACGTGGGTTTTCAATGGAAACAATGTGACGATGTCTAAGGAGTTGATGCGTCGCGCAGTGCTGATCGTGCTCGACGCGCAGGTTGCGTCTCCTGAGAGCCGCTCCGGCTGGAAACATCCGAAGTTGAAACACTATGTGAAAGAAAAACGCGCCGAATTGGTATGGGCATGCCTGACGCTGATCCAAAACTGGATTGCGAGAGGGTGCCCTCGCTATTCCGGAGAGCATGTAAAAGGCTCGTTTGATGAATGGTTGGACTGCGTAGGCGGTGTGCTTGAGACAGCAGGCTACGAGCATTTCTATGACAACTGTGACGAGTTGAAAGAGGTGGTTGCTGACAGCGAGGAAAGCGGTCTTCTGCGTCTTTCAAGTATCCTTGCGGACCACAAACCGGGCACTGAGTTCTATGCCAAGGATATCAAAGAAATCTTGAACAATCAGGGGGATCCGATCACTATCAAAAATTGGGGATACGACAGCGACGGAGTCTATGTATCCGCACAGACTATCGGAAAGCGTTTCTCTCAGTTTGCGAAGAAACCTCAACTTGGGAGACGTGAGGTTAAAGGGGGTTACACGACGGTCGAGATTGGTTTCGATGCAGAGTATGACACTCATCAAAAGGTGAACTTTTACAAGCTCAAGATGCGCATGCCAAACACCTCCGGGTGGTTGACGCGTGTGCCATTGGTGTCCGAACCTGAGTGGAAAATTTGGCAAAATCTGAACTCACCTGCTCAGCCCAAATAGTAAACCTGCGGGCAAATAGACCAGAATTGCGGGGGCTGCTTTGAACGTCCCCGCAACGTTTTCCTTGCAACTTCAAGCAGGTGGGGACAAATGCGGGTGTTGCGGGACTTTGACTGAAGCTTTTAAATATCTGAGTTCTGTATGGGTGTTTTGGGTTTGGTTTTATCAGACACACACACGCGACCTCGCGGACCGCATCCGTCTTTTGTAAACCTGCTCCACCCGCAACCTAGTATTGCAAAGATGATCCTCAGCACCCGTCGGCTTTGAGTTCAGCAATAATGTGCGACTTGATCTTCGAAGCCGTCGGCACGCGTAGCATATGTCGATACCGTCATATTTAGCAGGTGCTAGCTCCCAACTCAGCTACGAAAACCGCGTGCACATTTATTGACCCAGTCAGCAGGTTGGCTTGAAGGTAATCGCACCAATCAGGATTTAGCCTCGGGGCACCAAGCCAACCTTCTTTGGATCGTAGGTAAATCCACTGATGGTACCGTCTTTGATCTTCTCAACGACTTCGTTAATCGCGAAAACTGGCACAAGGAACCACTCCTGTGGTGCAAAGGGGCGTCCAAAGCGATCATCGATTTTGATATCGAGTTTCGATGGTTGAAGGACTTTGTGAATTAGGTTTTCGAGTTTGGTGCGGTCAATGTTCATCAACCTGTAGGTCGTAACAATTTCAACGTCCGCCAAGAGAAATGTCGCTTCGTTTCTTGCGTTGGCGACCCGGCGCTCAACGCTGCCACCAGTCACGCCGATCTTGTGCAATAGGTCACGGTTTTCCGTAACTATCGGTAGGTCCGAAAGGCTCCGCAAAACATAGATTGTCCCGCTGTCCTGATCCTCTTCATCGACCTCATCTGAAAACAGCGGACCCGGTGCATCTGAGTCAGAGATGATGCGACTTGTCTCATCCTTGTAAAGCGCGCGTTGCAGAGACCGCAAAAGGATGTTGCTTTCGGTTCCATTCGAATAGATCACTCGAAGACGTGCATCTGTTTCGCCATTAGGCGCCTTTTCGGGAGCGCCAACGTCAGCCACATAAAGTGTCTGGCCTCCCAAGATGAAGAAACCATGCTGCTTAATGTCCGTTTTGAGAAATCCAGCGTTTTTGCGAATTGTTCGGCTAACGCGCGCGCCGGTCTCAAGTTCAGAATGAGCTTGGTCAAAGATCGGTTTGAACCTCTCAAAGTCCTCGCACTTTTCTCTTTGTGCAATCTCTTCGGCTGCACGAATTTCAGCAGAGGACCTGACATGGCGCAGGTCTGTTAATCCGCCTGTATTGGGTTTTGCGCCCAGAGCAGCGAGCAACTCGTCATCACTTTTCTCTGTTTCTGCAAGTGGCTGCTCAGGCATTTGGCCCAACAAGTCTTGATGGTCCATCGGCTCTAAAAGTTCACGGCATTCTACCTGCTGACGCAGCCGATCTAACCGTACAGCATAAAGGCGCTCGAAGATGTCGTTTCCTTCACCATGCCTTGGCGCATGCCCTTTCTCGTCCGCAAAGCGCTGAATGTCCTCGAAACCGGCAATGATACGCTCTTCCCGAGAGTTCCGCGCAACAGGTTTCGAAGGGGCAACATCAACACCTAGTGCGGAAAGTAGCTCTTCGTCCGATAGTTCAGGCATCGCTTGCCTCTGCCGCTTTGCGTTGCAAATACGCTATCCCCTCAGCCATCCGCCGTTCCCATGGATCGGCGGCGGTCGCGGAAGGAAGTCTCCCGCGTTCTTCTTTGAACCGAAGAGCGCGGTTCGCAAGCTCTCGCGCTTCCTCGTGTGTCAGATTTGCCTTTTTACCGGCGATGATCCCATGAATTTGTTTGAGGTTTTCAGCACTCATGGTTTTGGAAAGAATCGAATAAGCTTCACCGAAAGGGTTGATGCTGTCGATCAGATCGATGTCCAACTCGCGCACTTCGAGCACGTACTTTCTGACACCATCAATCAATGCGGTGTTGGCTTTGGGTTGATCGGGGTCTTCTTGCAGCTTCCGCGCTTCCTCAGCGCCTTTCTGGATGATGTTCAGACCTGCAATTGCCCGCTGTCTCAACGCTTCCTGATCAGCATCCGAAAACTCAGGATAGCGGTCTCGAATGATCTTACCCATTTTGACTTGGGTTATCTCTTCACTCACAAGCTCTTCCGGTTCGGTGAACAGGCCCTTCTCGATGGCGGTGCGATCTTGAACGAAACTTGCAATGATATCGTTGATGTCGTCTTCGCACGCCTGTTTTGCCTTGTCGGATGTAGGTTCAATCAAGCCTTTGATCTCGATCTGGAATGGGGCTTGTGGGCCTTCACCCATGCCAACGTTCGTGCGCTCGGGGTCATACCCCTCCGGGCCGTAGTCAAAGCCCTCCTGTGGGCCGCTCTGGGGGGTCTTTGGTACAAAGTCGAACTTCGGTGCGAGGACTTGCTCCATTAGCAGGCTCGCCGCGATGGCCTTCAAGGTATCGTTGACAGCCTCGGTCACAAGCTCGCTGGCGGCATCAGGTTCGGCGATTAGGTTTGTAAATCGTGCTCGTGTCTTTCCTTCGGCATCGCGCGTAGCGCGCCCGATGATCTGGACGATTTCTGTGAGGCTGGCACGGTACCCGATGGTCAGCGCGTGCTCGCACCAAATCCAGTCAAAACCCTCTTTGGCCATGCCCAGCGCGATGATGATATCCACATGGTCACGGTTGTTCTTTTCCTTAGAGTCCTTCAACGCATTCAAGACTTTGGTTCGACGAGCCATGTCCGTATCATCAACAAGATCAGCGATCCGAAGTGTCTGACCGCTGGCCGTCTTCACGATCTGGAATCCGGTCTCCCCATCTGTGCCTTGCCAATCGCCCAGCGCGTCGATGATGTGCTCGACTTCCTTGTGCTTATCTTTGGTGCTTTCTCGCGAGTTGACGGACGGGATATGTAGGATTGTTTTTTCGCTCGGGTCCAAGACGCTCAAGATGTCGTCAGCATAGGGACCAGTGTAGAAGTAATACCCGATATCGAGCTGTTTGAGCCACTTATAACCGTTCAATTGCTCGTAGTACGTATAAACAACAGACTCGAATTTCTGCTCGTCCTCTGGCGCAAGCACCGCCTCAGCGTCTCCACGAAAGTAACTGCCAGTCATGGCGGTGATGTGGACCTTGTCGCGAGCAATCAGTTGACCAAGTTGCGCACCCAGCTTGTTCTCCGGGTTCGCCGAAACATGGTGAAATTCGTCTACCGCTATAAGTCGGTCATCGAAGACCTCGATGCCGAATTTGTCTACAGCAAAGCGGAACGTAGCGTGCGTGCAAACGAGGACGCGATCCTCGCTCTCAAGGAAGCGCTTTACAGCGTCCACCTTGCCACTGTCTCCCCCCGGAGCATTACAAAGGTTCCAGCGCGGCTCGACGTGCCAGTCAGCCCAGAAACCAAACGTTGAAAGTGGCTCATCCGCAAAACTGGACCCAATCGACTTTTCAGGGACTGCAATGATCGCCTGCTTCATCCCTTGGTTTTCGAGCTTGTCCAATGCCACAAACATCAGCGCACGTGACTTGCCAGAAGCGGGCGGCGACTTGATCAGTAGATGCTGTTCACCCCGCTTCTCGTACGCCTTTTCCTGCATCGGTCGCATGCCGAGTTCGTTGGACTTTTGGTCCTTGCCTGTTTGAGCGTATCTAACGGAAACGCTTGGAATAGCTTTGATCATGGCTCAAACCTTGTAGTCTTCTAAAATGGCTTTGGCCCAGCGCGGAGGCTGTGGCCACGAATATGAACGGTGCTCAGACCAAGACAGCGAACCGACGATATTACCAAGCCGTTCAACGTGATCGACCATCTCATCGTGCGGATAGAGGTAGCACTGATCTTGATAGCGGAACGCGATGTAGATGTCTTTGCCTTCGTATTTCCGGTCGAGCGTCAAACGCCCTTTCAGTTGAACTTTGAGGAATCGTTCACCGTCAATGTGACACGCGATGAAATCAGCACCTTGCCAGTCGTCCGTCACCCGCATTGAGTTGAATCCGTACTCTGCCAACCGCGCAGCGACCATGTGGAAATTATAGTTCTCCTTCTGGCGCGAATTCAGGTCGGCATAAGGGATGGTAGCGAATGCACTCATGCGCGATCATCCTCCACACCGAATTGCTCGCGAAGGAAGTCAGCCGTCTCCTGATGACGAATTTTGCAGACCACGTTCTGGTTCGAGAATATGCCGCTGAACGTCTTCGCCTCATTGACGGGCACGGTCGTTTGCCAATCGACGCCCACCACATAGGCGCAATTGTCTGGGTCATCCGCGAATTCGGTGAGGTAGGACTTCGGCACGGCTTCAACCAGCCGCCGCCCATCAGGCAACACATAGTCAGTCGCCGCTGTCTTCTCGGCAGTGATCAAACCAAAGCCTAAATAGCCGCTCTTTTTCTGGTAGTAGAAGACCTTGTCACCAACCGACAGTTGGTCGAGCCGTTTGGTGAAGAACTGCTTCCCACTGGCAGTGAAGAATCCATGCTGACGCATGTCCTCCCAAGGGCGGTCCTCTTCCGCCCCGCCAGTGATATAGAAGTACCCTGACCAAGGAGCTTGTGCCTTCTTCACAGCGCGGTCTTTGACCTCTTCTTGATCAAGCAAGGCGTCAGTCGTCAGCCACTCCTGCCCATTCGCTTCGAACACGTTGAAGAAGGCGGCGTTGATGCCGACGTCGTGCTCCTCTGATAAATACTCGATGATCCGCTTCGTGCCTTCATCCACCTCACTGGCGACCACAACCATTTGATGAGACGCGTTAAGCGTCTGGGGAAGACTGGACCCAAACTTTTCGCGATAGGCCTGCGCGAGCGATAGATCGAGTGACAAGGCCAACGCATGCACGTCTCCGGTGCTGAGCCTGCGGACCCAAGACGCATAGTCGAGAACCTGCGCCACGATATCGCGCGGGCTGCGGTCGCGCTTCAATTCGATGATGATCAGATTGCCGTCTTCATCCATCGCGAGCACGTCGATGAACTTGCCGTGGTCCGTCGCGATCTGCCGACCTAAGACGAAGCCATCGACACCAATCAGCGTGAGATCATCAGCCACCCATGCCTCGATTTTTGTCTCAAGGTCGAGCGGTTTGCGTTTGGCTGGCGTCAAAGACCTACCATTGATTTGAAACAGGCGGGTCATTGAGCAGGCACCTTCGTTGTCATTTTGGTGTACATGTCGAAGAGCTTCTCAAGTCGCTCGGTATCGTTCTTAAATCGTCTACCGATGTAAATGCGTTCGAGCACCTCATCGTTGCTGTTGTGAGCAGTTCGGAGGTCAGCAGGCATTTCATCAGGGTTGTAGAGTTCAGCAATCGTTGCCGGGAAATGCGCCTCCCTCGCTAACAGAATACTCTCGGCTGTTTTCGTTAGGTCGATCTTGTTCTTTTCGGTCAACTGAGGAACTGGAAACGTGTTCCAGCCTAGCGTGTTTGAATAGCGATAGTCTGTCTTGATCTTCCCGCAGATTGCGGCAACCCAAGACAAGTGAAGTCGCGAACACAAAATGGAAATATTCCACAAAGGGGCGTCAAAAAGAGCAGAGGCGCTATCGGCTACAATATCTCCCTGCACACCCACAACGAATGGCAAGAATTCCCTACGTTCACTGCTGTGCCTAGGGATAACCATAGGTTGCTCGTCGCCGACTTGACGACGCTCGCCAAAATGGTGGGGCGTCTGCGCCAGCCTTCTTGTTGCAGCCTTTGTACTTTCCTCTCTCATTTTTGAGACTTGTTTGAGGCGGTCATAAATTTCCGGTTCGCGGCTCAAGGAGCGCAACTCGAAGTCTTTCAACCAAAGGCAATAACGCTCCTTTCCGTTGATGGAATCCTCTGAGCCGAGAAATCTTCGCACAGTACCCTTAAACTGATCTTGCAGTTGCAACTGATCGACTTCTTGCCGGGTCAGGAGCAAATGACCTCCATCAGTTGGAGCGCTTCCCTTGGTCATCTGACTCAATGGTCCTAATGGCTTGCTTAGCTTTCGAACAATAATATTTTGCGCAGGAACCAAATACGCATTCACGTTCGTAGTGAGCTTGGTCGTAGTCGCGCCGTCAGAGCTAAGAGAATAGATTTTTCGTTGAAGCGGACAGTTCTGAGATAATCCGACGATAACTACTGTGACGCCCGCATTATGAGCCGCCAAATTGGACCAACTAAAGCTTGTGTGTGCGAAGGCTATTTCGTGCCCAGTGCCAAAAACCAAAGGCCAGATCGTGGGAACTTGCTGTCCCTGACAAACAGAGTTGGTCATCACAAAGGCAGTTTCTGCGGACGTGTTCAAGCCGTAGTCAGCAGCCTTCATTAACCACCCACACACATAGTCAAGAGACTTCCAAGTGGAAGTTCTGCCGACAAAAATACGTTGAAGGTCCTCTTTCCTTCGGGAGTCTTCGAGCTTCAAGCGAGCTTTTAGCTCTTTGCTTGCGCCTTTTGGCGGCTTAGTTGTAGCTCCGACATAGGGAGGGTTCCCACAAATATATGTTTCGCCTCCTTCATTATCGAAATCGATCTCGACTTGTTCAAGTGGAGTATCAAAAAGATCGTCGGACGATAACTTGACTGACTGTCCGGTTGGCGGACAAATATCCAGCCAGTCAATTCTCAACGCGTTTCCGCAAGTAATCCAGTTTTGCGCATCCAAAGGCAGAAATGCTTGTCGCGCTTCTTTTTGGCCGATGTGAACAACGTCGGCTTGATACTCTGCGATGATGAGCGCGAGCCGCGCGATTTCAGCCGAAAAGTCACGAAGTTCGATGCCGCGAAAATTTGTTAGTGGTATTTCTGTCTTCCGCCCTTTCTCCCCGCGACGCTCATTGATCTCGGCCTCAATGGCACGCATCTCTTTGTACGCGATCACAAGGAAGTTGCCTGACCCGCAAGCTGGGTCAAATACCCGAATATTCGACATCCGCTTCCGCAGGTTCAGTAGCTTGCGCGGATTCTCCTCGGCCTCCACCAGCTTCTCGCGCAAGTCATCAAGGAACAATGGGTTGAGCACTTTCAAGATGTTCGGAACGGACGTGTAGTGCATGCCCAGTGCGGAACGTTCCTCCTCATCAGCAACCGCTTGGATCATCGACCCAAAGATGTCCGGGTTGATCTGTTTCCAATCGAGATTTCCAATGTGCAGCAGGTATTTCTTCGCAATCCGCGAGAACTTCGGCACCTCAGTCGAACCTGAGAACAACTCGCCGTTCACATATGGAAAAACATTTGCCCAGCGTGGCAAGTTAGCGCTGGCCCGATCCTCGATCTTCACGTCCATCGCCCGGAAGATTTCCGAAATTACCTCATGCGTATTAGAACTATCCCGCGAAGACATCTGAGTGATCGTCGCGGTGAACAGATCATCGCCGTTGAAGATGTCCGTGTCCTCAGCAAAGAAGCAGAAGATCGGCCGAGCCATAAAGTGGTTTAGGTCGTGGCGACGGTCCTCTGCTCCCCAGTCAGCGTTTTCTTGCAAGAGCGTCACGTAGAGCTTGTTCAGGCGCGAGGTCGCGCGAACGTCGAACGTGTTCTCTCTGATCTGCTCAACGGTCGTGATGCCCGCGAGAGGCAAGAAGAAGCCGAACTTGTCAGGGAATTCTTCGTAGGAGCAGGCAACCGTATCGCCAGAGTTCAAGTCTTCGGCTTCAAGCGTCTGCCCGTCGGTCGCAAGTATGAACTTGACGCGGTGACGCTTGTTCTGAGTGGCTGGGCTTTCGCGAAGCTCAGCCAATGCAGTGGTAACTTCGCCTTGATCCGCGATCTTTATATGGATGTTGTTGACTTGAAGGACGCCGCCAATGTCGGACTTGTTAGTCGAACCCTTCCGCAATTTTTTTGCGCGTGCTGGGCTGTTGTCGAAACACTCAAGAAACGCGTACGGAAATTGCATCGGATCAAAGGGTTGATCCGCCAATTCTGTGATGGCTTGTTCAATTTCGACTGCATTCATGTTTTTGAATCAACAGATACTTCAAAGAAATAACAAGGCCCAGCGGTCATTTGATCCGTCTCACATGGGACGTCCCCAAAGATAACGAGACATTTCATCCAAAAGTGTCTCAAAATTACTTGCGAATCAATCTATTGAGACAGTATCATTGGTTCAAGGGGCATGTGAGAAAGTGAGGTTTGAATGGAACTTTGGGGATATGTCCGAGTCAGCGTTGATCGTCATGAGCAGGCCGCTGGATGGGAAGAACAGCACCGGAAGCTTCGAGAGATTGGCGTAGAGCCGAATAGCATTAGAGAAGAAGAAGCAAGCACACGTGGCAGGCGGCCCGTATTCGAAGAGATGGTCGCCTCTGCAAACCGAATGGCTGCGCCAGACAGAAAAATTTGCCTTGTAGCAGCGAAGATGGATCGTGCCTTTCGGGACCTTGCGGCAGCCGACTCGGCCATCACTTCACCAGAAAATCCTAACGTCATCTGGCTGTTGCCTGACCTATCACAGCACCCGCTTGATCCAAGTGATCCGACCCAAATGCTACTCGTCCGCATGATGGGAGCTGTAGCTCAATTCGAAAGGGACAGACTCGCTGAACGCAGAGCCTACGGGATTGCAAAAGCGAAGAAAGAAGGGAAGTACAAAGGTCGTGCTCCTACAGCCCGTGCGAAATCGTCCGAAGTAATGAAACTCAAAGAGCGCGGCTTTCGACCTACAGAAATTGCGAAGCAATTGGAGATTGGTCGCGCCAGCGTTTATCGCATTCTGGCTGACACCAAAGTTTAATTGCCTTACGCAAATTGCCTTCGGTGCATAGGTTGTGTGATTACTTTTCGGCCCTTAACGGTGCCTCACTTCGGTGCTTACGGTGAGATTGGCGGCCACCGGGGTCTCCACACCAAACCGCTTCGAAGAAGTTTTTTGGTTGGGACCCGAGCGGCGTATACCCCTTGAGGAATGGCTGCACTCGGGACCTGTGGACCGGCAACTTGCAAATTTTCAGTTTCGCTTTGATTTGAGGGACCCGTCCCGAACGAGGCCCCACCCAATTTCTTATGTCACGTGCCGAAAATTTTTTTTGCAAATTTCGAAGTTCAGTTTCGCATTCACGTATCATCCAACACATCATTGCGTGACCATTCTTCGACTTCCCGTCGAGTTCTGGCCCTTCCATGCTTCCCCGCCTCAATCGGCAAATCCAAAGCTGCGACCGATTGGTACCGCTTGGCCTTTTCATCCAACGCTGCTTGCTCCTTGCTGGTAACAAAGTCCGCCCATTTAGCCATGACTTCACGGCGCGCGTCCAACATATCTGACCGATGATATGCACGGGCAACCTTGTTACCCTTTGCGGTTTCGTGCTGGATGCACAGCTCAGCGAGCTTATCATCGCAAACTTTGGTTTCGGCACACCAGTCGCGGAAGGTGGAGCGCAGTCCATGCGCAGTGGTTTCCCAGCCATTGGAACGGAAGTATTTGTTCCAAGTATTTTCGCTCACTACACCTCGGACACGAGCGCTATTCGAGGGAAAAACAAGCCCTTTGCCGCGTTTCCCAAGGAGTTTTCGTGCCTGCCATGATAGCGGAACGCGGAACGGCTTGGACGTTTTCATCCGCTCCGCTGGAATAGACCACACCGAGAGCTTGTCATCAAATTCGCCCCATTCTGCATAGGTAACATTTGAGACCCGTACGACTGTGAGCATGTAGAATTTCAAAGCGGTATTCGTGACGGATTTATCCAACGACTGCCAAAGATCGGGCAGTTCATTCCATGGAAGAGCTTGATGGCTCTTCGCCGTGTGCTTGACTTGACCTAAGCGCGCCTTGGCTTTCTGGATGACAGTGACATCTACGTCCCAGTCACCCTGTCCAGCAGCGTACATCAAGACTTGATTGAGGCGGCTCATGGCTCTCACCGCCGTTGGGTACTTGGACTTCCAAATTGGTTCAAAGGTTCTGATGAGATCATCAACAGAAATCGAGTCTACGGGTTTTTCCCCGAGTCGCGGGAGTACGTGTCGAAACGGCGATAACCACTGCCGACCGAGCTTGAGTTTTGCTTCCCTCGTCTCAAAATACTCCTCGACGACATCCTTCAACTTTGCGCCACGGCGAAGCTTTTGATCCCTCGCCAGTTTGGGATCAATTTTCAACTTCACCAAAGATTCAGCTTCGCGGTGCTCTTCCCGAGCTTTCTTGAGGTTCACTGCTGGATAAGACCCCAATCCCATTGAGGTGCGCCGATTATTGATTTGATACCTGTAGACCCACTGCTTTGAGCCGCCCTTGTTCACTCGAAGCAGAAGGCCAGCACCATCTTGATGGTCCTTGACTTCAGTTGCGGCCTTACAAAAGGCATCGTTGAGCTTATGTCGCGGCATGGTTCAAATATATCGTCAATCGGGGCATTTTATGGTCCGTTTTATGGTCCATTTATGCTCCACGCCCCTTGCAAATTACAAGACATGAACGCGCAAACATCTATAAAATATAGACTTTGCTCCTTTGCGGCAGAGCGAGATGATGTCGGTACTCGCCTCCATTGACTTGTCTTGGCGAGCATTCCCCTTTGGATCTACAAATTTCCCTTGTCCTGCAGGGCTGCAAACAAGCGCATCGAATCCTGAATTCACCATATCCGCCAAGGCCTGTCCCGGCTTTCACGTTGTCTTGCAGAGCATCTGTCGACGCCAGGAGGTGGACTGCGGCGACGATCTGGCTCCTGGCCTATGGGATATTGTCAGGTTACCGGTCTGGCATCCTGACTGGAGCAGGCGCTCGATCTTGAGGCGACACATCCGGTTTGCCAGATGTTCAATATTGCTGCGCTGCATCATCTGTGGCATGACAAGAGAAACATACTGAA